>Ga0255075_1000020_pt1 | contig 40824 bp, 60 predicted proteins | sample Colum_Law_RepA_8_FD_188579 | JGI IMG/M metagenome (GOLD analysis project Ga0255075, IMG submission 188579) | Freshwater microbial communities from Columbia River, Oregon, United States - Colum_Law_RepA_8h | ecosystem: Environmental > Aquatic > Freshwater > River | place: USA: Oregon | collected...
TCCTCAGATAGCACGACAGCAACTGGCCTAAAATGGACAGCAGTAGTAACAGACCCTAATCCAAGTATCTTTATGCTGATGGGAGCGTAAACAATGGCAACAACATATAAAGTCCTTGGGCAAACAAACCCATCGGCTACAACAGCAACAACTTTGTACACTGTACCTAGTGCTACAAATACAATCGTAGCAACAATATCGGTATGTAATCAAGCATCAGGTGCTGGTACATATAGAATTGCTGTACGACCAGCAGGAGAAACATTGGCTGCAAAGCATTACATTGTTTATGATGCAACACTTCCTGGTACAAGTACAGACACAATTACAATTGGTCTTACACTAGCAGCAACAGATGTTGTTACAGTGTATGCATCATTAGCAAACTTCTCATTTAATGCTTATGGAAGCGAGATAGCATAATGGCAATTAGCAGAGTACCAGGAACATCTGGAATTCAAGAAACACTAATCAATGCAAAGGGTGACCTTATTGTAGGTACTGCTGATAATACAGCAGGACTATTAACACTTGGTTCAAATAATGCAGTTTTGACTGTTGATACATCAACATCATCAGGCATGAAGTGGACAGCAGTAGATATATCAGCAATTGAAATCATGTCCTATATGGGCGCTTACTAAGAAAAGGAAGTAGTAAATAATGGCTACAACAACTAAAGTGCTTGCTCGCACAGCAGCAGCAACATCATCAACAACTCTATACACAACTCCATCTGCAACAACAACAATTGTAACTAATATTGCAATTACAAATACAGCAGCAACTGCAGCAACTTACACGCTAGCATTGGGTGGAGTTGCATTTGCAACAACTTCTGCAATTGCACCAAACGATACAATTGTAATTGATGCTAAGCAGGTGCTAGTTGCAACAAATACAATTACTGGACTTGCATCAGCAACTTCAGTTAACTTTCACATCTGCGGAGTGGAGATTGCGTAATGGGAGCAACAGTAAGAAGTCTTAGGTCTGGCTCACAGTCAGGCAATTTATTTGCTAATAACCCTGCTACTATTGAAGTTTTAATGGTTGGTGGCGGAGGCGCAGGTGGAGCCAGCCCTTCAACCGCTCAGTTTAGTGGCACACATGGCGGTGGCTCGGGTGGTTTAGTTTACGAGCCAAAACTTTTAACCTCATTAGGTGCATATACTATTACTATTGGAGCAGGCGGTACCACTCCATCTTCATTAACTAGTGGTAATCAAGCAGGCAATGTTGGAAACAACACAACATTTGGAAGTTTGTTAACAGCATTTGCTGGTGGTGGAGTATCTACTGATGGATATACTTCTGGTTCTCTTTATGGTGGAGGTTCAGAAGGTGGACACGAATCTTTAATTCCTGCTATTTGGAATGGTGGTGGTGGAAGCCGCTCTCAGGGAAATACTATTAACCAAAGAGGTTCTACAAATAGTGCGGCTATAGGCGGTGGAGGAGTATACGGTCCTTCACAGCAAGATGGTGGTAGCGGACAATTTCAAGGTGGCTTTGGTGGAGCAGGAACTAGCGAATTTGATACTTGGCATTCAGCAACCACAACTGGTGAATCCGTAACAGGTCGTCGCTATATTGGTGGTGGCGGCGGTGGTGGACACGCTACATATTATGGAACTCCATATAACCGAAATAATGGCGGTGTTGGTGGTGGCGGTATGGGCGGATATGGTACTGGAACTAACGCAACTGCAGGTTTAGCAAACACAGGAGCAGGTGGTGGTGGCGGAGGTTCAAATGGAACTAATGGTTCACTAGGAGGAAACGGAGGTTCTGGTTTGTGTATTATTAGATATTTAACTGGAACAATAGCAGCCACTGGTGGAACTGAAGTTACATCTGGAGGATACAAATATCACACATTCACCTCTAGTGGCACATGGACAAGGACAGCATAATGGCACACTTTGCGCAAATTGACGAAAACAATAAAGTAATACAAGTTGTTGTTACTGACAACAATCATCCAGATGGTGATGAAGGACATCAATGGTTAGTTGACAACCTTGGTGGCACATGGATTAAAACATCATATAATGGCAATATTAGAGGTCGTTTTGCTGGAGTTGGTATGACCTATGATGCTGTTAAAGATAAGTTTATTCCAGCCAAACCGTTTCCATCTTGGATTTGGTCAGATGAAGAAGATAGTTGGACACCTCCTATTACAAGACCACAAGAAATAGAAGATACAACAATCTTTTGGAATGAAGAACTTCAATCTTGGCAACGTATCAATCGTATTACACGTACTTTAGTAGAATAACTATTTGTATGATTTCCTATGCCAGTATTGGTTTTTATAGGAGTTCATTATTTTTCTTAAAAAGAAAAAATAGTTTTTCATTATATTTTTTAACAGAAGAAACCCAGTTATCTCTTTTGATTGGAATGTACTGAACAATAGGAGTACCAGTTTCAATTATACCTTCCCAACCATTCTTTATAAAAAACGGAAGTTGTATAGTTAATGGAAATACATCGGCATCAACAATGCCAGTAATTAACTGAAATGGTGCATCAAATCTATTGCTAGGTTGAATACACAACAATGAGTACCCAGAAGGTAGAGTTATAGTCCATTCACATGTAAACTTAATTACAAATGGGCTATAACCTTCTGGGGTTGGAACTCCTTGATGTTGTTCTAAGTTATGAAAACTAATTGGTTCTCTATTAGAACGCCAATTAAATATTGGCACAATTCCATCTGGTGACCAAGAAACAATAATATCTTCACTAAGAGTTAAAGTATAACCAGCAGTCATTGCATCTAAAAATGGCATACAGGCTTTAACAGTACGATTGTTTCTGCCCTCAGTAAGATGGAACTTTCCATCACCATACAAAGGTTTTATATCTTTATACCATTGAGGTATTAAAGAAACCGATGGCACTGGATGTTTATCAAAGTTTTGAGCCTCTAGCGTTGTTGGCGTAAATACAATTTTTTGAGTCATCTTATACCTTTCCTAGGTGTAATAAGCATATCATATATAAAACAACAAGGAGCAATATGACTAAAGCCCGTGACCTAGCCAATGCTAGTACAGCCCTATCTGCAGTATCTGCTACGGAACTGGGCTATCTTGATGGCGTAACTTCTGCTGTCCAGACTCAGATGGATGCTAAAGCACCATCATCTACTGCAGTTACATTAACTGGTACTCAGACTCTTACTAATAAGACACTGACTAGCCCTGCGCTAACTACACCAACCATTAGCACAGCAACAACTAATGGAGATATTTTATACGGAACAGGCTCTGGTGCTTTGGCTCGTTTAGGTATTGGTACTACTGGTCAGGTATTAAATGTGGCTTCTGGTGTGCCTGCTTGGGCTACGGCTGCAAGTGGTGGATATACACAATTAGCAACTGGTTCACTTTCAGGTTCATCAATTTCATTAACTTCAATTAGCCAAGATTACAAAGACCTTGTTTTGTATTTACAAAATACTGCTTTATCTTCAGGCGCAGGGTTAAGATTTACTTTTAATAGTAATACAAATGCTTATTATGGTTATACTTATATTCAAAATGGAACAGTAACTGGTTCAGGTTCGTCAGGTTTGGCTTATGGTTATCTTGGAGATTTTCCAGGTTATCAAGACTCAACAAGCGTAACTATGAGGATTCCAAATTATACTTATGCTAACAGTCGGCCACACTACTTTGCTCACGGTGGACAATATCCATCAAATGCTGGAGCAATGGCTATTATGATATTTGGTTCAATTAATAATGGAACAGCAGTTACTTCACTTCAATTATTCCCATCAACAGGAACATTTTCTAACGGAACTTACTACCTATTTGGAGTTAAATAATGACTAATCCAACAATTAAAATACACAATGTTGAAACTAATGAGGTCATTGAAAGAGAAATGACAGCAGAAGAAATTGCTTGGCTAGAGTCAACAAAAGCAATTCCAGAACCAACAGAAGAAGAACTTGCAAAAGCAGCAACTAAAGCAGCCCTACTTGCCCGTCTTGGTATGACTGCAGACGAAGCCAAGTTACTTCTTTCGTAACAATTATCCCTAAGCATGGATACAAACTGCTCAACTAATTTTTTTCTGACTTAAGGAGATACGGTGGCTGGTAGAGATTTAACAGATGGTAGAGCCGAACGCTCTATTGCCGTAGACGTAGGTGTAGTTTCTTCTACATCTATCTGGCAGAACACTGACATAGCCTATGACATTGCTATTGGTGGACTACCTTTTATTCTAGCCACAAATAATGAACGTCCCTATGGCCGTAAGACTGCACCGTTTAAGAAAGAACAGTTTGATTCTACTACCGAACCAGGTGAGCAATCACTTACTGGTTGGTGGATTCGCTCACAGATGTCTTTTCATAGTGGTTCTGGTATTAACTTCTTTGACCCTGCAACTAACGATGAGAATGGACACTATCGTTTTGGAGACAGTAGAAATATAGATGTATGGACTAAAGGACAGGCTACTTTACTTAAAGAGACAGCCAATATGTCTGGTGTTACTACTGGTACTTATAAAATTATTTCTGGAGTATCTACAACAACTGATGTAGTAGTTGGATATATTCCTGGTTCTACTACAATTAAATCTTTTCAAGCAAATGGAACAGTAGTAACAACATATGCTCCTACTAACCTTGGTAATATTTTAGATGGTGCTGTATGTACAGATGGCACAAGATTATTTATAGCAGACAATGACCATATTTATGTTGGTCCTCTTAACGCAGCCTCTGCTGGATGGACCGAGTACTACGCAACTGGCACACGTGCCACACTTGCTTGGGTTAAGCAACGCCTTGTTGGCGCTGTTACTAATTCTATCTATGAATTAACTGGTGCTACTGGTAGCGCACTTGCACTACCTACACCGCTATACACACATCCTAATACTGCTTGGATATGGTCATCTATTTCTGAAGGTGGTTCTGCTGTCTATGCTGCAGGTTATGCTGGTGGTAACTCGGCTATTTATAAGTTTACATTAAGTACTGGTGGTGCCATGCCTACGCTTACATCAGGTGTTATTGCAGCACAATTACCAATTGGTGAGTATGTAAATAAGATTGAATACTATCTTGGCTACTTAATAATTGGCACTAACAAGGGCGTACGCGCAGCAGAAATTTCAGACCAAGATGGTTCTATTAATTACGGTCCATTAATTATTGAAGAGTCTAATGGCGTTTACGATTTTGCATTTAGAGATAAGTTTGTATGGGTTACTGGTTCTATTGGCGGATATGCTGGTTTATATCGTATTGATTTAAGTAATGAAATTGAAACATTACGTTTTGCTTATGCAACAGATACCTATCTTGATAGCGTTTCTGGTTATGCTACAAGTGTAGATTTTATAGGTAACTCTGGACAGATAGCATTTACTACTTCTGGTAGCAATGGTATTGCTGTTCAATCTGCCACAGTCTTATCAACAACTGGCTATCTAACTACAGGTAACATTAGATACGGAACCCTTGAGCCTAAAAACTTTAAGCGTTTACTTGCTCGGGGTAATTTTACGTTTGGTTCTATGACATTAGAAACTGTAGATTCAGATGGCAATGAGTATGACCACATCTCCTATGACTCAGCAGTACCGCCAGTGGAGGTTACAACCTCCAACCCACCAACGGCTCAGGAATATGTAGCCTATAAGTTTATTATGTACCGCGATGCTACAGATAGTACTAAAGGTCCAACCTTTAAGGGCTATCAGGCAAAGGCAACTATTGCTACACCACGACAAAGACTTATTAGTCAGTATGTATATTGTTTTGATGAAGAAACAGATAGGAATAATTCTCGTACTGGTTATTCAGGACGGGCATATGACCGTGTAGTTGCTTTAGAATCCATTGAAGAAAATGGTGACATAGTTACATGGCAAGATTTAAATACTGGCGAAAGTCGCCAAGTCCAAATCATTGGTATTAGTTTGGTGAACACTACTCCACCAGATAAAAACTCTACTGGATTTGGTGGAATATTAGAGATTGTGGTGAGTACAGTATAATGACTACGGCACAGTGGCTTGGTATAGCCATATCTGTTTGCACTCTTGTGGCTGCTTTTGCTACCTCTGTTAGATGGTTAGTCAAGCATTACTTGTATGAACTTAAACCAAATGCTGGCTCAAGCCTAAAAGATTCTGTCACAAGACTAGAGGCTAAGGTAGAAATTCTTTATCAGATGATGTTAAACAAGGGGAGAGATGAATGAAGTCTGTAGTCAAGAAAGCCACACCTGCCGCTATTGCTGTCCTTCGACAAGCCACAGCGATAGCGCCATTGCGTATGAAAGCATCGGATGGACTTCTTCCGTCCAACGCTCATTTGAAACAGAGTCCAACCAGCGACCATAACACTGGACTCGCTGTTGACTTAACGCATGACCCTAAGAATGGAATTGATTGTGTTGACATTTTTGAAAAACTTAAAGAAGATAAGCGTGTTAAGTACCTTATTTTCAAGGGACAAATCTGGTCTAAAGAAAAGTCCAAGTTGGGAAACAGACGGTACACTGGGACTAATGCTCATAATAAGCATCTACATATTTCTATTGAGTCTACTATGGGTTCCGATACTTCTCCATGGTTTTGGTGGTTGAATCAACCTAAGACTCTTAATCAGGTTATTGCTAGTTTGACTACAGTACCCGCAAAGAAAGCATATAAGACTGAAGTTTGTACCTGCTGCAAAGTGCACGGGGCAAAGCAATAATAGGAGGAAATAATGGAACAATTTAAGCAACTCGGACTGACATGGTTCCGTGCCGCAGCATCTGCTGCGATTGCACTGTACCTTGCTGGTGAGACAGACCTTAAGACTCTTGGCGCTGCAGCCCTTGCAGGCTTTGCTGGACCACTACTTAAGTGGCTAGACCCATCTGCTACATCCTTTGGACGTGGTTCAAAGTAATGATTTAAGGGGCCTAGCAGCCCCATAGACACAAGAAACCCCCAGAACTGGTATCTCTACCAGAACTGGGGGTCTTTTGTCATTTACTGAGCGTGCTTAATATATCTTCAACCTTAATAAGGTAACCCTTACTAGGGTTGGGAGGTATGTTGCAAGTAATGGCTCTTCCCCGTGCCGTTACTGCTTGTTTTAATACCTCCGTTGGCACTATCAAGGTTGCCCCCTCCAACACGAATGCCCAGTATGCAGCCTTAGTGCTGGACAACCCTGATAGATACCAATTCTCGTTGTTATGTGACCAGCAAACTGTTTCTATATATAGGTTGCCAGTATCTTTCCATTGCAAATCTGTCTTTACTTCTACTGTACTACCACCTGTTAGTAGTTGTTCTACTAATCCTTCTCCTGCTTGACCAACCGCTAAGTCTAAATCAAAGTCTGATAGTTTGCTCATGGGTATCCTAAGTATAGTGGCTTGACCGTAATCTTTAATTTCTTTCTTAGTACCCTGCGTTGGAACTCTGTTGTTCCACCCCAGTATCCAAATACACCATTCTTAAGTGAGTAATCTAAACACTGTTGTTTTACTTCACAGTTGTTACAGATTTTACTAAGCCTATTAACATCTCTATATGTAGAACTACCTTCTGGTACAAAGAACTCCTCTGAGTCTACACTTCTACAATTAGGTGTGCCTTGCCAGTCTGGATACTCCATTAGAACTCAAATGCTAAATACCAAAAACCAAGTTCTAAACTTACATAATATTTACATACATTAAAGCCTAACCCAAATCCTGAGTTACGACCAAATGTTAACCACTTATTCCTACCTACTTTTTTTGCTGCCATTCTATCCTCCTGTTGAGTAGAAGCCTGAACCATTGAACTTGACTGCTGGTGCTGACCATATACGCTGCATTCTTTCACCACAAGTTGAGCAGGCTGGGGGTATATTTTCATTTACTTCTATTACATCTGAACAACAAGTACATTTAAAATCAAAGAGTGGCATTAGTAATTGTCCTCGTTCTTTGGGTAAGGGAGTGTGACCATTGACCCACAGTTAGTGCACTCTCCATCAAGGAAATAAAAGCATATCTCACCCTCGTCAAATGCAACAAGCGCATGAAATACATCCCCTCCACATATGCAAACATCTCCAATAGATTCTCCTCGCAAATCCATAGCGTGTGAGTAATCCGTTGGGTGTAATAACTCTCTGATTTCTTTAACATTATCACTCTCCTGATTCGTCATCATCTGCCTCTACTAAAGTATCTTCTTCAATGTATGGCCTTTGCCCGCCGATGTTCCTAATCAAACTACTGATTGCCCGCTTTACTTTCATCCGTGCACCATCTGCTGTGGTAGATAGTTCATCTGCTAAGTCACTCCACTCAACATTTTCTGCTGAGTATTTAATACGAAGCACATTTTGTTTTGCATCTGATAATCTGTAGTAAGCAGTGGCTATATCTGAACGCAGCACTAGCCAGTTATTAGTATCGTTGCTCTCACCTTTAGAAAATTTGTAGTTTAAATCTTTAATTGCTACTGGAATCTCATATGATTCTGCAATGATGGATGGTAAGAAAGCCTCAATGACTGATGGGTTGTAGTAATACAAGTCAAGTATTTCATACCCAATCTTTCTAGCCTTTTCTTTTTCGCAGTACTTGATGGCTGCATTGCGTAGAGACCTGGCTATTAACTTATCTTTATCTTTCTGTTCTAACTCTGACCACTCTTTGTATTTTTGGGGATGAGAAACAAACCACAACCACAGTACTTGTTTTATATCTGACTGCTCAGTTATAGGGTACTTGCGGTGGTACTCAACAGCAAGGGCTGCTACCATGGTTTCGTAGTCATCTAAATACATTAGATTATTTCATGCCTTCCCACTGTCCTCTTTGCACCAATAGTCCGATTATTGCATAGTTTGCTAAGTCAATGAGGGAATCCTGTATAGATTCGTAGTTGGGCGTGTCGTTTTTTTTATAGTAAAGATTCTCTAACCGTTCCATCTTGTCATGCATACGGACAAGCAAGCCATTCATTGCCCCGCCTGGGGCATTGGATATATTTAACGGCCCATAGTCTGCATGTTTACGTATCATAATAACACGCAGTTCTTTTAGAATATCCTCAAAGTCATTCGGGTCTTTCACTGAGTATCTCCTTAGTTTCAGTGTCGAAGTTGTACATTGCTTCCGCTACTAATAGTTCTTCAATGGTCTCATTACCATTGCCTGTAACTGATGCCACTATAACTGTGGCTATCATGGTCAGCATTTTATGTGCCATTACTGGGTCTTTTGGAATCATATCTGCCACATCACCTAGTGCATTGAGTAAGTCAAGCCCTTGCCTATCTGATATAGGTAAACCTATAAGCCGTGGATGGTCTTTAATAAAATTCCATACATTATCTTCATTTGACATTGAGGCACTTGGCGATTCGTTCATTGATAAAGTCTACTCCTTCTTTATGCACGATACTGTTTACATCGTGGCCTTCTGGCATTTGAATTATATTTACATTGCCTAACTCTTTACCTATTTTCTTACCGAACTCTAACCCTGGGCCATCGCCATCTGCTAATACAATTACTGTATCAAAATCATCTAGGATTCTTGTATAGAATGGCTTCCAATTGTTTGCACCTGGAATACCTACGGCTGGATGTTTAGTCTTAACACTTAGGGTAATACAATCTATTTCACCTTCAGTAACACAGATGTAATTTGATGCTGTGAGTACTACTTGTGCATTGAACATGCTGGTCTTAGCACCTGGCATGCCCATATACTTTGGGTCTGCCCCATTCATTGACCTGAATCTGATATCTACCACGCCTGAGGGCGTGATGTATGGGATGACTAACCTATCTGAGTACTGCTCATGACCTGGAAGAGCGTCCTTTACTACCCCCAAGTGGAAGTTCCGAGCCTCGTCTACCGAGAGATTGCGTGTTGCTAGGTACTCTTCTGCTAAGTGTATTTGGTTTGCGTACTGGTTCGCTGCCTGTAAGAGAAATTGCCTGTGCGAATTTGATAGCCTCACGATATGTGCCTCCTTCTTTTTCTATAATTAAATCGTATACATCTCCACTTACACCACAGCCATGGCATTTGAATCTACCTTCATCAAAGTTTATACCTGCTGATGCATGACCATCATCGTGGAATGGACATTTAATTTTGCGCCAACCGTTGCCCTCTGGTGGCACGGTTGCGCCGATGTATCTTAAGTAATCTGCAATATTATGTTTCTCGTCCACGCATAGCCTGCTTAACTAAATCCAGCCATACTTTGGCTGGCATTGTGCAATACCATTCATCAACATTCTTAGTTCCTTTTTTCTTATGGAGGACAACACCTGTCCAACCTTGGTCGTTAATCATTTCTATTTCTAGTTCTTTAACCCAAGTGCTAAGGTCTAACTTAATATGGTTCTTAACTTCTATAGTTACTCCATTGACTCCTGCTATGTCGCCTTTGTCTAGGTGACTGCCCGCAATTCTGCGTTCCGCATATGGAAAACCATTTTCTTTTAACCAATTAACTGCTGGGATTTCTCCGCCTTGTGTACCCTTGCGCTTGGCTGCACTACTCATTAGTCTATTATTCCTTCTTGTTGGTATCTAACCGCTACATCTTCTAAGTACATAGACTCTGGATTAAACGAGAGAGTAACATAGTTACTACCTGTTTGGTCTGCTCGCCCATATCTATTCTTAACTGGGGCTACACATAGGTATGTGTCTTCGCCCTGTTTCATCTGTCCGATAGTTAGAACCATTGCTGGAATTTGATTGACCATACCTTGCACTGCACTGCGTGGCTGACATGGATAACCATCAAAGCCTTCTTTGGTATGGTGTAGTACTAATACTGCTGCGTTGGTATCTCTGGCTAGGTATTTAAGTTCTTTCATAACTGCACGCATTGCGCCGAACTCATCATATCCATCCATTGCCACATCCATAAGATTGTCTACAACAATAAGCGTTGGACTCTTACCCCATACAGTTTCAAAGGCTGAGACTTCATCATCTAAGTCTTTAAGTGTAGGGCTAGATTCAAACGACCAGAACAAATGATTGTTTAGTTGTAGTATCTCATGTGATTTTGTTGGATTGTTTTTAAGTAACAGTTCTGCTGCTGACTGGGGCATTTTGCCCGTCATTGCAATCAAACGCATAGCCATAGTATGTGCATTGGTATCTGCTGAAAAGTAAAGTGTAGGATGTTTTGTTTTCACAGCAATAGCCAATGCAACTGATGACTTACCTGCACCTGGAGTGCCTGCAACTACAGTTACCTCTGCTCTACGCAGAATAATTCCTGCTCTTTCAAACGCCGCAAAGGCAGGCGGGAGTGGTTCTCCGCCTACCTCTGCTTTGTTTATAGAGCGTCTAAGTGTTTTCACTTAATCTGTTCTGGTACGAATGTGTTCCATTCTGGTGATTGAATGACAACATATTGATTCTTACACTTGTCGAATGCACCCTTCGGTGCACCGCAGAAGTAACCCTTGTATGGCTTTCCGTCTTTACCCATACCTTGGATTGCTGTCATCTTTCCGTGTGCGCATGCACGACCACCAATGTTTGACACTGGTACTGATGCTGGCTGTGTATATTCTTGGGCAGGAACTGATGTTCCCCCTAGTGTGTCAATGATATTGCCACCTAGTGCTGCTGCTACTGACTGTGTTGACATTGCTGGTGCTGATGCACCACGCACTGCCGACTCCAGTTCCTGTGCTGCTGATGCGATTGCATGTACTGATAGTGCAACAACTTGGTCTAGTTCCTCGCCGCTTTCTGCTCGGACTGTTACCAAACTACCTGCTGCTGTCTTAACTGTGATACTGATGGGTGCTTCTGTGCTAGGCACTATCTTCTCCTTGCTCAAATGGAGTAGCAAGACCCTTCTGGTCTCGCCACTTTCTTACTTTCATTGCAAACTGTACACCTTTCCATCCTTCTTTGATGTCAACCCATACTAGTTTGCAAGTTCCTGTCCCTGCTGGGGCATGAATTATAATTGCCTTGTCTTTGTTGATGTCGCCCCACTTACCACGGGTTCCCGTGTCAGGCATGTACGGGGACCCGTTTGCATAGATTGCTAACTGCATAGAAATATTATTTGGGTGGTCAATACGACCTGTCTTTAAGTCTGCAATGAATCGTTCACCATTGTATTCAACAACTCTATCTGGTGTGCCTGCAATTTTATACTTGTCTAGCACTGTGAATTGCTCAATGTAAATTTTAGTTAAAATCTTTGTTGCTTGTTCGTAGGCTTTGATATCTCCCATCCATTGTTCTGGGAATACACCTAACTCTAAACCTAAGTCTAGTTTTTCTGTTAGTGCATGGATTGCTGTGCCGATTGTTGCTGCTTTACTAGCACCTGCTACTTCCATTGCTTCTTCAATGTATGCGTTGACTAACTTGTTGTTATCTCCTGCTACACCAATGGCTAATAATATATCTGGCCTGCTTGTTAAACCTATTGCAGCCATACGCATTTTCCATGCTGTTAATGCAGAGGCATCATCTAAACTATTAGCAATGGTGGTTGCGCGAGTATAAGCAATTGCTTTGCCACCTTTGGGTGGAATAATTAATGGTCGTCCGTATCTATCTCTTTCGATTTCTGTTGGCATTACTCTCCTAGTTAATTAGAGTCCCGTGTTCGCAGATGGCGGGACCACCCATCCCCAAGTCTAACACATGGTAGAAATGAACAAACATCCACATGTTAGATAGCGACTATCTGGTTCTTTAAGAGAGGCCCTACTCTCTTTCGATGTTGCTTACATTTACATCTTGGTCTTGAATATCTAAGTCGTAGCCGCTGACTTCGATATTATCTCTAATGATATCTTCTGCTTCTTCTGCCGAGGTAGCCTTGATATCAGTTACTGTAACTGTAATCTCTACAGTTGCAGACCAAGTTGTGGTAAGCATGTCTGAACCAATTGATTCAAGCAATGCGTTAACCTCATCGCGTGTAACAGTTGTTTCATCTTCATCAACAGAACCATCAAATGCTTCTGTAAAGTAAGCATGTACTTCATTGCGTACCTTGACTAGTTTTCTGTATGATTCTTGTGCTTCAGTAGATACTGCATCTAGCCTGCGCTTAGTTGCAATGTCTGTCTTAATTAGTTCCTTCAATGATTCTTCAGTGAAGTTGTAGGTTGTGCCGTCTACTGTGATTGGATTTAGGTACACGATTCTCCTTAGATTGAAAGTAGTTCTAGTGCTCGAAGTTTAATGCCATCATTGCGCCCTGCTAGGGTAGCAATACTAGCATCTTTCTGAGAGTGATGGTCAGCATACTCTACTACTGATTGCCATAAACCAAACTCTGTATTGCGAATGTTCTCTTGCGTAGGGCTATCTGTATAGATAGCAAATGCTTTCTGCCGTGCATTGAGGGCACGGGACTTAGCATTCTTCTCACCCTTGCTGAGTAGGTGTAAAGGTGATTGCTCAATTTTAGTAGGCAATGCCCATACTTTCTTGAAGTATGCGGTTGCTTTAGCAATGTCTGCATCACGCTGGATAAGATGGTTAGCCAGGTTGGTATACATATCAATGCTTGAATAGGTTAGGTCAAGTAAGTTTCGCATGTCAGATACTGATAGCACTGCGTTCTGTGTGTGACGCAGGGTATAAGTATGTGCTTTGTTCTTGGCTCTAAAGATACGATTGATTTGGTTGGAACACCACAATCGTTCAATGATAGGGCGGATTACTACTGATGATGAGCCATCATGACTAGTCTTGGCTAGTAAGAAGGCTGAGTGTGGGTCACCTTTGATTTCCATTTCACGGGGTAATGACATGAGCATCCATACTTTTGCTCCGTCATCGTACTCACCTGCTGCTGCATAGCGAGCCTGTCCTGAGTCAATCAATCCATCTAGTGAGCCAAAGACTTCAGAGTTCTGAAAGACTTTGTACTTGCTACCCACTACACCAATGACTGATTCATTTCCATCTTGTTTCTTTATGACTGCTTGTTTTTTAGGTACATGCAAGAAGTCTGAGGTGTGCATATCGGATAAGCCAACAGTCCAGTTAAGTCCTGCTTGTTCTGCTACTTGTGCTGCGCTTATTGCTTCAACTGCTACGCCTGCTTTAATCCAGGCTGAGCGGTTTTTCTTTACTACTACATCTGCTGTAGTCATCTGTCCCTTTCTTTACCATGAAGCCTGATACTCGAAGGACCATCCTTCAGGTACATCTTCAATGAGTTTACTTACTATCTTCACAGTCTTTTCAAGACCATGAAAATACCATTCGTCATACTCTGTGCTTCCGAAGAAGAAGCCAGAACCTGTTGGTAGTATTGTATCCGCTTTACTGTGGTCTGCCAACACTTCTTCACATAGAATCTTTAAGTCAATTAAAGAACTGCGTGGTACATAAATAGTCTGACAGTTATCTTCTCCACCTGCTAGTTCTTCAATGAACCAGTTATGGATAGCATTAACCTTACGCCAGTATCCAACTTGAATAGATACTTGAGCAAAGGCTAGTTCTTCTGGGTCATAAGCCCATTCTGTTGCCCCCATAAGGGAGGTTAGTATTGTGTAGTCAGCGTTGAGTTTTTTCTCTGGCTGCCAGTCAATAGATGCTATGCCTTTACGGGCATAGAGATACATATCTAATCCCATATTAGATACCCATTCCTTCCTTAACTCTTGGGTGTAGTTCTTCAGTCATAGTTTTGAATGCACCTGATGGCCAACTTGTATTGAACACACGATTCAATAGCATTGCTAGTGAGTAACCAGGATTATGAACTAATGCAGTATTGACAAGTTCTTTAGCAGAATCTACATCTTCTAAAGAATATAGATTTGCAGCCAATACACTTGCAATAGGTGCAATGAACTTAGTAGGAACTGAGTCCATAAAGTATGCAAGGTATCCATTAACATCTTGAATCTTGCGCTCAGATGGTAGACCTAATACAAAGTCACGCAACTGAATATCCTTTTGCATTGCTGCTGCTACCTCTGCAATATGGTCATCATCTGGTGCTGTATCTGAATCAATCTGTGCATAGATAGCGTCAGTTAAACGCTTGCGTTGTGTTAGTAGTTGTTCTGCTTTGCCGTTCTCATCTAAGAGAATGGTGTAGTAGTTTTCGATTTCTTCTAGTGTTACTGTCATTTGTTTCTCCTTAGTTATAAGTACTTTGCTATTTGCTTCATGGTTGAAGCGTTAACTGTTGTTTCATCTGTCATGCGTAAAATTGACAGAGCATTAGTAATGTCTTCTACAATATCTTTATATGAGTGATGACTCATAGTGTTATGCTTACGCTCTGGGCAAACAGGCAAATCTATTACATCAACTATTACATCATAGTCAATGTTAAGGGTGCTGTTCCATTCACGATAGTTTGTTCGGAAATTAGTAGCATTTTTAACATTATTAATAGCAAAGGCTGTTAATTCTTTTTGCCATATAGCATAAGCCTTATTGTACTCGGCTTCGTTTACTTCTTGGTTAGCATAATCTTCTTCAACTTTTGCTAACTTAGTTTCCAATGCAGTAATTACTTTATGCGTTGGAAGTTTTACTGTGATTCCTCTGTTCATTTTTCTCCTTTAGTTGTTATTAATACCAACCGTTGCTTCGCCAATGCGACCAAGCAACTGATGGTTTTTCGTAACGGTGCTGGATATACTCCAGCCCCCGCTCAACTTGGAGCGGGGCTGGCGTTGATGGGTCAAGGTTAAGCAACTGAGGTACACCAAAGGCTGAACTGTTTGGGTTGTCTGCTTTGGGATTCCATGCTGATTCCTTTCCCCATAACTTCATTAGTGCACGGTGCTCAGACATATTCCATTCTGGGTATGCCATGCGCATGTACTGTCTTGCATATAGTTTTAGAGCACGAGGTGTCCAATGGAACTCGCTCATCTCTGTAGGTTTTGGTTCTGTGTACTGCTGTATTGGTGCTATCTGCCATGGTAGTAGCGATAAGAATGCTACATACCATGCAGTAAATATTGCGAATAGTTTATTCATCGCCCCACATCCTGTCTGGTTCTTGGTAACCATCATCTTTTTCTTCTGTGTCTTTGTCTAGTGCCACATCATCTTCAAGTGGTGGTTCATAACTCATCTTCTTCTATCTCCTTTAACATCTCATTTAGTATGGGCTGTACTGCTAGGGCTGCTTTGTCTAATGCTTCTTGTAATTCTTTACTCATTCTTTTACTAATAACCTTTCATCTACTGGTGGTATTCTATGGGAGCCCCGTGTATCTACTCCACGGTTAGCGCAATATGCTGCGTATAGTTCAGCGTATTCTAAAGCATACTTGTGTGCTAAGAACTTCTTTGCATACTCTGAACCTGCATTTTTGATGCTTGTAATTTCTTTGCTTGCTAGTGTCATTGGTTATTCCTCCACATAGATTCGTCCAGTTGCCATCATTTCTTCTAGAATATTGTTGGCTGCTTTGATGGACAGGATTGCAGCCTCCATTGATTCATTTAACTGTGCTATTTCTTCAACTGTGTAAGCCATCAACTTCTCCTAACTTAGTTAGTCCGCATGGTATGCAGTAGTTTCTATGTGCCAAGTCCCAATGTTCTACTTGGATTGTCATATTACATTTGTCGCAGTTGGATACGACATACTTTCTTTGTATCTTCATTTGTTCTGCCTTCAATATATCTAATGACTCTATCTTGTATCTCATTTCGTTGTCCATAGGTCTTCCTTGGCTATGTCTGTATCCATGTAGTAATCTGTGCGTCTGGTCTTGCGTAGTTCCCTGCGTAGTCTCATGTTCTCTTTAGTTAGTATTGCATTCTGTCTGATAGCAAGGGTGATTACTGCTACAGATGTAGTTAAAGCAATGAGCATTGCTAGTAGTGTCATTGAATCTAGTACCATTTCTATCTCCTTTTGTGTGAGCATTGGCTAATAGGAACTAAGCAGTCCCCACAATAAACTGTATTATTTTGGTTGTCTACCATCTATTCGACTCGCTATCTACTGCTGTTGTACGATTCCCCGCAGGAAAAAGTGCGGGTGGTGAGAGCCGAAGCCCCCACCACCCGCGATTGATTGATTAGACTAGTGATAACTTGGTAACCACTTGGTTTTCATACCACTTATCGTTTTTCTCAGAGAAACTTGAGGTCATATAGCCTTCAATGTTGCAGGCGAATTCGGTTTCTGTAGAGTTGATAAGGTTTTCACGAACCCATGCTTGGATTGCAGGGTCAGTGATTGTAATCTGACGGCTTGCAGTAAACTTGCTTGCCATTTCACCAGTTGGAGTGTATTCCAAACGGCGGTCTACTACAGATGCTTTGATAACTGTAGTATAATCTTTCACTGCCTTAACGATTGAACCATTGAATGTGAATGTATTTGACATGTTATTTCCTTTTCTAGTAGTTGTTTTTTGGGCGTAGCCCCCGTCACTTGGGACGGGGCAAGCCCTTGATGGTTAGTTACAGTTTGGACATACAGCATGCATATTGCATGTGTAGTGGCAGGTTTGGCACACCATTGAGTTTGGTGGCATATCCATATTGAGTTCAAAGATACGGTCAGTTATAACCGTAATCGGTGGGAGAAACTCTTCTCGAGTATCTTCCCATGTCTGAGTAGCCCATACGAAGTACGGTTCTACTCTGGTGGTTGAGCCTGTCCATTCATGTCCAGATTCATCTGGATTAATCTTGGTTAGGCTGGTATACATAGGAGCATAACGATAGATGTCGTTGCCTTCATCTACTATCTCATGCACTGCTATCGCCTCTCTTGTTAGACGACTATCTTCGCAGTCCATGCATACATCATCTAGTATGTAGCATGAGTAGCAGGCATTAGTGACTGATATGCCCTGTTGTTCGCTCATTCCCCTACTCCTTCTCCTACTTTTACCAGTTCAACTCCGCATACTGGGCAGGGGAATCCAGTTCCTTGGAAGTGCTCGTAGTGGGCTGGACACCCTGTATCGAACTCATGGACTAGAATATAATGCTTCATTCTTTCCACTCCTTCTTCATATCTCCGAGGCTACCTTCACCTCCGTGTAGGTAGTAGCACCCGCAGTTCAACCAGTTATCTATCCCACACACTCTGCATTCTACGATGGTTTCAGATGTTGTGAACATAACTTCCTCTCTGTAGTTAATACCTTTAACTACACCTAAACCAAGGCATGGCTGTCCAGTGTAGTTTGCTGGACTGCCATGCTACGGAACAGCCCGACTGCCTCAGCCAGCCAGGATTTTTATTTAACTGGGGCGCGGAATGTTTATTTACTATGGAGCGCCGAGATAGCCTCCTGCTCAGCGCACTATCTAACAGTACAGACTGAGCGGTAGCAAACAGTTCTGGGGTCTAAATGACCCCTGACTGTTTAATTGCTTTTGGAAACAGTAGAGTATCTCTACCTAAATATTTCCCGTACAACAGTATGCCTATGCCCCAGTACTATCAATATAGGGTCTGACCTGCGGTTATAGTACTGTGATGTAAATCACAGGCTGCAAAGTGTTCGGAATGGGTGTTTGAACGGATTAATATATAGTAGAGGCAATTTATTGCCGATACTATAGCAAGGGCTTTAGGCCCTTGCGTACAGACTGTATCTACTGTCTGTTACAACAGGCTGTATAACAGACTATTGTAAGCGGGTAAATTCTGCCCAAAAGGGACATAGATGACATTCAGTAAAAGTAATAACCCCCGTACCGAAAAAACGGTAGAGGCAAAGGCAAAGTTACTAGCCCTGGTAGCCCAGGGCATGGGTGCTCCTAGGGCCATGGTTCAGATAGGCTATAAGGAAGATACCTTACGTATCTGGATTAGCCGCGACAAAAAATTTGCCCGTGATTTGGAAGACGCCAAGGCAGATGCCAAAAATAACTCCACCATCTCTCTCGGAGTGGCAAAGGATGAGATTTCTTTTTCACAGTTTTCTGAAGTATTTTTAAACCAGCAGGTCTTTCCACACCATCAAGATTGGATTGACCTACTAGAAGGTTACGAACCTTCATGGCTGCACGAGTCTATGATTTACGAAGACGGGGACCAGAACCGCTTATTGGTAAATGTACCCCCTGAGCATGCCAAGTCAACCGTGGTAACGGTTAACTACTCTACCTACCGAATTGCCCTTAATCCTAATGTGCGCATTATTGTGGTCAGTAAGACCCTTAACAAAGCGCGAGAGTTTGTCTATGCAATTAAGCAAAGACTATCCCACCCACGTTGGCTAAAGTTACAAACAGCCTATGGACCTGAGGGTGGCTGGAAACAAGACGCTGATACTTGGAAGGTAGATACCGTCTACCTTGGTAGCGATGCTAGAGACTCATCCGAAAAAGACCCAACCATCCAAGCACTTGGTATGGGTGGTCAGATTTACGGTGCTCGTGCTGACCTGATTATCTTGGATGACTGCATTACCACTGCCAATGCCCACGAGTGGGACAAGCAAATTAACTGGTTACAAAAAGAAGTTATTACCCGTTTGGGTAAGAATGGCAAGTTGTTGATTGTAGGGACACGAATTGCGGCGAATGATTTTTATAAAGAACTTCGTAATCCGAAGCATTGGTCTGGTGGTAAGTGCCCATTTACTTACATGGCTATGCCTGCGGTATTGGAGTATGGGGAGAAACCAGAAGACTGGGTAACCCTTTGGCCTAAGTCTGACCATCCTTGGGATGGAGACGAAGATGAATTACCCGATGAGCAAGGGCTGTATCCCAAGTGGGATGGACCGTCTTTGTTTAAACGGCGCGGTGAAGTAACTCCTAGTACTTGGGCTTTAGTTTATCAGCAGGAGGATGTCGAAGAAGATTCCATCTTCCCACCCGCACTGGTGCAGGCTTGCACCAAGGGTATGCGTAAGCGAGGTCCGTTAAAACAGGGCGTGGTGGGACATCCGAATCATGTAGAAGGTTACACAGTTGTTGGCTTTGACCCTGCTATGGGCAGAGGCCATGCTGCATTTGTAGCAATGACTTATAACCGAGTAGACGGAAAGATGTATGTGCTGGACTGTGAGAACATGTCTGAGCCTACGCCGCAAAAGATTCGTGCCATGATTGAAGAGTTTACAATCAAGTACAGTCCTAATGAGTTTCGTGTTGAAATTAACGCACACCAGAAAGCCTATGAACTAGATACAGATTTACGTCAATGGCTATCGCAATACGGCTGTAGTTTAAAGCCACACTTTACACAGAAGAACAAGTGGGATACCTCCCACGGTGTTGCATCTATGTCAACGATGCTCGGCACTATGCACGATGGAGTATTCCAAAAAAACAACACGATTGAGTTTCCTTCCGCTGATGGTTCAGAGGGAGTCAAGGCTTTAATTCAACAACTCATAACTTGGAAACCAGATACCAAAGGCAAGACTGACTGCGTTATGGCTATGTGGTTTGCGTTTATACGCCTACGTGAGTTAATGCAACAGAGCACAGTAATAGCAAAATACTCAGAAAACCGTTGGGCTACCCGTGCTCAACTATCAAAACGTGGAAGCGTAAACCTAGACCTTGCCTTGCAAGAACAGTGGCAAGAACAATTCGGATAAGGAACTAACATGGCACGTACTGGACAAGCGGCAAAAGCAATTAAAAAAGCAGCCGATGCAAAGCCTAAGGTAAGTAATAAAAAAATTCTTAAGGATGCAACTGCCAATGCTGCCATGCTTATAGGACCTGGTAAATTTCTTAAGGCTGGAAAGATTGTTAAAAAGGGTGTTGACTCTCTTAACAAGACTAAGAGAATTGCAAAAGATAAAGAGATTATTGCACGTTCTCCAGATTTAAAACAAACTCCTAACATGACAATTGGGCAAGCAAAGCGCATGAAACAAGGCACTAAGCAACTTGCAAAGACAACCAAAAGAATTGCTAGGCAAAGCAACAAAAAGAGTTCTTATGGTTCAACAACTGTTGGCGAGTCAAATGCTTTTAAAATTAAAATGGGTCTTGATAAAGGCTTTGGCGGAGTAGAAGTACCAGGCATGCCTGCATTAAGTACACCACCGCTAGGTGGATTACGCAAGGGTGTTCCAGATAATATGACACTTGGTCAGTTAGATAGATTTGATGCTATTCGCGAAGGTGAAAAAGCAAAGGCTTACGCTGCTGCTTATCGCATGGCAAAGCGTGAAACCAAAGGCATGAAGAAATCTATGCAATCTAATACAACTCGTACTGTAAAGAAGGTCGCTACTGGAACTGGCATTGCTGGTACAGGAGCAGCAGGCGGAGCATACGCTGTTTCAAAGAAGTCTAATCCAAAACCTAAACCAGCAAGTGCCAAGCGCACACGCTCTGGTCAAAAAGCAAAGGGTAAGTAATATGCCAGTACCAATTATAGCAGCAGGAGCAGCAGCAATTGCTGCACGTCTTGCAGCAAAAAAGGTAGCGCAAGCAGCAGGTAAACAAGTTGTAAAAGCAACTTTAGGAAAGAAATCTGCTGCAAAGTACGCAGCACAAAAGACTGCTTCAAATACTAAAACTGCTGCCGCTTTAAGTAGAAATGCAAAAAAAGCAGCAGAAACAAGGGCTGCACTAAAATCTGCAAAAAGCAAGCCACCTCTTGCTACACCTAAGTCTAATGTTCAGGTAAAGCCTGCTCGTAAGCAAGTTGGTAATCCACCTAACGATATAAAAGCGTGGGAAGATTACATAGGTAGTGTTTCTCGCGGTGCACCAGCGCGTGGTAGTTCTGCTGGTAAAGCAAAAGCGCGCCGAGTTGCTAATTCTAAAATAGCAAAAAATACAGTGCCTTCCGCAAAAGAACCAGCACGTATTCCAGAAATTCCCGCAGGTAAAACTGTAAGAATTAATAGTGCAAAAACTACCCGTGTAGTTAGAGTAAATCCAAAAACTATTAACGCAACAAATGTAAAACAATTATCTCAATTAAAAAAATTAAAAAATCAGGTTAAACCAGCAAAAAAGAAATAGGGAGTAAAGATGCCAGTACCATTGATAGCCGCTGGCGTGGCATCTCTTATTGCCCGCGCTGCTGTATCCACTGCTGCTAAAAAAGCATTAACCTCTGCTGCCGCAAAAGGATTAACTAAGCGTCAAGTTGCTGAACTAGTTGTTCGCAACGAAGCCCGTGCTGCTAAGACTTTAGCAAACAAGGGAATTAAAACACGTCCTAAGCGATATGAGTATCAGGGTACTAAATACTCTGACCCTAAACTTGATAAAGCATATAGAGAGTCACCAGCCGAAGGCTCTATTGAAGCAATGGCTAAGCGCATGCTTGCAGAGAATCCTGAAAAGGCAGCAAAGATTGCAGCAGAAAAAGCCAGAGTTGTTATGGCTCGTAATCGAGCACAGACTGTAGCAAGAGTTGCAAAGAAAAAAGAACTTACAACTACTGCTCCAAAGTCTGGAAAAACAAAAGGTTCAGTAACTAGAAAAAGAGAAGCAGAACTTGCTGAGCAACGTCCACTGTCTCCAGTTGATTCTACAAAAGTTGCAAGACGAGTACGACCACCAGAAGGTTTTAGTGGTGCAAGAGTAGTTAAACCAATTAAACGTGCTACCAAGCCAGTAGATACATCTGTTAAGTCTACAAAGCCAGCAACTAAAAGAACTGCTGAAGAAATTAAGGCTGCTAGAGATGCAGCCAAAGAACGTAGCATTGCACGTAATGCTCCAAGAAAAATTGCTGGAAAGAAATCTGTAACTAAGCCTCCAGTTAAAAGTAAAACAACTGAATTAAAAGAACGACCACGTACTCAAAGAGAAATGCGCCGTAAGCGCAATGCGCAAGAAGAAATGCGTAAAAAAGATTACAAGAATAAAGGTCGTGCAGAACGCCTACGCGATGTAGATGACCAAGAAGTACCACAAGGTCAAACAATTCGTGGCAAGTTTTATCCAGAAGGTACACCTGGTATTCCAGCACGTTCTACACGAACTGGAAACACTATTGTAGAACGCTCACCAAAAGTAAGAGAAGACCTACCTCCAAAAGATGAACTTACTGCCATTAGGAAAGCATTTGCTGAACTAACTAAAGAAGAAAAAGCAGCAATGCGTACAATGGATGCACGTGGTATTCAAGGAATTTTACGTGAGAAAATTGCTAAAGGTCCTAATAGAAAACCTGCTGGTCCTAAAGATGCACCAATACGTAAGCGTTTAAGTCCAGAAGAAAGATTAGCAGTTTTAAAAAGAGGTGTTCGTGCACGCCGTGCAGCGGAAACAGCACGCAGTAAACGTACAGCAGAATTAAAAAAGAATCTTACACCAGCACAAAGAAAAGCCATTGCAGAAGCCATTGCACGAGCAAAAAGGAATAGTAAATAATGCTAACTGATAAGCAAATTTTTGCACGTGTTGCGTCTTTAAAAGACCGCACCCGTGACCGTGATTCACGTCAGCAAGATGTATTACTAGTACGTCAAGGTAAAATTTCTAGCGTATATCCTGATTTCTTTCCAGAAGGTATTGAGGCTAACGTAGTTGCCAACTTTGTTGACATTGTAGCCCGTGACTTATCTGAAGTTATGGCTCCGTTACCTGCGGTTAACTGCTCAGTAGTTAGCCAAGTTAAAGACCGTGCTCGTAAAGCAGCAGACAACCGTACTCGTATTGCTGCTAACTATTTTTATAATTCCGATTTGCAAGTCCAGATGTATACTGGAGCAGATTGGTATGTAACATTTGGGTTTGTTCCGTTCATTATTGAATTGGACACTGAAGCAAAGTTGCCGCGTATTCGCGTAGAAAGTCCTGTCGGGGCGTATCCTGAATTTGACCGCTACGGACGCTGCGTTGCTTTTGCTAAGCGTTATGCCATGCCACTGGCTGAATTGATTTCTCAATTCCCAGAGCATGCTGACGTTTTACTTGGTCGTGACGGATACGACCAAGACATGAATAGTAGATTTGAGATTGTTCGTTACTACGACCAGCATCAATCTATTATCTACGTTCCAGAACGTCAGAATCTCGTTATCTCCCGTGCTAAGAATCCTATTGGCAAGTTAATGGTTGTAGTCGCAAGACGACCAACCGTTGATGGAGAGATGCGTGGACAGTTTGATGATGTACTCGGCATTCAATTGCTTCGTAATAGATTCGCATTACTTGCGATGGAAGCAACAGAGAAGGCCGTTCAGTCACCATTGATTGTTCCTGACGATGTGAACGAGTTCCAATTCGGTGGTGACGGAGTTATCCGCACCAAGAATCCTGCGGGAGTACGCCGAGTTGAACTACCAGTATCTGGTTCATTATTTAATGAGCAAGCAGTTCTACAAAACGAACTGCGTATGGGTACACGCTATCCTGAATCACGTACTGGAAATCTTGATGCTTCAATCATTACTGGTCAAGGTGTTCAAGCCCTTATGGGTGGATTTGATACACAGGTTAAATCAGCGCAGGCTATTCTTGCATCTACATTAAAGACTGTTATCTCACTTTGTTTTGAAGTGGATGAAAAAATCTTTAATGAAACAAAATCCATTCGTGGTATTGATGCGGGTAGTCCTTATGCAATTGAGTATCTACCTTCAAAAGATATTAAGGGAGATTACTCTGCAGATGTTCGTTATGGAATGTTGGCTGGTCTTAATCCAGCGCAGGGACTTATCTTTATGTTGCAGGCCCTTGGCGGTAAGTTAATCTCCAAGGACCTAGCAATGCGTGAATTGCCATTTGGAGTTAACGTAACTCAGGAGCAGGAAAAAATAGAAGTTGAGGAAATGCGTAATTCGCTTATCTCATCTCTTAATGCTTCAGCGCAAGCAATTCCACAACTTATTGCTAATGGCGGAGACCCAACTGCAATTGTTAAGAAGATTGCAGAAGTAATCCGATTAAGACAGAAGGGCACGCAGGTTGAGGACGCAATCAATGACGTGTTCGCTCCAGAATTACCACCTGCTGGAGAAGCACCTATGGTCGAGCAACCGTCCCCTGCTCCCACCGCGGCTCCAGCAGGTGGCTCTCAACCACCGCAAGGTCTACAAAGTTTACTTTCTAGCCTCTCAATGAGCGGTAAAACAAATGCATCGGCACGTACAGTAACTCAAGCATAACTAAGTAGGGGACAATGACAACACTTGCTGCTTATCAAGGAGATGGATGGTCTGTAATCGGTTGCGATTCTAGAGCATCCGATGAAGGTGGTCGTCCTATGACGATTGCTACTCATAAGATTACCGAAAACAATGGTTATCTTATTGCTGGTTCTGGTGCTAGTCGTGGTTCTAATATCTTGCAGTTTGGATGGAAACCACCTAAGCCAACTAAGTTAGAAGACTTAGATTTGTTTATGACACAAAAGTTTATACCTGCAATGCGTAAAGTTTTTATAGATGCAGGTTATGATATGAAAGAAGACGGGGATGCAGCAGCACAGGATTCAGATTTTATTATCAGCATTCATGGAGTTATTTACCCTATCTTTGAAGATTATTCTTGGGACCGTGATAGCCGTGGTATTTATTATGGTGGCAGCGGTGGCGATGTTGCTTTGGGAGTTCTGGAGGCTTTGCATATTAATAAAGCAAAAACTCCAGAACAAGCGGAAAAAATAATTCATAGAGCAATTGAAGTTGCTTGCATGTGGGACATCTACACAAGTGCACCAATTATAACAAAGATTCAGTACGCAAAATGAGTGATAGATTCAGGGAGAAGATAGAGCAAGCACTAAGAGTTCTAATAGAGGAAGACCCTGAAGGGTCTAACTACATCTGCGCTAACTGGTTAATAATTACAGAATGGGCAGACTATGATGGAACTCGTTACTTGCATACAGAAGTGTCAGATTCAATGACACCCTGGAATGCTTACGGCATGATGCGTATGGCTAAAGAATATAATAAAGAATCCTTTGGCGAACCGCCAGCAGATGAAGATGATGAATTGGAAGAAGGAGATGAGTAATGACAACTGCACCACAAGGTCCTGGTGGCTATCGTGCGCCGTCTAACCCAGCACCAGTATCAGGCCCTGGCGCTCTTTCTAAGCGCACTGACGGCGGTCCAACTCAAGGAGCAAAATACATCTCTGGATTGCCATACGGACAAGGACAAGAAACTTATTCAAACCAACTAGCAGCACCTATGGCTGGTAACCCTATGAGCGGAAGCGCAATGGGCAATTCAGGACTAGTGCAAATGGAAATGCCAACAGAATTAATGGCTGCTACTTCTCGCCCAAATGAGCCTATTACATCTGGTATTGATATTGGTGATGGTCCAGGAAGTTCTTCGTTAAGACTTCCCAATCAAGAGCCAAACATTCTTACAATTATGCAACGACTTGCAGAAAATGACCCATCTGGAGACTCAGAACTTATTTATAATACTCTATTACAAAGAGGTTTTTAATGGCTCAAACGCTTAAAAACCTTAGTTCTGCTGTAGTAGAAATGAGTCCTAACCTTTATAAGACTGCAATCAACATTGGCATGTCTGAAATAGATGCTAGTCTTGTAGACCAACAGGCTCGCAGTTGGAAACTTGGACAACAACTTCTTTCTAAGTCAAAAGAGAAAGCACGTAAGGAATTTCTTGGACTTGACCCAATAGTTAAAAATAATATTTATACACTATTTTCTGACGAAGAAATTTTTCGACCAGAAAAAACTATTTATCAAAAAGCATTTGATACTGTTGCGGCTCCAGTTAAAGGTATTATTGGTATTGCTGCATCACCACTTGTACAAGGTTTTAAAATGGTTGAAAGATATGGAAAACTTATCAACATACCATATCAAGCAATTCAACAGAAAAGACAAGGCGCGGACTTTTCAAAAAAACTTTTAACAGATGCATACAATGGTACAAACTCATGGCAGTGGGATGAAGTTGCAAAGTATGAAGAAAAATACGGCAAAGCCTTAACAACACTAGCCCGTGGGACTGCTGAAAAAAAGTCTATTGGTAAGTCAATTGGTTTATACGGAACTTTTGATGATGACATTGCACAAGCAATTCAGTATGCAGGAGACAATCCAGAAAAGTTTCAAACCCTTGTAGACCAACTATCTCAAGATGCACAGGTTTCTCCAGGTCGCGATGCATCTCCATCTGTTTCACGTCTTATGCAGATTCAAGATAACTCTATTGGTTACAAAATGTGGAAGTTTATTGGTATTGACCTTAGAACCGAAAAGGGTGCACGTCAATTTGAAAAACTAATGTCTGGTCCAATAGATGGTTTATATCAAATTTTTGCTGACCCATTAACTTATACTGGTGTAGGTACTGCTGGTAAGTTAGCAATTAGAGGTGTTGGAGGATACAAGCCTAGTTTTGGAGAAGCCTATGTTCGCTTTGGTGGATTTCAAACTAAAGGTCAAAAACTTGCTGCACAATATCAATTTGTAGCAGAACGTGGTGGCGTTGAAGAGGGAATGGCTTGGGTATTTAGTGAGCCATCTGTTGCAAAATTGTGGAATGAACAACTAGGACCACGATTAAAATCTTTTGCAGAAGCACAGGGTCCTTATGAAAAGGGTAAAATTCTAGAGTCAATGAAGTTTGACTTTCCAGAATGGTATAACGTAGATACTGTTAGGACTCTTGTAAAGAATAGAACCTTTGATGCTGAATCTGCACGTGAATTTTTTACTTATGTAGATGATACAAACATGATGCTTAATGGAACTGTGGATGGATTATCATTCCAACGCAATGCTATTCCATTTGCTCGCCGTACTCGTTTACTTACATCCGCTGTGCATAAAACAGCATATCAAGTTTTTAATCCAACAGCAACAAATAAAACTGGCGACCTATTAGCAAAGGCTGAAAAAGACAGTCTTGATTTAATTGAAACTTTAACCCGTGTTGCTGATGAAGATAACGTATTAGTTAATACTCGTATTGTTGATGAACTTAAATTAGAACAAGATATTACTAAAGCACGTCAGATTTTATTTAAAATGGGTACATCTACCAAACGTTCACCAGAAATGATTATCTGGGGAGAAGATTCTGCTAAAACAGCAGATGCTATTCGTAGTACAGCAGCAGCAGTAATGCCAAATGATATGGCAAATGCTATAACTATATGGCTTATTGACCAACCAGAAAATATTCAACTAACCGTAGTTCGTAATATGCAGTACGCTTTTATGAAGCGTCTTGGCATATCAGATAATGATGCTTTGAATGTTTTAGAGAAAACATATAACGATACATCTACTTTGCATGCTGCACCAAATACCCCATTCCCAGAAGAATGGGCAGATTTACTGCATCCATCAATTTATCAGACACAAAATAACATTCCGTATCTAATAAATAATGGTGCTGTTCATGGTTCGCAGTTAAAGAAGGGTATTGCACCACTTCCATACGATGAATTATATCGTTTGTCTTCTTACGAAAAGGTTCGCAATCTTGGTAAGGGACTTCCAGACAATAAAGTAACATTTCCTGCACGTGCTGCTGCTAATTTATTTGGTGGTGTAACACGTAGCACAATGGCTACTCGTTATAGTAATTACTGGTCTGCTGGAACGCTTGCTCCACGTCTTGGTATGCGTACCAATGTTGACGAAGGTTTAATGTACTCCCTTGTTAATGAAGCAGAATCTGTTTTTGCTCTTGGTGCAAGCAAGTTTGACCAAGAGTTAGCAGCATTAACTGCAATTACTGGTAGTCGTGCTGGTATTGGTCCAGTAAAGGGTGGTTTCTTTTGGCTTGCCAACAAGTTTGGTATTAAACGTGCCAATGGTAGACCTCTTGACCCACGTGATGCTATTCCAGCACCAGAACGTGAAGCAATTAAACTTCAAATTAAAGAGGCTTTAGAAGAAAAACTTGGGATTGATGTCCCACTTGCTGAAATTTCTAATATGGAAATGCGTGAAGCCCTTATTTCCGTAGCAGAGGATATATATCCAAGTGTTGTGGGAAAAGAATCATGGAATAATCTTAAAAAAGTAATGCGCCATCAACCAAACTTTGGTGGTGCAGTAATTAACTCTATGTCTGCTAAGTCTATTCTTGGCGGAAAGGTTTCTCCAGATTATTTTGAGTCTACTTTTGGGTTAGACTCTTTTAGTCTATTTTTAAAAGAACATGGAGCCGAACTAGGTAGAAACTGGACACCACGTGAGGTTCAAAAATTATCTGAAGTTGAAGTTGGCGTTATTATGTGGCGTAACTTTAATTTACGTTTTGGATTTAATGAATACAAAATTTCAGAAGGACGTTACTTTAGTCCAGTAAGCGCATTCTTTAGACATAATGCCTTAAAGACAAGAAACGACTTTGAGATGGCTCGTAAAGATATTCTAAAGCAAATGGAAGTCTATTACGATAATGCAACTGGAGTCTGGGTTAGCGATAAAGCAGAAATAACAGATGCTGCATTACGTCCATTCTCTCAGGTTGTTGGGCTGCGTCAAAAGGGCTATGGAGATGCTGAGATTGCACGTATGTTGGTTGATGACATGCTGGCTGATATGCGTTTTTCATTTCATGGAAGTGCTAACGTCAACTCTTATAATAAAAAATTATTTGATTTAATTGCTACTAAAGAAAAACAAATTATTAAAGTTGAAGATGCGCTTAACCGTGGCTATCAAGGCACATGGTCAAAGGCTGTAGCAAGTTTAACTCACGCTGAGTTCGATGAAGCAACTGTTGGATTCCGTCCAATCACAGACTACATTAACTCCGACATTATTATTAATGGAAAATCAATAGACCTTGACGGACTAAAGGAAGTTCAGACTTTTGGCGAGATGATGGACAAGTTCCCTAACGCAATTATGGAACTTATGGACCATCAAGTTACAGGTTTCTTCCGTCTTCCCGCACTAAAGGTTGGTATTAATAAAGCATTTAGACAGTTAAAGCCATATGAAGCAATGCTAGTAAAGCGTCATGAAAATGCAATGCTTGAAAGCGACCCATTTATGGATACGGCTCTTGCTAAAAAGCGAGCAACATTACTAGCAGAAAAACAAATATCTGAAATTTCTGTTAAACAAGCAACCAATGCTGTACTTGAGTATGTTGATAATCCAAACATTCGTTCTTCCTTTGCTATATCTATTCGTCACCTTGGGCGATTCGTTAGAGCAACAGAAGATTTTCAGCGCCGTATGTACCGCATGTACACAAAGCAACCATTGCGTGCTTTATATCGTATGCGATTACTACACATGGGATTAGAGTCTGCTGGTTCTGTTTATACAGATGAAAAGGGAGATGACTATGTTATCTTCCCAACAGATGTTATTATTAACAATGCTATTAATCCAACACTTGCTAAACTAACTGGTAATGAATACTTAAAAATTCCTACAGCCACACAGTTTGCTCTTAAGTTCAGACTTGTTAACCCATCTTTTGCTCCAGATGCTGGTGCTCCAGCCTTTGCTGGACCACAGGCTGGTTTGGCTATCCTAACTGCAAAAGCATTCTTGCGTGATTTACCACTAGTTCCATTTAGAGATAAACTATCTCCATATACTAACTGGGCTGCAGATAAGTTAGATATGTTTGCAATGGGTCATATTGGCAAGAACACAGATTTAGGTGAGGCGTTTAAGATTGCAATGCCTATGTTTGCCTCTGGTTTATGGGGCGCTGCACGCGACCAAGAATCAAGCCGTGTAAAAACAAGTACTGTTATGCAGGCAATGGCTTATCACCAAGCATTTGGTTACACACTTCCAGAGAATGCAACAACTCAAGAGAAGAAAGAATACCTACGTGCTTTAAGAGTAAGTTCAAATAGCATTCTTGGTTCACAGTTTATTTTAGGTAATTTAAATCCTGCCTATCCAACACTTAAGGATACTGCTGGATTACCAGACTTTATTAAACAAACTGGCATCAGTAGTTTCAAGTCTTCATTCTGGGATATATATGATGGTATTTTAAAGAATGCTGGTCCAGATGTAACTGACCCATTTGCTTTAGCAATAGCAACCTTTACTGGAAAGAATCCTAAAAAGTTAGCCTACATTGTCCCACGTAACACAAAGGCAATGCAAGTATTTATTAATAAGACAGATAACTTAAAGTCTTGGGTTCAGAAGAATCGTCAGTTTGTAGATACGTATAAAGAAATTGGTTACTTGTTTGCACCAAAGATTGGTGAATACAATCCAGATATCTATACATTTATGGAAGCAGAAGAACTTGTAGATGAAATTGGGCTATTAGATTATCTAGAAAAGATTCAGACTGCTGCTGATAAAGAAGAATACTTTGCTTATGTTAAGCAGGAAAAAACAGACCTTGCTAATGTTGCTGATTATGGTGCACGTAAGGCTGTTATTGCTGCAGCAGAACGTAATAGACAACTACTAATGTATTCTAATCCATCATTAGAAGAAGCAATTAATAATCCAGATAATCGTGGTACTTTAAAGAAACAATTAAATGTTCTGGCAGATGCGGTTAATTCAACAAAGTCACCTATTGCTAAAGACACCCGTGCATCTATGCAGTTGATTATTCAAAAGATTCGTTCTTTTATTGACTTTAATGAAAATCCATTTGCAAAGAATGCGTACCAGTATCAAGAACAAAAGGCTACTTCTAAACAAGAAATAGCAGAACTACTCTTTGAACTATCACGTTCTAACCTAGAAATCCGTGAAGCAAACCGTTTGATTTTCACGCCAATCCTGAACTCATACGCCCGCAATGTTGTTGGCGCATCACCAGAAAGGTAATATAGTGGCTGAACCTACGTACAAATCCCCTGATGCAGCCAAGAAGGCAGCAGAAACTAGTGCCGCTGCCGCTGCTGCTGTAGCCGCTAATAAAAATGCTAAAGCAAAAGAAGTTCAGAATCTTCTTAATGGACTATTTGGTGCTACTGGTAAGTTAAAGGTTGGCTTTGACCCATACGGAAACCTACAACTTCAGCAAAGTATCTTAGATAGCAATGGTAAACCAACTGGCGAATTTCAAATAGTATATTTTTGGCCTGCACCTAATGTTGAAAATTCAGAAATCTTAAATGCCAGTGAAGCAGTTGCTAGGGTTAAGGGTGCATACGGAAAGAACGCAGAGTCTTTACGTAAGATGCTTTATGAGCGTGGCTTTATGGGTGAAAAGGATTATGTAACCCGTTCTGAATCAGCACTTAATGGGGCTATCTTAAAGTCAGCCAATGAGCATAGCGTTGAGAATGTTCAAAGATTTACAGTTAATGGACAAATTGATTTTTCTAATTACGACTCATGGTTGTCTGGTAAGACGGCATATACTGGTGGAACAAAGATAGATACTGAAAAAGTATCTACACCAAAAAGTGAAACAGACCAAGATATTAATGAGTTCTTTTTTACTATGTTGGGTCAAGATGCAGATGAAGATACTAAGACTAAATACTTTAATGCTGTTCAATTGGCAGAAAAAAATGCATCACGCAAGGCTAAAATAAGTGGTTCTGTTTCAACAACAGTTAATACTCTTTTAACAGAAGAAGACTACTATAGAATTAAAGCAGATATTTTAAAACCATATGTATTGGGTACACCTTTAGAAAAGATTACTCAAGGTACTGGTAGTATTGCTCAGGCTGTTACAGTAATCAAACAGTATGCAGCAGACTATGGTGTATCAAGAACTTCAACCGATATTCTTAATGACGTTCTTGGAGGAATGAAAGTAGGCGGAGCCTTAACAGAAGGAAACTTAGACCAGCAAAAGCAACTTATTCGTACATTAGCAAAGGCTCGTTACTCTAATCTTTCTAACTTAATTGATGAGGGTATTAAAGTATCTGACATTGCTAATCAGTTTGCATATTATAAAGGTAAGTTGCTAGGTATTGCAGATAATTCAGTTAGCATTTTTGATGAAGATATTCAGTTAGCCCTTGATAATAAGGATGCATCTGGTAAGTCACAAGGTAGTGTTATGAGTTTAAATGATTATGAAAAACTTCTTCGCACTAATCCAAAGACAAAACCACTGTGGTTAAAGTCCCCTGGTGCAAGAGAAGAAGCATCAGGATATGCAAATGATATTTTACGTATGTTTGGATTGAGGGCATAATGGCACAAACACAAGCACAATTATTAAAAGCGGCTAAAGCACAATTAGCAAAAACTAAAGCACGTCTTAAAGCAGCAGAAGACCAGCAAGCAATTTTAAATGCAAGCACACAATCAAGTACTGTCAACACAACAACAATGGCTGGTATTACTGCCGCATCACGCGGAGAAACAGGTTATGTACCACCAGTTGATACATATACAAGTGTTCAGGTTGGAAATACTGGCTTAACTCAAGCGCAAATTGATGCGCAAACCAATGCTATTGAAACCGCTAAATTAATTGGTGGCACTCTTATTCCTAATCCAGATGGACCTGGATTAAAAGTAGTAGCACCAACAACTACTCCTGTTATTAAAAAATCTACTACTGATGATAATGATGATAGTGATGATAATGATAACAACAATAATAATAACAACAATAATAATAACATAGCCATAACTTTAGTTTCTACAGAAAGAGATGAGTATGGAAATGTTATTGGTATTTATTCTGACGGAACAACTAAGATTCTTATTCCCTCTGGCCGTAAATACAAAACAACTGTAGATGAAAATGCCTACGCAATTCTTAAATCTACTTTTGCGGATTATGGCTTAGATGACCCAGATTTGCTAAAAGAAATAGAAGGATACATGGAACGTGGTTTAGGTTCTGAACAGGCTGCTTTAGAATTACGCAAAACTAAAGCATACATAACTAGATTTGCAGGCAATGAAACTCGCCGTGCTGCAGGACTTAACGTATTGTCAGAGGCTGCATACCTAGAACTAGAGAACTCTTATAAAGAAACACTTCGTGCTTATGGACAACAGGGTTTCTTTGGAACAGACCGTAAGGCAGCACAGGCTAAGATGGCAGATATTATTGGTAACGATATCTCTGCTACTGAGTTTAAAGATAGAGTTGATACTGTAGTAACTAGAGTTAATAACTCTGAACCAAGTATTAAATCAACTTTAAAGGCTTTCTATAATATTGGCGATGAAGATTTAATTGCATACTTCCTTAGCCCTAAAGAAAACCTACCTAAACTACAGGAAAAGGTTACATCTGCTGAGATTGGTTCTGAAGCATTAAAGCAGAATCTAATAACAGACGTGGCTAGTGCTTCAGCCCTTGCTCGTATGGGTATTACTAAAGCACTGGCTAAAGAAGGTTATGAAACAATTAGCGGAGTTCTTCCAACTGCTACAAAACTTGGTCAGATTTATTCTGAAGAAGGTATTAACTACGGTCAGAAAACAGCAGAAGAAGAAGTCTTTGCACAACTTGAATCTGCTAAGCGCAAGCGTTTAAGACTAGCCGAAAAAGAAGTAGGTTCATTTAGTGGAACCTCTGGCTTGGGTCGTAACGCACTAGGTAGCGGTAAATCTAGCGCATTTTAAATTCCCTAGACGGACATACCAGCCCCGTCAGGCGTAACAGTCTGGTAGCAGAAGCCAATCAAATATCCCCTTATCTGATTGCGGTCTGCGACAACTACTAATGAAGGGTGATGTTGCATGAGCAACGAACAATACTGGGAGAACGATAACGAAAATCTAGAGAACGAATTAACCCGTTCTCAAAACTCGTATGGCGATGATGGTATCGCTAACTTACGCAAAGCCAAGCGAGCAGATGAAAAGCGCATTAAGGAACTTGAAGAACAACTAGCGAAGTTCTCTAAGGAATCCAATGAGCGAACCGTTAAAGAAATCCTTGAATCAAAGGGAGTGAACACGAAGGCTGCCCGTCTTGTCCTTAAGGACTTAGACACTATCAATGAAGACGCAGTGTCAAACTGGCTCATTGAGAATGGTGACTTAATTGGGTACACGCCAAATCAAGAAAAGCCAGTTGATACAGAAAACATACGTGCTTTACAGCAACAGGATTCTATTACTCAAACGGCTGACACTCCCGCTTATTCAGAAGACATTGCGCGATTAATTGCAAATGCCTCATCTGAGGAAGAAATCATATCCATTCTCAGCGGTCAATAAAAAACCGCACACTAATTAGAAAGGGGATATCGCCAAATGGCCGATGTCTTTTCAACTTCAACCTCTGGGTTAGGTTCCAATCTTGTTACTATGGCATACGATAAGTTGATTGAACTCAACTTGCGTTCAGTGCCACAGTTCCGCGCAATTGCGGACAAGAAAATCGGAAACCCAACTCACGATGGTTCTTCAATCCGTTTCCAGTTCCACAACGATATTGCTGACACCACAATTGCTGGTGCAACACTCGCTGAAACTGTAGACCCAGATGCAGTAGCACTACCAGCAACTACAACACTAGATGTCGCACAGACAGAACTAGGTCGCGTAGTGCTTCCAACTCGCAAGTTGTCATTACTGTCACTTGCTGATGTTGACCCATGGATTGCTAACGCAGTCGCATTTAACATGGCAACTACACTAGACAATGGTGTTGCTGCTATTCTTGATGCAGGTACAAACGTCATCCGCGAATCTGCTGGTGCACTTTCTACAACTGCTGCTAAGTCAACAATCGTAGCATCAGACACATTCAAGGGCCGCGATGTTCGTTACGCTGTAACAAAGTTGCGTGCTAACAATGTTGTTCCTCGTGGCGGAATGTATGTTTCATACATCCACCCAGAAGTTTCACACGACCTACGTACAGAGACAGGTAACAATATCTGGCGTACACCACATGAGTACCAGAATGTTGGTCCACTATTTGCTGGTGAACTAGGCGCATGGGAAGGTGTCCGTTTCATTGAGACACCACGCATGACTAACTCAATCTCAGGTGGTGCTCTAACAGCACTTGCTACTGCTTCTGCAGTAAGCGGTGCTTCAGGTGCATTTACTATCGTTGCAGCAAACGCTGCATTCGGTGGTCTTGCTGAGGTAGGAGATGCAATCTCAGGTACTAACGTAGGTTCAGGTGCTTTGATTACAGCAATTGAAGTTGGTGCAACAAACACTACATTCACAGTGTCTGTCGCTAACTCAGGAACTGTTGGAACAAACACACTTACAGTTACACCAAAGGCACGTGTTTACAACACTTACGTACTAGGACAGCAAGCACTTGCTGAAGCAGTATGGAAGGAACCAGGCATTGAGTTTGGTAACGTTGTTGACAAGTTGAACCGTTTCCGCCCAGTCGGCTGGCACGGTATCATCAACTGGTCTATCTACCGTCAAGAGGCGCTATACCGCATCGAGACTGCTTCATCAGTTCGTCCGTAATCTAAGTAATTAGATGGGTGGGGCAGGGGGAAACCCCTGCTCTATCCATAAAACGGCTTAGGAGGCTATATGGCATACAGATTCACAACACCTACAGTAAGCGAAGGCCCTGCGGGTGAAGGCCGTCTATTCGAGCAGTTCAGACTTGTAAGAGGTATCACAGTCTTGAAGATAGATGGAGTTTACTATGAACTTCGCTATCCATCCTCAGAAGAAGTAGAGGCTGCTGAAGAAGCATACATTGGTGGATACTCCTATGAAGTAAGTGCTGGTCAAAAAGCCAGCCTTGAGGCTGCAGGCTATACAGTGGAGACGGTATGAGACATAGATTAGACCATCCAGAAGATATTGAAGGTTGCTTCGGGTGCAAAATTTTAGGACTGCAATTAAATCCAGGAGATTCATCTTCTCAGAAGATGGTAAGTAATAAGAAGTGGGACGGTGAGTTAGAAGCCTATCGTGCAGCACGTGCTGATGGGATTCAACCTGCTGGTACAAGTATGAAAAAGATTCAGGAAGCACTTCGTGCATCTGATGTCATGGGTAAAGCATTTGATGCTAATACCATGGGTGATAGCAAGATAATCCAAAACAATACCGTATCTAAACTAAAAGAAGTAGGAGTAATATAATGCCAATGGTAAACGGAAAAGAATATGCATACACTGCTAAGGGTATGAAGGCAGCCAAGATGGAAGCCATGAAGTCAGGCAAGAAGATGGTCAAGAAGACCGCTAAGAAGAAGATGGTTAAGAAGACAATGAAGAAGACTGCAAAGCGTGGAATGTTTGGCGGCATGTAATGCAAAAGAAACCATCGGCAAAACCAAAGCCAATGGCTCCACGTAAGCCTTCAACTGGTGTTAGAAAGCCAATGGCTTCTCCTACAAAAAAGTCTGGCGTTGTAGTTGCTTTGCCTAACGGCAGCACAGTTGGATTACGAGACATTGGCAAAGTAAAGCCAACTCCTAAACCAAAGCCAAAGCCATCAGTAATTAAGCCAAAAGAATATACTCCAGCACAATATGATGCTTTGTTACGCAAGGCTCAAAAAGACGCTCAGAAAAAGAGATAAAAAATAATGGCCTACACCAAAGCAAGTTTACGTGAACGCTTAAAGAATCAGATTATGTCTGGTTCTAAAGGTGGTAATCCTGGTCAATGGTCTGCTCGTAAGGCTCAGTTATTAGCACAGGCTTATAAGAAGGCTGGTGGTGGCTACTCAGGTAGTAAAACTACTAAACAAAAATCTTTGTCTAAGTGGACTAAAGAAGACTGGGGTACTAAATCTGGTAAACCTAGCACTCAAGGTGCTAAGGCTACTGGTGAACGGTATCTACCTAAAAAAGCAAGAGCGGCTTTAAGCAGTGCAGAGTATGCAAAGACTACTGCTGCTAAGCGTGCTGGCACTAGTGCTGGTAAGCAGTTCGTTAAACAACCTAAATCTATTGCAAAGAAGACGGCTAAATACAGATGAAAAAAGATTCTAGATTAACCCGTGCTGGTGTATCAGGCTTTAACAAGCCTAAGCGTACTCCTGCCCATCCCAAGAAGTCACACGTAGTTGTGGCTAAAGAAGGAACTCAGGTCAAGACTATTCGTTTTGGGCAGCAGGGTGTATCTGGTTCTCCAAAGAAGGCTAATGAGTCTGCATCCTATGCAGCAAGACGTAAATCTTTTAAAGCAAGGCATGCTAAGAATATTGCCAAAGGCAAACTAAGTGCAGCCTACTGGGCAGATAAGGTGAAGTGGTAATGGGTATTTTACTTAATGAACTAACGGACGAGGTGTTAATTAACCTTGCTGGTTATACAATACAGCAAGATAAGGCTACACATTTAACGGCTGCTATTACTACAACTACATCTACTATTGCAGCACCAACAATCTTTAGTGTTGCAGATGCTCAACGCCTTGGCTCGGGTATCGTTGAAATTGATGACGAACTACTATGGGTAGATAGCGTAGACCGTATTTCTAATACAGGAACAGTCTCTCCTTATGGTCGAGGCTTTATGGGTTCTACTGCTGCTACACATGATGCTGGTTCTAAAGTAACTATCTCTCCTACTTTTCCTAAGCACGTTGTAAAACGTGCCATTCAAGACACTATCCGTGCTATGGGTTCTTCTATGTTTGCCGTTAAGCAGACAAGTTTTACATTCAGCAGCACTGCAATAAACACATACGAATTAGATAACAAAAATATACAAAACATTTTAACTATGCACTGGCAAGATATTGGCTCTAGTAAAGAATGGATTCGCATTAAGCGATGGGACTTAGATTCTTTTCCAGATGAGGCAACTTGGGGCACGGGTGCACAGACAGTAACTATTGGAGACAGAATTGTATCTGGCCGTAAGGTGAAGGTTGTTTATGCAACCGCACCTTCAGTGCTATCTACAAGTGCTACTACTTCATTTAATACACAGACTGGACTACCTGAGTCTTGTAGAGACATTGTAATTCTTGGTGCTTCATATCGTTTGATTGCATACCTAGACCCAGCCCGTACTGGTGCACAGTCACCACAGGCTGATGAAACAGATAACAAGCGTACCTTTGGTTCAGCAACTAATGCGTACCGTCAACTGTTTGCTCTTTATAACCAACGCTTAACAGAAGAAATTATGTCGCAACAACAACAATACCCGCCACGAGTTCACTTCAGCCGATAGGAAGATTGAATGACAACTAGAAAATACTCATCCCGTTCGCAGCAAACTACTCTTACTGCTGGAATCAACTCAACCGCTACTTCGGCTACAGTCGTATCTGGAAGCGGACTTCTTGGTGGTATCACCATTTCTGCTGGAGAAACATTTACTGTAGTAATTGACCCAGATACAGCCCTTGAAGAAATTGTAGATGTTACCGCGGTTAGCACTAACACGCTAACCATAGTTCGTGCTATTGATACAAGTCCAGCAACTGGTCAGGCTCACTCTGCTGGTGCAGTAGTTCGCCACATGGCAATTGGTCGTGACTATCGCGAAGCCAATTCACATATTGAAAATGTAACCACAGCACACGGGCTAACCATTGCTAATGTTTTGGAAACAACAGATACAAATATAATTACTAGTGCAATGATTGTAGACGGCGCTATTGTTAATGCTGACATTAATGCTAGTGCTGCTATTGCAGATACTAAATTGGCTACAATTTCAACTGCTAGTAAGGTATCTAATAGTGCTACTACTGCTACATCTGCTAATACTGCTAGTGCAATTGTGGCTCGTGATGCATCAGGTAATTTTACAGCAGGAACAATTACAGCAAATGTAACTGGTAACGTAAGTGGAACCTCAGGTTCTACAACAGGTAATGCTGCTACAGCCACAGCCCTTGCTACTGGTCGTACATTCCAGTTGACTGGAGATGTAGAAGCAAGCGGAGTTACCTTTGATGGTACTGGCAATGTAAGCCTAACCACAGTTATTGGTACTGGAGCAATTGTTAACGCTGATATTAACTCAGCAGCAGCAATTGACAAGACAAAGATTTCAGGCACAGCCATTACCGCTGGAGATACAGGCACTGTAACTAGCACAATGATTGCTAACGATACAATCGTCAACGCAGATATTAACTCCGCTGCAGCAATTGCATATAGCAAGTTAAACCTTGCAGGTTCAATTACTTCAGCAGATATCACTAATGACACAATTGTTAACGCAGATATTAATACTGCTGCAGGTATTGCTTACAGCAAGTTATCACTTGGTGGAACTATTACCTCTGCTGACTTGGTAGACGGAACTATCGTCAACTCAGACATTAACGCATCTGCTGGTATTGCACTAAGCAAGTTAGCAACAGACCCACTAGCCCGTGCTAACCACACTGGCACACAGACAGCAAGTACTGTATCAGACTTTGATACACAGGTTCGTACCTCTAAGGTAACTGACCTTGCAGCACCTACTGGTTCATTCTCAATGAATAGCCAAAAGATTGTTTCTCTTGGAACACCTACAGCAAATGCTGATGCAGCAACTAAACTTTATGTAGATACTAAAGTCTCAGACTTGGTTAACTCAGCCCCTGGAACACTAGATACTCTTGGCGAAATTGCAACAGCAATTCAAGCAGGCGGTACAGTCTTTGATGCTATGGTACTCAAGGCTGGTTCTACAATGACTGGTGCTTTGGTTCTAAATGCTGACCCATCAGTTAATCTTGGTGCTGCTACTAAGCAGTATGTAGATACAGTTGCAGGTTCTGCTACCGCTGCTGCAGCAAGTGCTGCTGCTGCTGCCACAACTTATGACAACTTTGATGACCGTTACTTAGGTGCTAAAGCAACTCCACCAAGTTTAGATAATGATGGCAATGCTCTTATTACTGGTGCTATCTACTGGGACACTGCTGCTAATGCTATGTATGCCTGGTCAGGTTCTGCCTGGGCTTCTATATCATCTACTGCAGCAATTTATCGTTATCGTTATACAGCAACTGGCGGAGAAACTACAAAGTCTGGTTCCGATGATAATGGCTTAACTCTTAATTATCTGGTTGGCAAGGAACAAGTATATCTAAATGGTATCTTGCTTGTTCGCACATCAGATTATACTGCTACATCTGGCTCAAGTATTACAT
>Ga0255075_1000022_pt1 | contig 38198 bp, 50 predicted proteins | sample Colum_Law_RepA_8_FD_188579 | JGI IMG/M metagenome (GOLD analysis project Ga0255075, IMG submission 188579) | Freshwater microbial communities from Columbia River, Oregon, United States - Colum_Law_RepA_8h | ecosystem: Environmental > Aquatic > Freshwater > River | place: USA: Oregon | collected...
ACCAAGCTCGCTACGGTCGACACCAGCACCACCTCCAAGCTCTACAACTTGTACACCTACAAGCTTAAGACTAGTGCCATAGGTGACACCATCCTTGAGGATGTAAGGTTTCTGTTTGAAGGCAAGCTTAACCTTACTGCCACTATAGACAGGCAGGTCAGCATTAGTGATAGGTGTGCCCTCACTGTCTACAACAGGAGGACGGTTCTCTTCATTCCAGGAGAACTTAGTCTTGTACTTACCCTCAGTAACTTCTTCCCAAGGCTCAGGCTTCAGGACGCTACGCTTAGGATTCTTCAGTTTCCCTTCTGCCCACTTGAGGGTTTCTTTACGATCCTCCTCCAATGCTTCGATAAGCTGGGAGTCCAGGATAGCAGACAGTGAATAGCCAAACTTAGATGGTTTCAGTACAGCTTGGTAACCTTCGAGGACAACAGGCTGTTGAGTAACGTGGATTGGTTGTGACATTAATGGTAGGTTGATAAATAGTTAATAGCAGATTGGAGAGTAGAGATATTATCCCCTAACAATCCAATAGCTACATTACATGGGTGGCAGAGTAATCCTCTTACCTCCCCAGTTTGGTGACAATGATCTACAACTAAAGGTTGGTCACCTCTACGTGAGGAGGTGGATCCACAAATTTTACAAGCGTCACTTTGACTAATTAACAGTGAGTCGTAATCTTCCTGTGAAATTTGGTATCTACGTTTGATAGACCACTCTCTGTTCTTAGCCTTTTGATCGGCGGTTGCATTACGTTCCTTGTAATACAAAGATACGCAAGCTTTACAAGTAGGGCGGTACCCATCCTTGTAAGCAGATCCCACATAAAACTCAGTGAATGGTTTAACCTCAAGGCATTTGTTACATACTTTCATGACTAGCTGAGTTAGAAAAAGCGTGCCTCCTATCTATGGAGGAGACGCTAACTCAGCAGAAGAAATACGTACTCTCAATAACGGTCTCTGGTTCTAGATCACCAATGATCGGTGGTTCAGACTCTGCACCAATGTACTTGGCAAAGTCTCGTAGGTAATCATGCTCTGCAAAGAGGTGCATGTATGTCTCTCTGACAATAGTAGACAGGGAGGACATATCCGTTGCACGGCAAAGCACAGAATCATGGATAAGAGCAATGGGTGCATCAAAGCGTAAGACACTCAAATGTAGCAGGCTAGCGTCGAGTGAATGGATAAGGTTAGGAGCTGTTGCATTCTTGTGGTGATTAAGGTCGACCTCATCAGTCTCCCCAACTGCCACCTTCATCTTACAACGACCCAGTAACTGTAGCTCCATAGACTGGAACTGTTTCTTGTTTAGCTTCTGGTGTACAACAAACCCAGATGGTGTTACCCATTCCAAGTGTTTAGCACCACGCTTAACAGCAGCAGCTACTTCAGCCTCAATCCATTTCATGACAGCCATAGGACCTGGTACGACCACATCCATAGCTGACCTGATAGCTTGAACAACTTGAGTTAGCTCTTCCTTCTCAAGCTCTATCCCATCCTCCAAGAAAGCCTCTTTAATGTAACCCCTGTTGGAGTAAGGCTTAGCATTGTAAGGGATGGTCATAACACATCGCTTGGTCTTCTTCCTATCTAGGAATGGACGTAAGCGTTCAGGTACTGAGGGCATAGCTACCTCAGCCACTACCTTATAGGCATCTTGTGGTTTATCACCAGGTAATACATTAACTAGTTTAGCTGTTGATTTATCTCGTGCAAGTCCAGCCAAGATTTGGAGACCACTACACGTAGCGTCTACAGCAACAGGCAGGGTTGTAAATTGTCTATCAGCTGCGATCACGCAATGATAATACTCATCACAACTAGCTAAGAATTGCCATGGTTCTTCTGCTACTTCCCACTCAGGTAAAGACCCAATCGGATCAGTAGCAATTCGGCTGATGAGTGTGATGTTATTAGACACCCACTCTAACCTATCCTCCATTGTAGCTTTATCTAACCCATAACAGGTTGCTACATGGAATGCTAACCACGACTCAGCTTCTGGTACCATATAAGCACCATCAGCAAACCTAAGTAATGACTTACCAAAGTCAGTATCTTGTGGTGTTAAGAAAGCAGGGATAGGGTATGCTCTTCCTCTATAGTCAAATGACCATGGACAAAAGAACCTCTCCCTATCCTTGAATCGTTTAGCTGCCTCCATTGTCATACGTGTTCGGCATGACTTCTTAGGCTCTTGTGCTTGTATGTTCCTCACCTCTGCTGCTCTTCTCCGATAATCCTTACGACTATCGTAGTTAGTTTCAATATCAGCAGGTTTAACAGGAAGAGGATGATGAACAATAGGAAGGAACTTACCAACGGAGCGTTCTAATTCTACTAACTCCTCAGCTACCCCATAAATAAAGGGATTTATCTGGTAAGCTACCTTCTGAATCCTGTTTAAGAACTCAATGGGGGTACCCTCCTGTAGACGGGTGGGATCTCCACGACGAACCAAAGGATAGCCTCGCATTACCTCGTTGAGAAGGTAACCACCAGCACGATCACTAGTCCAATCGTTAGGTTCGATGAGCATTGGCCAAGCAAGTGGAGCAAACAGCTCTGCCTCAGTCATTACCTTGTCCTTGATAGCGAGGAACTCAGGTGTTGGTACCACGAAGGTGACCGTTACCTTTCCAAGCCTACGTAGCTCCTTTACGAACCACCCACTAGTAGTCATAATGCAGTCAAGTAGCCATGCACCTAGCTTAATGCGATTAGCTCTACCCCAAGCCTCCCAATCAGGTACATCAGACCTATTCATAAGTGTACGGATAACCACCAGTTTTTGGTGTGTACCAATAGACCTATGGAAGTAGTTCTTCTTGAGTACAGCTAGTAGACCAGGTGCTGACTTCTCATAGTAACGCATCTGACACTCAGACTCAATAGCATGACCGATGCCATCACATACTGATTGCAGTTGATCATTACCTTTCTTAGTGGAGAACACATGATCAAAGGTAATCTTTAATGCAATGGCAGCAGCAGCCAATGGCTCTAACTGAGTGACATAGTTCTTGATGATGTCAAACTGGTGACCAGAACCTCGCTTAAGGCGGTATTCAGTGGTCTCTTCAATGTACTTAACAAGTGCAGGTAACAACGCATCAATAGACGCTGCACCATACACCGTAGCACTTGCATAGCTTTGATCCTGTAGCTTACGAGTATTATCTCTAAGGCGCTGGAGTCCTTGCCTGATTTGCTCTCGCTCTAACGCTACCTGTTCATCTATCTGTGCAGGTGTAGCCAATTAGTTAACGCTGGTGATTGTGAACGTATCATCAACAAGTTGTTCTTGTGCAAGTTTGATGATCTCATCACGATTAGGATGATTCTCTACTTGCTTGATCAGTTGTTGAAGGCGACGAGAAAAGGTGGTGTTACTCATAATCGAAATTAGTAGGGGTGAGGAAATGAATGGACTCGTGATCAACAACAGTGAACTCAATGTCAGGTGTGTCGATCAATGCATCTACCTTAGCTTGTGCAGCACTACGCTTCTGGTAGACATACTCCTTAACCTTCTTTGTCTTAAGGTCAGAGGTGCGGATGATACAGCATACAGAAGATGGGAGTTCCCAACCTGCTACCTTCCAAGACATGATCTCCTCATAGGTATGAGCATGGAACATGTCATCATCAGCATCTTTGTATTCTTGCCAGTTGTTGGGATACTCTTTCTTCTTACCCATTACCATTCATCAGTTTGTTTAACATTAAGCAACTCATCATTACGTTCTTTGGACAACTCCAATGCTGTCCATGCAGCAGCTTCAGAGCTGGGTGCTAGGAGATACCAAACACCTGAACCAAGCGTGATCTCATACTCACGCAGACCTTTATGTGTGGTGTACATTAGTTAGCAACGCAAAGGAACTTAGCAACACGCTTAACCTGTGTTGTCAGGTACTCTACTTGAGCAGCATCATAGTAGCCAGCATGAGCTTGTGTCTTAATGCCTTGAGCTACGATATCAATCATCTCAAGACGCAGTTTACGTTGTTCATCAGTCAATGCTTTAGCCATTAGATACCCTCATTAAGTGCAACATCAGAGAAGTAGTCAAGCCACCCATTAAGAGTAGACCACTCATCACCAGTCAATACCTTGCGTGAGTCATCACACAATAGCGAGTACTTGAGTGCCTTCATAATAGGCTTGAATTCATCAGGGTAGACATCAACTTTAATAGCAGTGTCATGCATCACTCTTCCTCCATCTTAGCTTGCTTAGCCTTCCACTCTGCACGAGAGCGAAGGATACGTGAAGTGTTCTCCTCCTCTTCCTCAAAGGTCTTTACCTCAAAGCATTCAATGCGATACTCATCACCAGGATCAGTCATAGCAGCCAAGACACGCATACGCTCAATCACAGCCTCCATACTATTGAAGACACCAAGAATGTTGGTAGAACCGCAATCGCAGTAGTTTGTGAGTGTGAAAACAGTCATCTTAGTTAAGTGGGTGGCGGTCAGTTAAAGGTGCGGTTATTGAGATCGATAAGATCACGATTGATCTTGTTAGCGTAGTAGCGGCTAGTGATGCGATTAGCACGTTGGAAGATAGTAGCCGTAGCAAACAATCCAACCATACCAATCACAGCAAGGATAATGTTTTGTTCAGTCATACGTGCTCAACCTTTGCGTAGAGTTTGTGCTCGATGTATGCCCACATGTTATTGTAGTCGTTTGCTACACGTTGGGCTGCTTCTTCTGTATCGTAATACCCGTGACAGTATGGCTGAGTATCATCAGCTGTGATGTACGACATGACTTTGTATTGCAAGATAGTCATTAGTTAACCTCAGTGATTTGTTGAATAGTGAACTGATGATCCCATTCAGTACGAATAGAGTTGATACAATCCTCTAGGTCCTTAGCGTTGTCAACATCAATGAAGGTGAACTTACCAGGGTTGTCAACGCTGTCAAGTACAACTCTAAAGTTATGCATAATCAGTTATTACGAAAGAAGAAGGTACCGTTAACAGTCTCAATGCTACAGAAGTCATAACGTAGGTTATGATCCCACACAGCTTGCCAATCTACAGCACAGAGGACACACTCTGGAATCTCAGCTCCCATCACTTCGATACAAAAGTACTCACTGAACTCTTTCTCAGCATAGCTAGAGTAGCTATCATGGGTGTACTCATAAGCTTCCTCAAACTCACTAGCAGTGTTGATGCCATTCTCATACAGCTCATCCATGAACTCAATAGTCTCCTCATGAGTCCACTTCTCACCAAGCATATCAGTGATCTTATCATAGAGATCCTTCTCCTCACTGGTCAGGTCATCATACTCTTGATCAGCTTTGTCTGTATCAGTGGTGGGTACAATACCTCGTGCATTGAGTAGCTCAGTGTAGAACTCAGTGTACATAGGCTTACCATTGTCATACATGTAGCCAGCGTCCTTGATCATCTCAGTGCGAGTCTGCTCACCCCGGTTAACTAATTCCATTCTCTCATCGACGAATGCAACAAGTGCATCACCCTTGAGCATAAATGGAACAACAGCAGTGGTCATAACGTTAGGCCTCGTGATTGTGAACGTAGTGAACAAATTATGTGAATGAAAGGGACAAGTGTTACTCTAGTGTGCTGACGATATCAACTAAGGCATAGGGATATTTGTCACTATACCAATCGTGATTCATCTCAGCCTCACTATATGTCTCGAATGACTCAAGAGCAATCCAGTTGCCCTCATCATCCATACGTGAAATGGTATAAGTCATTTGTTGGTGAGTTCGTAGAGGTACTGATCAACTTGATCGTTATTGCGGATGAAGTCTTCTACATCATTAAGATCATAGAAGGGCTCACCATCCACATCTCCATAAGGATCAACGAGTACATACTCATCCTCATCATCACTAAAGCGTTGAACAAGATCATAGCTGGTGCATTCCTGCACAGCATCACGCAATTGATCAAAGGAATACGTTGTCATTGACCTCCTTAATAGTGTAAATGGTGCCGATGATTAGGATAGCTAAAGCTAGCATTAAAACTCAATCTCCTCAAGTGTAGGTTCGTTGTTAACAGGTGGTTTGGTAAAGGTAGATGTAATCATCTCAAGTACAGACAAGAGATCATTACCAGTAGTAGCTTTACTGAGAAGACCAGTAGCTACTTTACGGTCAAGAGTAAGGGACATAGTTAACTCCGTTAATGGTGGACAATTGCCATGATCTAATTTATTAAACACATGTGGCTCTGTGTTAGTGCTAACGCACACTAGGTCGTGTAGTCAGGTCGGGTTGCAACCTATAACTACTCGTGGGATCGCTCGCTCCACTAGTTCCGTCTTGTGACGACCTAAATATGCAATTGTCTAGGTGCTGAAGCGTAGCGAAAGGACCGCTGGTGCTGAGTGAGGAGTGGCGGTCTCGCCTCCCCCACCGATGAACCTACCATAGCCCATCCGAGCCGCCTTGTCAAGCCCTAAGTTGGGCTCCTAGCTACCAATTAGTGGTGGCATCGGTACCACATAGTGGTTTGGTATCGTGGTGTATGTCGTACGGACCTAGGTGATAAGTAGCGTGAGTGTGAACAAACTATTGATAACCGTCTACAATGCCTCTCTACTGTGCTCTAGGGCTCAGTATACCTATTAACTGTTAGAGGCGCCTTATAGCCGCTTCTAGGCGTGTCTGAGAGCGTTATAGCTGCACTGTCTAACTGAGTTAAGAGGGGCAGACAGATCACTTGGTATCTACCTAGTGTCACCATATCCTAACACCACTACATATAGCGTTATACCCTTCCACCACCAGTTACTAACCAGCTGTACCCAGTACTCCACCGCTACCAATTAGTATACCACTGGCTAGCAGTGCACTATATACAGTGGTGTCTATTGTTATACCGTGTGAGTCCTTGATCGCAAGAGGGGGGCACTGGGGGGGAATTACGAGGTCCACTGTCGATATAAGGCTTGTTAAAATTATGTCAAAAATTAAGGAGACCCCCCCCAGCGTCGGTAGAGAGGCCCCTCTAACACGTTAGACAGTGAATGCAGAGCACACACTAGGTAGATGCTCTTGTAGGAGCTTATAGGCACCATTGGCAATGATCCTATGCTCCTCTTGTGTACCGTTACCGCAGCGTAGTTGACAGTAGTGAATCCAAGACCTAATGGTACCGTTCATATACAACTTAGTGGGTGTACAAAGAGGTAATACTTCTCTAGCACACTCTTTAGCTACACCTAGTTCTAACAGACGTTCATATGCTCGGTAACTAGTTACCAATGCTTGTCCAACTACTTGATCGCATTCATGCAACACACCAAGAGGAAGGTCATCAACACTGTTCTGTCTATTTTTCAGATCCTGCCTTCTCATCTCTGGTAACTCAGGTCTGAGCTGTACTTCAGCATACCGTTGGCTAAACTCCTGGAAGCTAAAGCTCCTATGTCGTAAGATCTGTGCTGCTATACTCCTTGTTGTCTCTATAGATACACACATATTAACCATCTCAAAGGGTGACCAATGTTGATGGTCAATAAGATACTTAATTAACTTAGCACTGGTCTCAGTGTTGTTTTGATTAGCTGGGTTACTTACCCTAGCCATGTAAGCTATAAGCTCTTCAGCGTTAGGGGTAATGTGTACTAGCTGAACGGAGTGAAGTGGTGGGGTGGTAGTATGCATTAGTGGTGGTCGTGAGTAACGAAGTGGATTACGACTTATGATCTAATTGGTTGTAAGAAGAAGGACGTATGTCATCATACAATGACGGGATATAACGATGCCGAGTGGATACCGTATAACCATCATCATCGAATGACTGTTGCTTTAACTCACTATAAGTTTGTACTGCTCTAAAGACATGTGTAGGTGTCTTACGATAAGTTCTACTCATACGTTAACGGAAGTGAGGAGAGAGTTAATAACAGTAGTGACGGTAGTGGGAGGAGCTGCGCTCCTAATCCCTCACAGTACTCACAGTATTAACATTAATAGTTCAGTGGAGTGGAAGTTTGTGTCTTTGGGGTTTAGTAGTACTTACAGAATGTCCATTCCCAGGGACATTAATAAAGAGAGAGATGTGTCTCGATAGAGGCATGTCTCTCTCCATTCACGGGGTCTGATCCACCCTTCAGCTCCCGCTTAACGGGTGGGATCTCAAGATCAATTCCAGCGCAATGGATCTCAGCAGTAGACAGTTGTAGTAACTGTCACAGGCTTATCCACATAGGAGTAGAGCTTTTTGTCTTACCTCTAGCCTTACGTCTTTGGTCTAGATTCATCCCCATAACTAGGTGGTTTGTAGCAGCTATTGGGTCATCTATAAATGTGTCTAGTATGTCTTGCCACTCCTCCTGTTTACGCATCTTAACAGCTTCATAAGCAGAGATACCCATAGCATCAATGAAATATTTAACACCTTGTGCTAATGAGTCTAATCTGTCGTCGTGTTTAACAGCACCCTTCTCCCGACACATCCTAGACATTTGGTAGAAGAGCATATACAGTAGACGATCCTCTGGAGGGGCATCTTTATTAGAGTTATAGTCCCACTCTACTACCGACCTATCTACGATGAGTCTATGTTGGTTAAGGACTGGTTCTAGGGTATCGATGATACGGTCTTCTTTACGGACATTAGCACGTACTTCCTCTACGTCTATTGCTTGTTTAGTTTGTTGGAGGTGCTTCTTAAACAGCTCTGCGACGATACCGTCTCCGAAGTTTGTTTCAACAACAAGTTTGGTAACGTTATAACGCTTACACCCACGAAGGATGTCAAGAAGTGTGTTATCGCTATAACCGTCGCGATACGCTCGTACCTCGTGAACGTAGAGAAATCCATTCTTTTGACTTATGTATGTTGCTGCCGTTTCATCTGTACCACGACCACTAGGGTCTACTGAGCATATGGTTTCACTGTACGCACTCCACTCTCCTTGGAGCTGCATCGGGGAGTAGAAGTAATCGCCAGGTAGGCCAACCGTAGGCAGATCCTTGAGACAATTACGAGGGTCACTGCACCACACAACAGCATCCGGCGCTTGAGTCGGGTTAACAGCGGTAACGACAAGATCACTGAATTTAAGTGGGAACTTTTCTGCATCACTCAAAGTTGTGTCTAATTGAAACTGTAACATAAAGTTACTACGACCCATAGCAGCTTCACGTTCTACTAGATCTTCAGATGTAAAACGGTCAGGATCTGTAGGGGCCCACTCCTCTACACCCATCTCTATGTCTTCTACAATCTGTGGGGATAGTAGACCTTCATACTGTGATAGTTTATCCTTACGTGGGTAACGAGATGGCCACACAAAGGGACGGTAGTTACGTTCTGCTAGCTTACGGTAGATGGTAAAGGTAGTCTGTGGTGTACCGAGGTACATGATACGACTATCTTTTTTAGGTGTAAGGATAGACTCAGCTTCCGTACAGAGTTGCAATAGCTTCTCTCGCATCATCTCAGTCATGCTGTTGCCAGGTACTTCGATGTCATCAAGAATCATGAGGTCTGCACGGCTACCAGTAAGCTGACCTGTGATGCCTACACTTTTGACTGATGGTGCTTGGTGAGGAGAACAGTTAACATCAAAGCTAATGCGACTCCAACGACTATCATCACTCTTAGGTCTAAGGTGCACTAACCACGGTGTCTCAATGATTAACTTCTGTAGGAAGATCGACATGTTATCCGCACGTTCCTTAGAAGCCGAGATGATCATAATCTTCTTCTCAGGGTCATTGAAGAGTGTCCACAACACAAACGCTCCAGTAATCCAGCTCTTACCGACTCCTCGGAAGGCTTGGATCTGTAGTCGTTTAGGACCGTGTTGTAGGTAATCAGCAATGGCGTATTGAGCACGGGTAGGAGAGGGTAGATCAAGCTGTTGCCACAGTGCTTGTAGGAACAGCTTGAAATCGCCTCTCAAAGCAGAGAGGACATTATCCATTATGCACCCTCAATTTTACCAAATGACAACCCATAAGGAGCGTACATTTTATTCATTCTCTCTAGTTCCTTAGCAGCTCCACGGCCACCTTGTTGTTTAAGAGACTTAGCATGATCCATAAGGATTTGCTTATCTGATGATGTCATATGGCCAGCAATCTTTAATTGACTCCTAGAAGGCGCTGTATCGCGTTTAATGTTGTTCATAGTAGAATGTGCGTAAAGGAACCTAGAGGCCCCCTGTAGAGGCTCCTAGGCACCTATGGTGGAGCGTTAGTGTGCGTTAGCACGCACTAGTCTGCAAGCTTTACTCGTGGTTTGATGTAGGCATTATGGATACGTTCCACTCTACCAATACCAGAGGTAATAGCACGCAGTTGTTGTTGAGGATCTTTAGGTCTAATCCTCATCTCAGGGTCATACGGCATGTTCATCAATGCCCCAATGTTAAGTGCTGCATTCTTAGCAGGGAAGTAGCCATGACCTGTTTGAGCACGACCCATAGGGTTTTGACCGTTGATGTAGCCAATCTTTAGGTCACGTATTAGCTTCAAGACTTTATCTTGAATGGTTTGCTTTTTCTTTTCTGCCATACGCTAAATACCTTGAATTAAAGATGTACTAGGTAGGCTCATACCAGGTTGAATACGCATAACATCAGGGACAGTATTCTGCATAGCCCTAATTTGCATACTAGCACTAGTCGGTTTAACCTTAGTTGTTCTAGTAGTTACAACTGGTGTGGGTTTAGTTACTGCTTTTGGTTTAGGTTTAGCAGCCACTGGTTTAGGCTTAGCTGCTGGTTTAGGTACTACTACAACTGGTTTAGGTGGTGGTACAGGTTCCCTATTAGCAATAGCTGCAGCCTTTTGACCTAAGGATTGACTGCTTGTTAGGATTACTTGAGGTTCTGCTAATCCCTTGGGAACACCTTTTGTCGTTACTGTAGGACCTTTAGGTGCAGCAGGTTGTGTAATCCTTAGTGGACCAGCATTAGGTGCTTCTTCCTTAGGGGCAAACCTAGAAATATCGTACTGTTCTTGACCAGCACTAGACATTTCATTAATGTCAATACCTTCACCAGCACGTTCACGTATGTAATCATACATGGCAACTGGATTGGCACCTTGTTTAACCAGTTGATCAAAGGTGTAGTTTAATGTTTCAAGGTTTTCCTGAGGTAAGAGTCTGGAGCTTTGACCACTTAAAGTAGTACCAAGTAGAACTGACACATACGGATTAAGCGGACTACCAACCAAACCACCACGAGTCGGTAGGTCTTGAGTTAACAAAGAGGCTTCAGCCAAACCCTGTACTTTGTTAGTTGCCATACCAAGATTAGCAACCTCAGCCTGTGTTTGAGGCCTAAATGGATTCTCAAGACTACGGCCAGCTGCTTGATTGGCCAGGTTGTATTCAGCCCCTGCAGCTGCTATATTACCAGGGGCACCAGAAGCAGATGTCTCAAAGTGACCAAGATCTAGTTTCATGCCAAGTCGACGACCAACCTCTTGAGCCACCTTTTGTGCGTTAGTCCACTCTCGACCTTCCAGTTTACCCAAATCTTGAGCAGGTAAACCTCCAGTAGCTTTGTTCCAAGCTTCTATTAGTGCTGGGCTTTGAGCATCCCTAAGTTTTCTACCAATAAGTTTACCTTTGTTGTCAAAGAAAGAACGTGGCAAGTTAATGCCTAATTCGTTAAGAGCTTGTTCCTTGGATCTACCAGCTGCCATTCGCTCTGCTACAGCGTCAGATACTTCCTGAGGAGCGTTAAACTCTGGTGGAATTAGATTAGCTGCTTGGTATTGGCGCATAACATTAATCTGCCCCTGAGGATCAGTAGTTGTATATGTGCCTTCACTGAGTACCTGTTTAATTTCACGAGACTGTTGTCTACGTACAGGCATTGGACGTGGAGCCATAATTAGCTCCCAACTACGTTAGACTCACCACGCATACGACGCTTACGCTCTTCCTCTTCCTTTGCCAGCATACGCTCTTTACCAGAGCCAGGACGTTGACGAGGCTTGTTATCCTTATTAGCAGAAGGAGGATAAGGCTTATTATTGGAGTCCATGTAGGTACCTGAAGTTTTTGCTTTACTGTAGTCCTTAGACTGTTGAGACTTTTTACCTGTGTCAATATCAGTACGGAAATTTTCAGGCTTAACTGCCTTAACCCGTGTACCAATAGGGTTACTTTTAATATCTTCAGATGTTACCTTTTGACCCTTTTGACGCATTTGAGATGCTTCAATCATTCGATTGATTTCATCACGCATCTCTTTAAGTGTTTTCTTTTTGTCCATGATTAACGAATGTGTGCTAAGATTAGTGTTTCCCTATTGGTAGGACCGAATGTGTCCCTCATCCATTGTAACCAATTTCTACTGCCTTTATCCTGATTACATTGCCTACAGCTGGGTACCAGATTTGATGTAAGGTCTTCGCCACCAAGACACTTAGGGCGAACGTGATCAAGTGTAAGTTCATGTAATTCATAAGTTTCTCCGCAATAAACACATTGACAGTTAAAGTATTCTTTAATTGCACGACGGTGTAGCCTTTTTGCTTCAGAGCTTGTCATCGTTATTAGGTTATGGAGGTAGTGATCAGGACTAGGCAGTAGTGGAGTCATATTACCGGATCAATGGATCAGCCATACTTCTTACCCTTACGTGGGCGTGTACGGTTAGCCTTAGGAGACTCTAACTTACCTTTATTAGGACCTGTATGGGAAGCATCCATACCATCCCCGTTACCATAAGTACCAAGCTTACGGTTTAACTTATTGGCATTAGTACGGATCTTGAGACCTTCCTTAGTCTTATTGTACTTAGCCTGTTGCTCAAGGCGCTTAGCCTTTGCCTCAGGATTAGCCTTATAGTATTTAGATGTGCGACTTGCCATACAACCTCTTTTGGATAAGTTCAGGGTCTACCTTAGGCATGATGGTAGCTAGTTTGTCAAGGGGGTTACCCTGATACGCGCAACCCGAAATGTCATTTTTAGATAGCCAATCTGTGCAGGCTTTTAAATCTGCAGTACTAGCCTCACCAGATTTAATGCGGCGAAGAAACTCTTCGGTAACTAGGTTATGTAATTCGTTAAAAGCATCTTCCGTAGCTTTCTGTTTAGGTGCCATAGTGTCCGTTAGTAAGTAAATAAGTCAAGGCTTTAGATAGTATTGTTGGGCTATCTTTTAAGTAACCAAGTCCACGGTTGCAGTTATTGCAAAGTAACCCACGAACTTCATTCGTTTCATGGTTATGATCTACTCTAAAACGTTCTCCGGGACCTCCAGGGGTATCTGTACCACAAATAGAGCAAAGGCCATTCTGCTGTTCGTAGAGTAAATCGTAATCCTTTAAAGTAATACCGTACTGAGTTCGGTACTTCCAAGTTCTTGCTCTTTGAGAATCACGAGCTTGCTGGTTTCTGCATTCCTTACAAGTGTTACGTTTACTCTCAAATTTGTCCAACTCTTTTTCTATCCCGCATTTAATGCAGGTTTTCTTAGCCATTTCTCAATACAATCTGGTCCAGCTTGTTCTCGATTCTGATCATGTGATCCTCCATCTTTTGTAAGGCGTTAGCTAGCTCTTGGCGAGGGACGTACTTCTCAGCAAACCTCAACTCAATGGAATCAATACGTTTGTCTAATTGATCCATACGTGTGTTCGATTTACTATTAATAGCTGCAATACCGCCACCTATCCCAATCACCAGAGAAGCAACACCTGTGATAACCGCTTCAATCATTTCTTTTGGTTGATGATGTTAATCAGTTTAGTGCTATAGTTGGGATCAGTGGCGTACCCCTCCTTGACTAAAAGTTTGCAACACTCCTCTACAGAGGTTGCTCTATTTACACCTTTATATGTCTTGTAGTCCTTGTACCAACGCTGTGTCAAATAGGAGACACACGACTGAAGATCCGGGAAGTTAATGAACCCAGCAGTAATCGTGATCCACTTACCATCGATGAACTCTTTAGTCTCATGGTCAGTACCAGAGCCCTTAAGTCCAAAGTAGTTATGTGTACCAGAGGTATGCTTACCCCATCCACTTTCTAATGCCCACTGTGCTGCTACTACTTGTGGGAACTTAGCACCTGCTACCTTAGCAGCAGTAATAACTCCCTCCCAAGTGTTAGCAACGGTAGCTACAGGTTGCGGGGTGTTGACAGGCCTGAAGGTCATGAACCAACCAGTACCACTACCCTCTACTTCCCAACGCTTAAGCCAGTTCTTCCAAGAGTAACGGACACTACTACCACCACTACCAATAGTGACATAGCCTCCGTTAACGTTATCCATCTCACCGTATGGGTCATGGAAGACACCACGTTCACTCTCATCACCAATCAATAACATCCAATGCCCACCACCCCTAGGAGCAGTAGCAGGACCTTTATGTAGGATACCAGTAGCAACTGGATAGCCAGCCTTTAGTTCATTGATCAAAGCTTGCTTAGTACCCTTTTGGTAGAAGGTAGCTAAGATACCGTACTGCTGACAAGCCTTGATGTGTGATGTATATTCAGTTGTATCTCCATACTTCAATACAGTACGGAGGTAATCATCATCGGCGTTACTACCCTTTAATGCATCAGGACGGAGATACTTGATGGCCATAGCACATGTTGAGCTAAAGCACATCCGATCCCCGTGACCTGTTGCACTATCTGTCTGGGGGTAGTACTGCTTAACTTGCAGCAGTACCATTACTACTTACCTCGGAAGGTACGACGAATCTTACGTACAGTGTCATCCTCAGTACGTGTCTTACTAAAGTAAGCAGCAGCCATAGAGATGGCTTGAGTAACGCTATTAGCCTTACGCTTCTTAGTTACACCAAGATACTCAGATGCAATAAAAAGAACAAAGAAAGCAAGTGTCTCATAGGACACCTTAATACCAAGAATAGTGATCATGGTTAGTTAAAGGTAAGGGTGTCATTACCAAAGCCACCAACAATAGAGGTAGCGGTAAAGTAAGAACCACTTGTTACACCGTCGAAGCTAATGGTGTCATCAGCTTGGGTAATGGGTTCGTCTTTTGTTGGCCAACCGCTGTAGTCAGCACTGGTTACATAAGCTGCCAACTCATCAGTAGTAGTGGTAGCTCGGATCTTTCCTTCCTTTGTACCGGAGATGTCCCGTACAGCAAGGCGGTAGAAAAGAACGTCAGCAGGAGTTGGAGTGCCTGTCTCAGCTTGACGGGTGATGTACCAGTCACTACCGGCCAACAGTGTGCCAGCGGTAGCTTTAGTCTGACCGACCCACTGCTCTACGAGTTGAGCGTGGTCCTTAGGTAGGTCTGGTCCCCAATAGAACCTTTGGTCATACCAAGGCTCATCTTCGGTCTCGGTAATACCAAGTGCTGCCCGCTCCTCAGGACTGGATAATCTCAGCCAGTTTGCTGGAAACTGAGTTCCATCTTCAGTTGTAAATGCCCGATCTGGTGAAAGGGGCTGGTTGTTAAGGATAAACATAATTAGTCTTGTTCACTAGTGGGGCGGCTTAGCGTGCGCGGGCGTATTGGAAGGGTGATTCGGCCATTGCCATGTAAATCATGGTGTTTCCACTGCCGTTGGTGTCACCATCTGTGCCTCTGCACTTGAAACCGTTAGACAAGAAATCAATCTTGTTTGCAGTTGTTGTCTGTTCGGCGTTTGAGCTGTTTGGATTGAGAAGAAGATTTGCCTCGTTATACGGGTTGCGAGAAGAATCAATAATTCGCCAGTTGGACCCAGCGAGCGAAGCATTTTTAATCAGCAGAAACTTCGGGCGGAATCCCGTATACACAAAGGGACCATCGCTCGACGCATTACCAATGAAACTGGAAATAGAAACGTACCCGGCTACTGGGGCGAAACAGTAGGCGACGTAGGTGGCACTATTGGCGTTTGTGTTGTTAATGGTAGTGACGCCTTGCGTGCAGGTGAACGTGGTATTACTTGCGGCTCCAATCCCGCCCCAGTTGAATTGACTAGACACCGAGCCTGCGGCCATTGCGTAGGAAAGAAAAAGCCCTGTTCCTGCCGAGAGAGACGAGTGATACACCGGCCACTCGTATGCGGCCGACCGCGATTTGACAATAACCATTCCAGGTGAAACACCTAGTCCATGTCCAACTGTTGCGCCATTCGTACCATTCCCCGTATAAGTAACAATCGAGAACCCCGCACTTGCATTAGCCCTCACCTGACTAGTGATGGAGCCTTGTGTGTTCGTGACGGTGGAGCTGCCGGCGTCCCAGGTCCAGGCGACGTAGGTTTTGTTGGTTTCATTGACGTAGTAATCGTCAGTGGCGCCGTTTGTGACTCGGAACCCAGCCGAGTCAAACTGATCCAAATATCCGTAAGTATTGTTTGTGGTTTCCACAGCGGTGCTGTTTGAGCGCAGATCCTTAGATGTGCCACGCACACTGTCAAACAATGTGTGATCGTAAGGAAACCCATCAGGCATCAACTGACGACCTTTTATCCAGACCAGATCTGGACTGAAATTAAGACCAGTAAGGCTGCGCGGGTTGCTGCCATTGCCCGTCCACAGCAACACGTCCATCACGTCACTAGGCTTCGTGACTACTGGGGCAGGTAACGAACTGGTATTGAGCGCCTTGAAGCCGCTGGGGGCGGTGTAGGCGAAGGGGCGTTGGCCGAAGTTGGCAACGTAGGTTGCGTTAAACGACATCACGAACGGGAAGTATTGGACACCCGCCGTGGTGCCGATGGCCCCTTGAGATACGTTATTTTTATAGAAAGTTACTTGATTTGAGTCAGCATCAAAGGCAACGCCAATAACAGTGCCACTGGAGTATGAGGCGCCGTATGTGGTTCTGCTGGCATCTACACCTTTGCTGCCATCTTCAAAATAAATAACTTGAGATGCAGCATTCTGGACGTTGAGCGGCACAGCGGAACTACCAATACCGACCGCCCCTTGAACGCTGCCTCCAGGTGTGATTTCGTAGTACCACTTGCCAGACGAAGGGAAAGCTATGGTGCCACGGACATTCCTGGCGGTGCTATTGGTGTTAGTGAGTTCAAGATTGCCATTTGAAATGGTAAGACTTGAGTTGGCATCCAGAGGATTCCAGGTGCAGTAATTCCCCCGCACCTGCCCCCCACTTCCCGTATCAACCTCGCTGCCGTTGGTGGGTACATCGACGAGGCTGTCGTTGCCTGCACCAGCGGTGACGGATAGGTTGTTGGGCGTCCAGTTGTTGCCGTTGCCGGAGCTGTCTTTACCCAGCGTGGTGGCAGTGGCGGCAGAGTTATCGCTGAAGTCGAGCTTGAAACCGTTGGTGCCATAGGAGCCGGTATAGGCAATCGGTTGCCAGATGCCGTTGGCGTCGAACTCACCGAAGCTGGTGGGGTCTAGGGCTTGGGAATTTACAAAGTAAATATCAGCAAGGTACTGATTGCTGTACTGGTTATTAAACCCTACGTCTGCGCCAATATAATGAGCGTTTGTTGAGTTAACAATAGAATCTGAAGAGCCTGGGTCGCCAGTGGTGTCAAAAGTTGTTACCTCTACACCGTTAACATATAGCCTGATTCGATTGGCAGTTGTCCCGTTCGCGCTGTCCCAAGCAAGAACAATGTGATACCAGGCAGAGAGATCTCTGTATACAGCAGTTGTGATTCTGCGTCCCGCGTATGCGCCCCCTACATAGTTAAAGAACTGAATCGCATTTGCCGCAGTAAACTGCAGGACGGTGCCATTATTACCATCTTGAACAGCGGCGAAAATAGTCTGAGAACTGTCCAACCTACTCCTCTTCACCCACCCCGCCCAGGTCCACGTCTTGCGGTTGCCGGCTGATGCTGGCGTCCGGGACAAGTAGGCACTGTCGCTACTGTTGAATCTGAGTGAACGTGAGATGCTGTACCCACCACCACCTTCCTGCCCCAGCAGAAGGCTGTTGTTCAAGGCGCTCATTTCACGTCACCAATAAAGCGGACCGCAATGCGAGTCGTTGACTCAACGTGATAGGCCAATAAATCCACAGCATTGGCCGTTGTGGTGAGCGTCGGTGCTGTGCCCCCTGGGAACTTGAAGACACTGTTGTAGGCGAGTGTCCTGGAGCCGGTGCCGTCCTGGACCACACGGATCACACCACTCTGACCAGCAACAACATTCGTCGGGGCACCAAGGGTGCGGTTACCGCCGAGGGTGACCTGGAACTGATTGCCAAGGCTCAGGTCAGTGGCGATGGTTGCTGCATCGGTGAGCGTGACGTAGGCGCCGCGTTGAGCAGCAGTGAAGGTCTGTGCAACGTCGGTCTTGGCCGTGTCAGCGTCATAAGCTTGAACAGTACTACCAATGGCACTAGAGGTAAGTATATTAGCATTATAAGCTTGTACACTTACACCAATATCACCAGCATCAAGTACAGCATTAGCACCGACTGACAAGGACACTGGTACATTAACAGCACCAGCAGGGTCTACAGTAAGGCGTGCAGTACCACCAGTAACAAGTGCTAGTTCATCAGCACCAGTATGAGCAATACCAGTGTTTACATCACCATCAAAGGAGTAAACAGGAGCTGCAGTAGAGGTGCTATCATCAGCTTTAAGTTGACCAGTAAGGGTACCACCAGTAGTCTTAAGGTACCGACTATCAGAGTCAGTAGCGTAGTAACGTACCCACACCCAAGTAGAAGTAGCACTACTATAGTAGATCTCAACAGTAAGTCCACTGTCCCCTATGAAGCCCCCAGGAAGCCCACTAAGGGGTGTAAAGGATTGAATACCTGTAGAGTCAAGGATACGGATAGCATCACCGTTTACAGGCGATCCTGGGATGGCTGCAACGTTAGCTACCACTGTATAGGCAAGAGCCTCTGCAGCAGCATTAAGAGCCGCTGTAGCGTTAGTGTTAGCTGTGTTAGCGGTAGACACTGCACTAGCTGCTGCAGCACTAGCAGCATTAGCTGTAGACACAGCTGAGTTAGCCGTAGACACAGCACTATTAGCTGTGCTAGTAGCTGCATTAGCCGTTGATACAGCACTAGCAGCTGTTGCCTGAGCTGCAGTCGAGTTACTAAGGGCTGTGTTAGCCGTTGTAGTAGCGGCATTAGCTGCAGCAGTAGCAGTAGCTGAGTTATTACTAGACTCCTGTGTTACATAGAGACCTTGAATAAAGTTATTATTAAGGTCTTGTGCACGAATAGCAGAACCAGAGTAGAAGGTAGCAGCTAGATCGCTATCATCAGTCTGACGATAGATGATAATAGCAGCACCATTAGCTGGTGTATTACCAGCAGTGAATAGTACCTGTCCACCAGTCTTAGTGCTGTAGTTAAGACTTTGTAGGTTATAGTGAGTACCAGCTGTTTTAAGGACACCTGCAACAGTAACCTTAATATCAGTAGGCTCTAGCCATTTAAAAGTAAAAGAAAAGGGTCCTAAGTTGGACCCATCACCAGTGAATGTATTTTGTGTAGTAGCCATCTCTAAGGTTAGCGATACATTTGAGTTAGTCGTTCAATCTCTGCTTTACGACGATCAGCAGCCCGTGCAGCATCATCAATACGACCTTGTTTCATGAGGTTCTTATTGGTCAGTGACTCTTGGATAGAGCGCCACATCGGTTCATTTTCTTGTTGCATACGCAACTCAGCTGCCTTCTGAGCTTGAGACATGATGTCATTCATCACTGAATAGACTTCACTTTGAGCTGCTTGTATCTCCTCAGATGGACGACCTTGTACACGCATTGCACGGATACGATCCAACTGATCGTTATACTTCTTGTTCTTACTTAGCTTATCGAACTCCTTCCACAGTTGTTGCTCACCGATGTACTTATACAGTACTTCACGTTCCTGTGGGGTGTATTCATGGTTACCAGAGCTATCCTTACGAATCATCTGAATACCATCCCAGCCACTATCAATCAACCACTGTCTCCAAGGCTCAGTGCCCTCACTGATCTTAACTGGGTTAACAGCATTAAGAGCGCGAAGGACTGGGTTATCAATATCATTGAGGGGCTTACCCGTGTAGATATCAATCTGTTCAGGTAGTTGACTGGAGAAGCCAGGTACCTTATTGGTAACATAACCAACTAGGTCCTTATAGATATCCTTTTGGGAACTAGTGACAGCGTTAGAGACAACACCAAGAGCACCAGATAGAGGGATAGCAGCCCTTACTTCATTAGCAAGGAAGCGAGAGATAGCAGTTTCATCACCGTTAGCAACAGCAACAACAGGCTCAAGACCAGCAGTCCAGGACTTATTGACAAAGGTAGCAGAAAGAGTCCAAGCTAACTTATCAGTAAATGACTCAGTAAGGGTAGAGCCAATGTCACGTGAGTAGAAGGCAAGGTCACCAACAAGAGTCAAGATAGTATCAAGTGGTTCATAACCTGCGTAGCTCACCCACTTACCACCAATGTTAATGGTTTTAGGTTGCCAACCGAAGTTATCACGAAGCTTCTTACGTTCACCTGCATTAACAGGACCGTTACCACGGATGTTACCAGCCAAGGCATGTCCAAGCATAGAGGAAGACAGCAGTGCACCAAAGGCTACACGACCACGGTATTCAGCCTCAAGACCCTTGAAGATAGCCATACCATTAGGTACACCATCATACGCAATACCGTGCTCCATGAGAGCTTCTTTGATCTTGTCGATGTCATCACCAGCCCACAGTACTTTTGAGTACCTGTTCATACCAGGTAGAGTGGCGATAGGAGTATAAGACATTGCCATCTTAACACCATTAACACCAGTCTTAGGGAACATGAAGAATGGCTTGAGGATAGGAAGCTTGTTAACACCACGAGTCAACCACGCAGCAGTCTCATCATCCAAGTTCAGTGCCATCTCTCCAGCAGCATTCTTAGCAGCAGCATCAGTCAAGTTACCAAGAGCATCGAAGGACTCATCATAAGCCATCTTCTCAGCCTTAGCTAGTTGTTGGGCTAGTTCAGCTCCTTTATAACCAATACTAGATACTTCATCCCATGCCCTAGCACGAGCCATCTGAGAGGCTACAGTAGTCTGTACAAAGGAGTCAGCACTAATCATAGCATTAGTACCGTACTTAAACCACCGCCAGTTACCAAGGTCATACATGAACCTAGCAAAGCGATACTGAGCAAGACGACCCCAGTTACCATCCTTTTCCCATACCTGTTCCATATCGGCTAAGGTATCCCAAAGGTTAGGGTTATAGTCAGTAACAAGGTCTTCACGTGCTAGTTCACGGAAGTCAGTAGTAGCATCATTACCCCACTTACCGTTATTCCAGGTACGCTTAAAGGTATCCCAGGAGTCATTCAATGCACGCTTATTAACTTGCCAGAATGAACCGTAGACATGGGTAGCCTTACGGAGATCATCAACAGTGTTACGACCCATCAAGGCACCAATACCAGTACCAAGGAAGGCGTTATTAGCACGTAGGGTAAGTGCAACAGTGTTACCAGTAATAGCTTTGAGAGCTGAGATACCAGACAACATGTTGTTGTAACGTACTGCCCACACACCTTGTGCAAAGGCATTCAGACCTTCATCACCACTCTTAAGAAGACCAACTGGGCTAAGTTGCTTAGCACTCCACTTCATCAACTTGTCAAGGGAATCTACATCACCCCTAGTTAATGCAAAGGCATCAATCAAAGGTTGAGCAGCATCAGGACGATCCCTAGCAATAGTACGAATCATATCCCGATAGCCTTGGGCTTGGACGTTCTTCTCTTGTACCTTAAGGTCAAACTGTTCAGTAATCTGTCTAATAGCAGTCTCCTTATCAGGTGACTCCTTAAGGAACTTCTGCCAACGATCTTGGTTCTTAAGTGCCCAACCAGCGATGTACTTATTAAGTGCATACTCTTCCATAAGGAAGGCAAGGCGATCACCAAGCATCTCAGTAGTACGGCCAAGGTCAGCACTCTCAGGGAATGCCTTATAGCCCTCAGCAATATCTGCTACTTCACGTCCTACAGTATCCATAGCACGAGCTGATGTTTCAGTAACGATTTGACCGATGTACTTATCAGTCAGTTCACGCATAGCATAGCCAATGGCTTCTGCTTGAACATCGTTGACATACTTAATAGAACGACCATCAAGAAGGGTTTTTACATCACGGTTGTTAAGGAATAGGTTCTTAAGATCAGATACCTTATCAGTACCAATGATGTCGTTATAGATCTTCCAGGCACCATCACTCATTTGAGCTTTGGTGTACCTGAAGCCGTCAACGATAGCATCAAAGTTACCAGTAGCACGAGTGCCTTCAGCTAGGTCTTCAATAAGGTTACGGGATACAGCATTACCTTTACTGAGGTCATAGTAAGCACGTTCAGAAAGGATAGGAGCAGGAGAACCACTAGTGTTACCCATCTTGATAGCAGTAGTGTCTGCCATGTTACGGGCAATATTGCCAGGAGGGATGCTAAGAGCAGCAGTAGAACCCTCAGGGAACATAGAAGGAGTGATCATAGGATCAGTACCTGTAGCCCCACTAGGATCGTCCATAAGGCGCCCTTTACCTACCTCATCGATCTGACTATCACGGCTTACCTGTTGACGCTCTACAAACGATTCTAGAGGGCTCTCAGTGAGGTCTGTAGCTCCAGTGTTAGCATACTGTTGGGTGAGCTTACCTGCCTCGCTATCAAGACCTTTGATTTGTGCTTCAAGGTCACCAATACGGATGCTTTGTTCGATGAGTTGTGCTTCATCAATAGGAGCAACAGAAGATACCTGTGCCAGCTCTTCCTGTAGAGACATGCGTTGTGTATCAATCTCAGACAACCGAGTAGCAGTAGCAGCATCAGCATTAATAAGAACCTCGGAAGACATGAACTCCTTAGCTGCACTATCATTGGGTTTAAACCAATCCATTACTCCACGACCTGCAGCAGCAGAGTAACCAATGATATCACCAATAATACTAATACCAGCTGATTCATAAATAGTCTTTTGACGACGTACTTCAGGAGAGTCAGTGTCCTTAGTAACTAGTGCATCAGGAACAGGCAACCAAGGTGCAGCTTCTTTAACAATCGTTGCTACTGTCTCACCCTCAGATTGGTCACTGATAGCGTTAACAGCAACATCACCAGCAACGTTAATACCAAGGGCAGAGAGACCACGAGCAACAGGACCACCAGCCATACCGGCAGTAGCTACACGTGATGCAGCACCAACACCAATACTAGGAACAAGGACAGAAGATACTTCCCTTACCTTTTGAAAGCCAGGGTTCTTGAACTTTGTCTGAGCATCCCAGGTATCATCAATCCACTCAGCACCAGGGATACGGCCAATTAGATCAGCACCAAAGTCAATGATACCCATACCAACTGACCCAAGACCCTCAAGGGTACGTTGGGCGTAAACACCAAGGTCTTCACTAAGGTTAGCATTAGGATCACCACTACCATAGATAAAGCCACTACCAGGGTTAAGTGGTTTCTGTGGTTGTTGACCACCACCAGTAAGCTGTTGGGTAGCTTGTTGTTGAGGAGACTTAACAGGTTGTACATTACCAGCTGCTTTATTCTCAGCTGGTGTAGCCTCCTTATACATCGTCTCAGGAGCTGTCTGAGGACTATAAGCTGGAGCTGCCTGTTGCAAAGCTTGCTCTTCAGCAAGGGCTTCGGCTTCTAGACGCTTCAGTTCTTCTTCATCTACATAAGGGGTTTGTGTCATAGGGTTCTACCATGTAAGAAACTGAAACGCCGTCCATCCGGCAGTTGAATAACCAATTTATCTCCGTGTTGTGTACGAGATTTAGATACAATACGTGCTCCATTCTGAAGGAACACCTTAGATCCTTTAGCTGTGCCGTAGTCAATACCATGAGAACCACGGGCTACATGACCAGCAAAGGTATCAGTGATAGGAATACGACTCAAAGGAACACGTCCAAATTGAGGGTCATCAACAACGACAAAGTTATCAAGAGCTTTAGCTGAGAACTCCCTAGCAAACTCATTAACTGATGTGTTAGGGTTGTCTTGTTGTTTAACATCTAGGTGGGGGCCAGTAGAAGTAGGTCCAATGTTGTCTGTAATGTAAGCAAGAGTGGGACGCATAAATGCTTGGTTACGTGCAGGAGGCGCAGGATTATATACTTGATCAACATTGACACCCATCTGTTGCATTACACGAATGATCTTACTAGGATAAGCAGCTTCACCACCAGCATAGCCACCAGCAGCAATAGCTTCAATAGCTTGACGTGGTGTCTTAGCACCAGCCAAACCAGGAGCATACCTAGGATCAGTCATGAGGTTCATAAAGTCTTTAGCAGACTCTAGAGGAGAAGCATAGTCACGCCAGTATGATCCATTCTTCTGTGTGCCTTGACCAGGGCGTGCCTTAATGTTAAAGACATTGTTCTTACCACTGGTGTACTTGCCCCAACCAGACTCCAATGCCCACATAGCAGCCATCACCTGAGGGAACTTAAACCCAGCTGCACTACCAAGTGCCTGTACATCAGCATACCCACTGTTACCTGTACGTACTGTAGCAGGTGCATTACCACTACCAATAATAGTAGTGTTAAGGCGATCCTGAGTAGTAGGTTGAGCAAAGATACTACGCAACACTGGATCATTAATTTGACTCAGTTGATCCCTAAAGCCAGGCTTCACTTGTTGTGTAAGGCCAGCTGCTTTAAGTTGAGCATTCAGGATCTGGGTAGGTGTCATGCCAGGCAATGCCCTAGACAAATCAGTATAGACCTGAGGGATAGAGATTGGCTTACCACTGGAAATGCGGTTATCGATATCCTTAAGGAGAGCAGGGCTAGCAAGTACTTCTGTGTTAATTACATTGTTGTTAGCACGTACCTTTTTGATAACCTCAGAGGAGTTAATAACATTAATGGTAGCAGGTGCACCAGGATGCTTACCAGGTGTAAATGCAGCATAGAAGGCTTGTGTTTGACCTGTCTTAGCAGCAGAAGATGCAATGACAGCAAAGGCTCCCTTCTTAGTTTCAATGGCTGTAAGAACATCCAGGCGTGCTTTATTAGCAGCAACACCAGGTTCCATCGTCTTAGCGTATTGCTTGAACTTCTGGTTGTACAACTTAAGGGCATAGTCAGATGCACCACGCAAGCTATAGTGAGCAGCACGGTTAGTACTATCACCAATCAAGTTCTGCTTAAGTGCATCACTAAGTTCAGCTTTAATGGTCTCTTGTTTGATACCAGAATCAGATCGTTGTTGATCTAACTGTTGTGCACGTGTACGCCATGTCTCACGTACTTCAACAGGAACACCAGGTTGATCTACATCACCAGCAGTAAGGGTACCTTGCTCATATTGATCACGGAACTGCTTAGTCCAGAAGTCAGCATTTTGTTGTTCAGTAGTGAAGGCAAGGTGAGCCTGAAGACGATCAGTGGAGATGCCTTTAGTCTTAGCCTCTTTGATGATAGCAGTAAGAGTCTCTTCATTAGGGTTGTTGTTACTCACCCAATCAAGTAGCTGATCTTCTTTACGTTTGTTCTCGCGACGCTCTTGTGCATCGATGATTTGAAACTCAGCTTCCTTATCCTTTTGTCGATTAGTAAGGAGTTCATCATACTCAGCCTTAAACCGATCCTTCATACTACCTTGATCGGTCATAGCATTAGACCAGATCTGCTCTACTTGTTGATCAGAGAAGAGAGTAGTATCAGAGGTAAGTTTAATGAGTTCATCCCTAGCACCCCTACGACCGAGTGGAGTAGCTCCATCCTCACCATAGGTGGTAGCCATCATGTTGAAGGCTTCCATGAAGGACTCACCAGTAGGATTCTCTACCAGCAGTCGCTTAGCTTGAGACCGAATATCATCCGACTTATTACGGATATCAGACTTCCTAGCTGACTCTACAAGCCCACTATATGCTTGATTAGCACGCTGTAGGGGCTCCATGATGGCCATTGGTTTGATATCCAGTAGGCCATTCTCCTTAAGGAACTCACCAAGCAATCCAGCCGAAGCAGCAAGCCTCTGCTCAGCAGAACTAAGACCACGTTCATCTAGTTTACTTTGAGCCCATGCAGGATAGCCACTAAGGGCTTGCCTTGCATAAGCTTCCATCATACCTACATGGAGAGCCTTATTGCTAGAAGCTAGGTTACTAACAAGGTATGGGTTAGCATTACGTTGTTGTAGGCCACCAACAATTTGGTTAGTAGCCTCACCAGATGTTTTAAGGAGAGACTTAGCTGTAAGGTGATTCCTAAGTTCCTCCTGTGAGATCTGACCAGAAGCTACAAGGTAAGCACCTTGAACCTTATCAGCTTCATCCTTTTGCTTTTTATATTCAGTGACAGTTTCAGCAATAGTGGTGCTAAACTTAGCAAGGCTATCAAACACTGCTTTAGCGTTTTCACCTTTCTGTAGCTCACTTTTGATCAGTATCTCTGCATTACGACTAATAGCCTTTTGACGGCCCTCAGCAAGCTTTGTTTCCCACTGATAGTTCTGATCACGATCTCTAGCTTCGATGCTGAGCTTACGTTCAAGTCCAGCACCATACTCGTCTCTAACCTGTTTAATCTCCCTACGGTTATCCTCCATACCACGTATGATACGGTTATCTCGTTCTTGCATTCTAGCAAGACCTTCCGTAGGTGCTTTAATAGGATCGAAACCTATACTCCGGGCGTACCCTCTGTAACTTACTTGATCCATTTTTAGTAATTACTTATTTACCAGCAGCATAAATACTACCAGCACTACTTATCAGACCACCAGCTGCTCCCATCCATGCAGCTGCAGAAGACGCCTTAGCACCTTTAATTGGCTTAGGACCGAAGTCAAACTTCTTAGGCTTACGTGGTTCAAGGTACTCAGCACGTGGTGTAGTGAGAGGCTTAGGTGGTGCAGGAAGACGATCTGGCTTAAGCATACGACTAGCTTCTGCTGCAATATCAGCACCAAACTTATCGTTAGCAATCTTACGCAGAGCAGCCCCTGTATCAGCCTTAGCACTCAACAGTGATTCAGCAAGGATAGCTTGGTTCCTACCAAGAGCAGCAAACTCAGCTTGTTCAGCCTTATCTGCACTTCTACCTTGTTGCCCTTTAACAGCAGCAACACCTTCAGACTGGAGTGCCTTAATAACAATATCTTGGTTCTGGAATGCCATCTCTTTCATCGCATCCTCTAACTTACGATACTCAGCTTCATTGGCAGCAGCTTGTGCCATCTGGTTGAAGGTAAGCTGTTGACCGTAGATCTGTTCAGACTTAGCATATTGCTTCATCTGAGATGCATACTCAGCAGCTTGGATCTTTAACTTAAAGTCCCAATCCTGAAGGTTAGTAGCATCCTTATAAGCACCAAGTGTTTCCTCATTCTTTTGATTGAGACGCCACTGCTTATTACTATGTCTATAGTCAGACTTGATACGACGTTTGTCGTACCTCCATGACTGCATATCGTATTTGTACTGTCTTTCTATAGCAGCATTCTGTGCATCAGCTTCAGCTTGGCCACCAAAGCCACTAATGATAGAGCCAATACCAGCAATGCCTAAACTAATTAGATCCATTACTAACTCCTCCTATAGAAGCCAGGTGAGTATTGTCCTTCCCACTGCATAGACACAAGACTAACAGGGAACGGAGTATTTGAAGTTACTTTCATTGTATAGTTATCTGGTCTCTGATAGATAGGAACTTTATAAACATAAGCATCACGGAATGGTGAGGTGTTAGCTGGATAGAAATCAGCAATCTGTGCACCACCAATACTAGACCACTCAGGCCTACTACGATCCCTAATACTGAAATAGACATCACCACCAAGTCCTGTATAGAATGCCATACGAGATGTGGTAGTAACAGCAGTGAAGTCAACACCTTGCTGACCCATAGAGTAGTAGTACCTAGGAAGTGTAATCTCCATGTTATACTCATAACCAACATAGATGTAGTTACCAGTCACATCACCAGGGATGGTAAAGTAAGTACCACCACCATCAGATGCTAATACTGCTACATTGGTATAACCAGATTGTGTACCAGGGCTACCTGCTTTCAGTAGACCTACCACAAACCTAATGGTCTTAGTAGTGTTAAAATATGTAGGTAGATAAACTTTAGTTAGTGATGTAGTGTTACTGTAGCTAGGTGCTGTAGGTGGTGTAGGGGATACCATAGCAGCATCAGTTACTTCACACCATGAGTCAAGATAAGGATCAACAGTATTACCAAGGCTATTGAGAAGACCACCAGTACTAGGTGCAAGTACTAGCTTATGTTGAGTTACTGTATAACCCTCAGTGCCACTAGTAAGTACATAAAGAACATCACTTTGAACAGCTGTATGGATAACATTAGATGGCAGTAGCCACTTCACCCATGCAGCCATAGGACGTTCGTCTCCTTGCTCGAAGAACTTGTATAGGTACAAAGTATTAGAAGCCCTAGCAGAAGCTGCCCACAGGCCATTCTGGGCACTTCCTACGGAGTCTGTGATGCTTTGTGGCATCCACTCAGGAACGATCTTAGTAGTCTCAGTAACAGTAGGTGTCTCCCTTTGACCTCTAGTGAAGATCTCAAATACCCTAGACCAGCTCTGGTTACGGCTAGCATATAGCACAGTAGAGCCAAGGTCAATAGGTTTTAGATACCTATCACATTCGTAGTTAGCAATAGTACTGATAGTGCAGTTAGCTGGTGTCCATGCACCATTCTCTGCCTCCATCAAGAACTGCTGGCTATCACTAAACAACAGTAGACCCTGTGTAATAGGTACCACTGAGCGGATAGTAGCTGGTTTAATGCTAGCACAGCTAAGGTCAATAGGATCGGAAGCAGTTAATGTAGTAGCTGATTTATGATAGAAGTTATAGTAGTCTCCAGCTTGGGACATAGAGACATTATCCTCAGTCAGGAATCCAAGCCTATTGTTAAATAGGAAAATATCCTGGATAGTATTATCAACAAAGGTAGGGTGTGCGTTAGAGTCATTGTCTCCAACCAACCTAGGCTCCCATAGTAGAGGAAGGCTGTTAATGGTCTCTGAGCCGTCCAGGAAGGTGGCTCTAAAGGTAAGAGGACTAAGACTAGTGCGGATCAATGCAACAGGCATTGTAGCCTCATTTAGGCCAGTGCTGACGTTAGGTGCAATAGTCTCTTCCCAGTAACCCTTACCACTTACACCATCATCAGCAATGAACTTCAAGTAGAAGTCATCTTGACCAGCTGAGGTGTTATTGATTTTAACAACTTGGTTATGCTTAGCCTGTTCAGGTAGACGTGCAAAGGTATCAACTGAATCCTGGAAGGCTCGGATGTACTTACCATCAGGACCACCAAAGGCAGACACATTAGTATCAGAACTAAAGGTAAGGTAGATGGTATTATCGATGATAGTCTTGGTAGCAAAGCCACTGGTGATAGCAGCAGAGATACCAGCCATAACTGTACTGATGATTAGGTTACCAGAACCAGAACTAGGTGATGTATAAGTAAACGTAGATGCACCAATGGTTACTGAATAAGTATTAGCGTGATCAACAGTAGTAACAATAAGTGTTGCTTGACGCTTAGCATTCCAGCTAGGAGCTGCTTTAGCAGTTACTATTTTCTCACTATTGACAATATAAGTGAAGTCATTAATAGTAAGGGTCTTAATGCTACGGTAATCTGTAGCAGTCAGATAGCTTTCAATAGATGCTTGCTTACCAGCTGGGTAAGTGACAGTAGCAGCAAGACCAGTTAGGATATTCCATACCTTAGTTACACCAGCAGAAGATACAGTAGCAATGTACTTCTCCTGGTTATCACGGAACATACTGAACCATGCTGTATTATCAGAGGTACTAGCAGTAAGACTAGCCAACTTACCAAGGAACTTACCACCTGGACGCTTTAGCATACCAAGAGTAATATCCGGGTAGCAGTTAAGGGCATCCTTGACTTGACCCAACAGCATCTTCTCATCAGCTTGTTGGGAAACACCACCAATGAAGTTAGGTATACGTTGAGATACTGAAGTCATCGTGCAAGAGCCTTGAATGGTTTATAGCTACTATAGAATCCATCACCTTGCTTGAAGCCAAACATGGTGTAGTCACCCTCATTGCACTCATACTCAAGACAGTTGGACCTACGCCATGTCTCAAATGATGCTAGGGCTTGGGTAAGATTGACATCACCAACAAGACGAATAGCACAACGTGTAGCAGCTCGTGATGTGATGTAATCTTTAAATACTTGGGGGAGATCAATGAAATCATAATACCAGACCACATCTACATCGTAGGTCTTAGTGGTATCCCATACATCAGTATGTCCGATCTTATCATATAACCTACTATTCCTAATAACGGTATCGTAGTTGCTATTAGCTACGTTATCGCTAAGATCAATTTGCAGCATACTACCAGTCAGTGATAGATAGCCATTAGTATCAGGAGTAAGTGGATACTCAACCTCTCGGTTAAATGTCCATCCCTCTGCCTGTACCTCCCGAGAGACTTGCATTAAGGTCTCATAAGCAATTGCAACTTCCGGGTTGATTACAGCTTCGACAGTAGACCCATCTTCATACGTGATGGTCTGTGCCTCGATGGTGGTAACAGGCGCCTGACCAATAGACGCCAGAATTTCATTAACAGCTTGTAGCTCAGCCTGAGCGTTATTGGTATACGGCATAACAATGACGTTATAAAGAAATTAAAAAAAAGGGACCCTCGAAAGGATCCCCATTAGAACTAATTAAGCAGCAGTACGGCTGGCATCAAGTGCCGGAGAATCCGACTCAACACCAGAGTAAGAAGTACGAAGACACTGGGTCTCCGAGAACACGCCAGAGGCGGTAGCACCACCGTGAGTGCGGGATACCGAGCGACGAACAGCATGGTTGTCAGAGACAGCCAGGTTGCCGTTATCAGCATAGGTAGAAGCGTATGCGCCAGTTACGGTGCGGGTAGCGAAATTAACGTTACCAGCCACACCATTACCACCAGCAGCAGTAGAAAGATTAGCCATTAGATAGTACCTCAGTTGGTATAAGAAACAGTGTCAACACGGAAGGTGGCAGCAGTAGTACCAGCAACCGACAGCACATCACCAACGCGATAGCCATCACCACCAGCGGCTACAGTCTGACCAGTTACTACACCATCAGCGACAGTAGTAGTAAGGGTACAGCCGCTGCCGTTGATGTTGTCATCAGTGGTAGCCTTAGTACCAGCCACTTGGCCAGTACCACCACCAAGGCGGGTTACGGTAACAACCGTACCACCTTCACGACCAGGCTCAATAGGAGGACGCATGTAAGCAGTTTCACTGGTAGTGACACCTACACCGTCAACAAGTGCGAATCCCATTAGCTGTCTCCTTTATCAGGAGCGAGCCGACTGCAGCTCAATAGCAGCAGCGGGGTTCAGGGTACCGCAGCCCATGGCCAGACGACCCACGATCAGGTCACCTTGATACATCACGGAGACATCACCAGAGGTGGTCTGCACAGAAGGAGCGATAGCTTCCACAACACCAGCGGCATCCTTGTAGTAGATCAGACCACAGTGGGTGCTGAAGTTACCGGAGTAATCGTTGTTCTCACCGTTAACGGAAGACACGTTACCAGCCAGGAAGGGCAGGTTGTTGGAACGCTTGATAGAGATACCAGCGATCTCATACAGACCCTCACCAGACTGCAGGTTACCATTAGTGTTACCATAGTCACGGTTGAGGATGTTGCTATCAACCTGAGACACAAGTGCGTAGTACTGACGAGGAGACAGCACAGCAGTGCGGCCTTGCTTAGGCAGATTCTTCTCATCGAGAATAGAAGCAGCCTCGAAGAAGGCATCAACCAGTGCTTGAGCATCATACTCTTTGTTAGCACCAAGTTGAATCACAGAACCGCCGGGCTCAGGACCAGGAGCGGCAGTGATAGGATGAGCTTCACGAGCAGCCTTAGCGATCTGACGGAAGATCTTCTTATCATATGCCTCGGCCAAAGCGTAGCCGATTTTTTTAGCGATCTCGCTCCTCAGCGAGTAGTGAGCAAGGGTCTCATCGAGATCATACACGAATGCAGAGCTGATGAGAAGGTCATCACAGACGATGGTCTTCTCGGCCACCGGGGGATCACCACTACCCAGGATGGGTTCACCAGGCTGGTGGTAGGAAGCTTCCATACGACCAGTGAAGATGAACTGCATAGCCTTACCATTCTTGAGGGTACGGCTTTGAACAGTTCCTTTAGCGATCGTCGCGCCTTCATAGGCTTTGAACATCTCGCCGGAGAACAGTTTCAGATAGGTTGCGTACTTGGTATCATAAGCAGTACCAAGAGCAAGAGGGGTCGAACTAGTATTATTAATCCGACCTACAGGAGTTACAAGAGTGTTAGCCACAATAGTTAAGAGAGAGTTGTTTGCGTTGTCTCTCTAGGATCCTAGAAAATTTTATAGTCATTTTTTTGTTGTCGTCTCTCCGACTGTCATGGCAAAGGGTATCGGTCGTAACCGGCCTAAGCCAAAGAAAAGGAGGTCCTACTCTGAGGTGCCTCCAGTCCAATTAAGTCCAGGCAGCAAGCGTACCAGCTTGTACCTTAGTACCTTTAGGGCTCATCTCAGTAAGCGTTTGATTAGCTTCACCGTATGCAGTTGCAAAGGCAGCAGAGCCTGCAGTAGGTGTTACATATTGAACAGCTGCCACTGAGGACAGCTTAGGATCAAAAGGAGTAGCGCGTGCCATAATTAACCAATGATAGGTGCAGTGTGTGTAGCAAGATCAAGGGGGAAGTTGTGAGCATTACGCTCGTGCATTACCTCAAAACCAAGACCAGCTCGGTTAAGGATATCAGCCCAGGTATTGATCACTTGCCCTTGAGAGTCGATAAGGCTTTGGTTAAAGTTGAAACCATTAAGATTGAAAGCCATGGTCGAAACGCCCAGAGCAGCAAACCAAATACCAACAACAGGCCAAGCAGCAAGGAAGAAGTGAAGGCTACGGCTATTATTGAAAGATGCATATTGGAAGATCAAACGTCCAAAATAACCATGAGCAGCTACAATGTTGTAGGTCTCTTCCTCTTGCCCAAACTTGTAACCATAGTTCTGAGACACCTCTTCAGTCGTTTCACGAACAAGTGAGGAGGTAACCAGGGAACCGTGCATCGCACTGAATAGCGACCCACCGAACACGCCAGCCACACCAAGCATGTGGAAGGGGTGCATAAGGATATTATGCTCGGCTTGGAAAACAAGCATGTAGTTGAAGGTCCCCGAAATACCCAGAGGCATAGCATCGGAGAACGAACCTTGACCAAACGGATATACGAGGAAGACTGCTGTAGCGGCTGCGACAGGGGCAGAGTATGCGACAAAGATCCAGGGCCTCATTCCTAGTCGATAGCTAAGTTCCCACTCTCGTCCCATGTAAGCATAGATGCCAATGAGGAAGTGGAATACTGTGAGTTGGAAAGGACCGCCGTTGTAGAGCCATTCATCAAGTGAATTAGCTTCCCAAATTGGGTAGAGGTGTAGTCCGATGGCATTGCTGCTCGGAACGACGGCTCCCGATATGATGTTGTTTCCATACATTAAACTCCCAGCTACGGGCTCTCGGATGCCATCAATATCGACAGGGGGAGCCGCGATGAATGCGATGATAAAACATGTAGCAGCGGCCACCAGAGTAGGAATCATAAGGACTCCAAAGTGGCCAATATAAAGACGATTGTCTGTGCTGGTTACCCAGCTCAAGTAAGAGTCCCAGATATTAGTCCGGGACTTAGAGGCTACTAGAGTAGTAGTCATGTGTAGTTAGTTAAGACGTGTTACATTAACTCGTCCAACTCCAGAGGCAGTGAGACCGATAGCATCAGCCGCACCTTTACTGAGATCAAGGCTCCTACCATGAATGTAGGGTCCACGATCATTGACCGTCACCACGGCACACCTCTTAAAGCACACCTTTAAACGTGTACCAAAGGGGAGTGTCTTGTGCGCTGCAGTAAGGCCGTTTTGATTGTATCGTGATCCACTCGCAGTAAGGTTCCCATTGAAGCCGGGACCATACCAAGAGCTAATCACTGACAGAGTAGTCAGAAGAGGAATCATAATAAGATAGCAAGGAACATTTATATTTCCATCTACTCATTAAAGAGGCCCAGCACTACTCGCTAGGGGCTAAGCCTCTATCGATCAATAACCCTTCTTCTTGGAAGGCATTTTAACAGGCTTACCAGTTTTAGCGGCTGCCTTCTTAGCTGCTGCTTTACCAGCAGGAGTATAAGGATACTCTTTGTTTCCGACTTTAGGCATGATAGTTACTTCTTTTTAGCAGTTTTAGCTGACTTCCTGAATTGAGCAGCAGTAGGAGCACCAGGTGAACCAGGCTTCCTCATCTTCTCATCAGAACCAGCTTTAATACGCATACGCTTAGCGTGAATGTTAGCGTACAAACCAGGCTTAGCCATTTAACATTTCCATTTACGGAGGGCTAGTGCTTTGCGAGTAGGTCTACCCTTCTCGTCTTTCATTGGCCCCTTCACGCCACCCATACGGGCACAGAAGGAACGCTTACGTGGCCCTCCTTCAGGCTGTGGAGCCTTGAGGTTAGAGCCAGTAGCCTTGTTATATTTGGCACGACCAGCAGCTGTGAGGCCGCCAGTACGTGACTTGTGTACACCAATCTTTAGGCTGACGTTACTTTTTCTTTCCGCCATTACCTTTGTGTCCTTTGCTTCCGCAAGCCATTAGAATACTCCAGGGATAATTTGACCAGTTACGATATAAGCACCAATAGCAGCCACGAAGCCAAGCATAGCAAGGCGACCGTTGAGGAGTTCAGCACGTTCGTTATGAGGCACAGTGTAGGATTCGTCAGTGTACATGGTGGGTTCTTTAGCGAAGATGTTAGTGTCGTTCATCAAAAATTAATGTTAGAGCGTTCCAGTTTATCGGCTACATCAGCACGATAGGCTGGATCCTTATCGTAACGTGGGTCACTCATAGCTGCCACTAGTTCAGCTTGTGAACGGAAGCCATCACCAGTATTACGTGGTGCACTGCCAGTAAGCATCTCACCATCATACCCTACAGCATCTTGGTAACGTGCATTAAGAGCCTGAGCAGCAAAGAACATAGCAAGAGGATCACCACGATCCATCACTGCATCATACATTGCTACTTCTTGTTCAGATAGGTTCTGACCAGCCCATTGAATCATGCTCTGGTATTCATCAGAGCCACCAACTGCTTGTTGGATCTGTTCAATGTCAGCCTCTGTAGCTTGAGGAGTGCTTTGCTGTTGAGCCTGTTGATTAGTAAGGAACATGTTAGCTACATCAACAGGGTCCATACCCTCCACCTTACCAACAACTTCAGGGTCCCATTCACCAGTACGGTAGGACTCCATGATTGTTTCATACAGGTCACCACCTTCCTCGGTAGGTGCCTCCTCCTCTTCCTGCGGTGCTTCCTCTACCTCAGGTTCTTCCTTACCACTGAGGCGCTTCTGTAGCTCAAGGTAGCCACGCTCTAGCTCCTCTGCTGATCGGTACTTACCAGCCAGCAGTTCATTCTCTTGCTCAGCTAGACGTTCACCAACTTCCAGAGAATCAAGTTCTTCAGCAGAGAGCTCACCCTCTACTTGCTCATACGGATTAAGTGTAATTTCGTTTGCCATTTGCTGTGATAACGGTTAGATTTCCAAGACCTACTGTCTTGACAAAATCGGGGGAACGACCGATGGTGGGTTCACCAATCTTAGTACGCTTCATGTAAGGCGTATCTTCAGTATTGGTTTGATCATCAACTGTGTCAACCGAAGGGACTTCCTCCGGGGATGTTGCTTTCTTGTTCGATCTCTGGGATCTCGTTGGTGTTTGTTTGTTCATTTGATCCGTTCAATAGTTGTGGATTCTTTGTTGGATCCATCAGTGGAGCTTTAGCCATGTTAGGAGCTTGCTTCAGTAGCTCCATCTCTTGTGCTTGTTGCTGTGCTTGACCTTGTTCCTGTTGGACTTGAGCCATGGACTTAACAAGGTTGAGTACATCGATACCTTGAGCAGCAGCAAGACGCTTCACTGCTTCATCTAGGTTAAGGTATGTACCAGCAGCTTCGGGTCCAAGTGTCTGAGCAATGGTAGTGAAGAACTGAGTCAGTGATTCCCTATCCTGTCCTCTACCAAGTGCATTGATACCAGCAACAATGGTAGGACGTACAAGATCCTTAGGAATACGTGGGATCTCTTGGTTCTTCTGTAGTACAGAGAGCTTACGGTTCAGGTAAGGCACAAGGAACTCAACAGTAAGGAGGGAGAATAGTCCACCTAGTTGTTGCTCTAGTTCCATCTGTGTCATACGTACCTCTTCAGCTGTGGTACGCTCACTATTCCTTACGTTAAGGATTAGGAATGCTTCACTAAGGCGACGCTCTAATACACTAGCCATCTCCATAGCAGTCTTGAAGTCTGCTGTCTTACCAACTTGTACAACAGAGATGTCATCAGGACGCCCCTGAATGATGGCTCCGTTGCCCGCAGCCGAGAGCGTCTGAGGCTTAGTAGTACTAGAGGGGGAGACAGTAAAGACCACCTTAGCGGCGACTGCAGAGCCCTCTACGAGTGCTTGCATGAGAGCCTCTAGTGAGCGGAGATCACCAAGGAACTCCTCTACTCTACCACGACCGAATGACTCTCCATCAACCACATTAAACCTGAGTACCAACCAAGGGTTAGCATCCAATGGTGCCTTACCTTGAGAGCCAGGGATGATCTTATCGAATACTTCTTGGTGCCAGACAAGACGGTTGTTGTCTCGTTTGACATGTGTGTAAACATCTACATCTTCCTCATTATCAGCTCCATCTTCTCCAGGAGAGTTGACAGGAGTAACTGTATTGAGGATAGGTGCAAGTAGTTTACGACTGATGCGTTCACGTGTAACGATCTCTAGGATCTCACCGTTACCATCTCGATCTACGACATACCTGTTCAATGGATATAGCTTAAGTCCCTTAGGACCCATGTAGATCAGAGCATTACCGCCTACTACCAGATGCTTAAGAGCTTGGTGTACGGTAACGCGATCACTAGATGCTGCTATAATTTCCATGACAGACCTCTCCATCTTAGCGAAAGAGATATCAAGGTCTGATCGTGCCTCTGCTGGTAGATCTACACCGATCTTTGAATCATCGATCTGTAGCTTAAAGAAGCTGGTTTGGGGAGGCAGTAGAGCTAACATCAATTTAGATGCTAGCGTCACCACTCCCTTAGCACCAACGCTTTGCCATGGTGTAGTCAACCTAAGGTTTGTTGAACGTCCTACATCGTCATCCTGTTGGATGAGAGTAGGGAGTGTCAACTGAGAGCACTGTACAGCTGTGTCGAGAAACGTGGAACGATACTTACTTAGATAATCGTATCTTGTTTTAGCTGACATTACATACCGCCTCTAAAGGATCCAGTTGGGTTTACTCGTTGTGAGCCTAGACCTTGAGCACGTGCACCAGCTCCTCTACGGCTGCTACCTTTACGCCTGAAACCAGTGGCCCAGTTGGAAAGGTCAGCACCGATACCTAACATTTCAGGAGCTTGTGTGTCTATTGTAGTAGGAGCCACTTCCTCAACTGTTGGTTCAACATCAGTATTATTACCACCAGTATTATTACCACCAGGAGGCCTGTTGCCACCTGTTTCTAGGTCAATCGGGTTGAGTATCTTTGTCTTAGGAAGCTCGAACTGCTTACCAACACCAGATACAGTCAACCTACCACTAGGCATGGCGCTCATACCTCGTGGAATAAGTGAACCCATGCTGCCGGTAGTACCAAACTCAGTAGCCCTACGCTGCAGTTCAGTTCCAAGACGACCAGTTCCCATTGCAGGACCCATGATCGAACTGAGGTAAGTATTGTAACCAGTGGGTGACTGCTTACTTGCTTCACGGATGAGCATATTGCTAGCAGCAGCACCAAGGTTGATGCCAGTCTTATCATTAGACTTTAGGTTTTTATTAACCTGGTCTAGTTTTTGGATAATTTGACTGCTAGACTTGCCAGTTGTATCCGCAATAAAGTTCAGTTCTTTCTTAGTAATACCATCTGCACCTGCAGCCCTAATACCTTGACCAAGGGTCGTCCTAGGTTCTTCCCTACGTTGTGGCATTGGTGTGGGCTTAGGTGCTTCTCTACGTTGCTCTTGTTTCTTAGCCATTGTTCTCTTCGTTGAGTTGGTGTTGAATCCACTCGACCACAGAACGTTGGCCAGAGCGGTACATGATTAATGA
>Ga0255075_1000024_pt1 | contig 35362 bp, 13 predicted proteins | sample Colum_Law_RepA_8_FD_188579 | JGI IMG/M metagenome (GOLD analysis project Ga0255075, IMG submission 188579) | Freshwater microbial communities from Columbia River, Oregon, United States - Colum_Law_RepA_8h | ecosystem: Environmental > Aquatic > Freshwater > River | place: USA: Oregon | collected...
TCATTATACTTAGTGATAAAGTTATATAAGCTAAGAAGCTCAGGATCTTTTTGAATCTCTAAGTATTCATCAGAAAACCATTTATCTAGGGGATGTCTTTTAATTACATAGTTATCAAAGCCATTAAAATCTTCTCTATCTATATCCCATAGACGTTGTGCCTCTTTAATATATCTTTGTCTTTGATCTTCAACTTCTTCTGGAGAACCAGCATAGTTGTTTCTCTCAATATTCTTTATTTGTCTTTCTAAGATTGCAGCAGCTTCTTTTCTATACTCCTCTACATCAATGTTCTGCATCAACCAATCTTTATCTCCAGTCTTAGCATTCTCATCTACTTGCTCAAAAAAGTCTTTCTTATACTTATAGATAAGTTTATTTACCAATCCACCTTCTGTAGTCTTTTGATAAATCTTTTGTACAATAGATCTTGTATTCCCTCCTCTAGCAACAATCTTATCTCTAATTGCCATCAGATCTTTTACCTCATCAAAGGCATCTGCTGCAGCTTTGTTCTTAGCTGTACTTGTAAGTTTATACAATATCTGTAGTGCACGCAATGGTAATTCTGATACACCTCTAAACATTGATGCAAGTCCTTTTACTACAGCCTCAGCTTTAGTTAATCCTGCTACCAAGTTTCTTTCTCCTACATGTTTTGTAGCAAAGTCTTGAGCTGCTTTGGTAATCTCCTTAATAGATTTTCTAATTTGTTTAGACTCTTGATCTAAGTTCTGTAGAATTTCTTTTCTGTATTCAATGTTTTCTTTCTCTGCTTCTGTCTGACCTTCACCTTCCATATCAGCTGTATAGATAAGATCTCCAATATCATCACCAATTGTTGAAAAGACCTCAGAGAATCTAATGTAGTTATTCAAGTCATCAGCAAAGTCAGAAAGTTCAGAGTTAGTAGAGTCTTCAGATGTAGCTGGTCTATCTTTATAAGAAACATTATAATCATTTAAAAGTCTGTCACCATCCTTTCTCATCACCTCAATTACATCAATCAAAGGTTGTAAGTTACCAGTTCCCTGTACAATACGAATAGCTCTTCTAAGAGTATTCATACGTTCAATCTTATACTGACGATCTTCTTCTGTAACAACTCCTTCTTTTCCATATTCACGAAGCAAAGCATTCAATCTTTTTAATACACCATCAAGTGCTTCATTACCAGTGGTTTCTGTTTCTTCAGATAGAGGAATAAGTTTAAGATCTGTAATAGGATCTATTTGAGATTTATCAACAGAACCCACTGCCATACCTGTAAGTTTATATCCTTGCTTAGCATCTTTCTTATCTACCAATCCAAACTCCATAGATATAGGAACAGCACGCAACATGCCAAAGTCTTTCACACCATAGTTATCACGTAACATTTGTTTATATGTACCAATCTGGATATTGAATGCTCCTTGTTTAAACCAAGCAACATCATTACCAGCTATGTACATAAACTTCCAGTCCATAATATGTGCCTTACCATTTGGATCTATAGCAAGAAAGTCAATGGTACCAGCCTCTTTATTTTTGCTATCATAAATCATTACCTCAGAGAATACTAATGTATCCTTAGGGAATGACTTGATTAGATCAGAGTAGTATGTCTCAAGCATGTCATACATTGCTTGGGTCTCTACATTGAATTTTGCAGGTCTGTCTAATGGTGTAGCTCTTCTAGTGCCATCCTCATTAAAGTATCTATCATGTATTTCTTCTAGATCTTTATGACCTGCAATACCATATTGTTTCTTAAGTTCATTAAACTTCATTTCTGCTTCTGTAAATTTCTTAGTACCAAACTTTTCTTTGTACCAAGCCTTTACACGATCAGTAACCCTTTTAGTTATCTTTGCCCAACTACCATCTGACTGTTTAATTTCATATCCATTATTAGCTTCTTCAGAATCTAATAATAGGGGATCTGTTTCACTTATAGGAATATTATATTTCCTAACAAGTGACTTAGTCTCATTGATTTTATCTTGTAATGCCTTCTGAGGAGTAGTTACAATTTGCTCTACGTTATTAAGAACATCTTCTGGGACTTCACCATTGTACTCATCCCATAGATAATAAGCCATTGCTTCACCTCTAAGTTCTACAAGTTGTTTCCAACTGTCTGAATTTTTATTTGGACAAGTTGCCATATTAACAGATTTCGTTTAGTATGTTACCAATTTCTTCAGGAGTATATCCTAGTTTCTTTAAAAGCTTACCATCTATTTCTAGTTTTGTATATGCTCTACCATCCTGCAAAGTTAATGTTTCTTGTGGTTCTCCAACAAATATCTTAGTAGCATCTTGTACTTTCTTTAATACTTCAGCATCTTTAATATTATTAACGTTTTGTTGGAAGTCAGCAAGTGCTTCATCTATAGATTTGAATCTACGAGATGCTAATTGACCTGATCCTTCAACAGCCCATTGAGTTTTAGTTATAACACCATCAGCAGTATCAATTCCTTGATTTGATACATAGACTTCAGCATTAGGATACTCAGGAATAATAACTCTATATCCTTCCTTCTCAAAATCTTTACCTTCTATTGTAACTTTAAATTTTGTTTTCTTTGTCTCTCTTCTTGGAAGGGATATCTTACCTTCAATTAGATTTGTATCTTCATTGATAGCCTGTGGAGTAGTTACAGTTTCTTTAGCTGTATCTTCTGCCTCATCATATGTAAAGTATTCTAATATGTCTTCGTCTTGCACTTCTAATGCTTCTTCAAAGCCATTAGGAATAACAGACTTCTTACTTACATTGTAGAACTCATTAGCTTTCATGCCATCACCCCAAGCATTGATTTGTTTGTATATGTATGTAGGTGTGCCATAGAAGTTCTTTTCAGACAATGGAACAGTTCCATCATATATCTTCTTGAATAAAGCCTTCTTGATATAAGAGTAATCACCTCTCTTTCTCATCTCAGCTTTCTCTTGTTTGCTACCAAGTTCCCAAGAGTATACAATATAATCCTTGTTTGCATCACGTGCTAGGGAAGAAAGTTTCATTAACTGTGGAATTCTTCCTAGGTTAGTTGCTTCTTCAACAGTCTGGTTCTTCATGTTTATAGCATTAGAATAGAACCAGTTACCAGTTGAGTTTTGCTTAAACTTAGCTTTTCTATAAGGAACAATATTATCATTGTTCCAGTTATTTCTTTGGAACACACCTAATGTGTAGAAGTCATTTAAGTTAGACATAGTCTCTAATGTAGACAACGTCTTATTGTATACTTCTTCAAAGTCCTCAAATGGAAGTAAGCTTGTGAAAGAAATAGGACTCTTAGATAATCCTGATTGTAATACAGCAAGTCTTACAATCTTACCATATAAAGGATCATCTCCAAGGAATGCTTTCATCTCTCTAAAACCATTAATGATTTCATTTTGATCATACACCTTGTTGGTCTTATTCTTAATCTTCATGTTGTTCACCCCACCTTTTGTTGGAGAAGGTAATTGCTCTAACAACTTAATTGCTTGATTATCATATAGTTTATGCTTCTTATTATTTCTAACCTCATCCACAAAATCATTTATTTGACGAGCAGCATTATTATCTGATAGTAGTATATCTGTAATCTGATTGTTTAACTTTCTATCTACTTGTACAGCCCAGTCAAATAAGTCAGCTACAGCTTTCTGTGCCACTTTAATAAACTCTCCATCTGGTAAATCTACATAAGGAAGCAATACTCTTTCTACTACATCTCTCACCTTCTTGTTGTCAGACTTAAGAATCTTAGAGTATGCGTTTCTTACATCCTGCAATCTGTTAGCCATTACTCCTAAGAAAGAGTTTTCTAATATAGAATCTACACCAGGGATAATTTTACCATCTTTATCTACAGAAGCAATGATTGTATTTTGTGCTTTGATAAGTTGTTGTTCTTTTTTGAACACTAAATATGGATCATTGAATGTAGCTGTATCAAAGTTAGAACCTTGAGTTACAGTGAATACCTGACTAGCCATCTTAGCATATTTCAAGAACTCATCTAACATAAACTGTTGCTCAGCTCTATCATCTTGATTAGCAAACTTCTTAGCACCTAGGTTTGCCAATAACTTAGTATTGTTAGGGATAGTGTTAAACTTCTTGAAGTCATAGTACTCATTAACTTCATACTTTGGATCAGCTTTAATTTCTTTTACAAAGTCTTCAATGAATAACCAAGAGTATCCAGAGTTCTCAATCTTACGTAAGTAATCACGTATGATTGGTTGGTTCATAAAGTATGCAGTAGTTTTGATAGGTACCCCAATCTTTGTTAAGAACATCCAGGTAGATGCTACATTAGGTGTCATACCTAACTCAATAATCCAAGGACCCTTTGCAATATCCACAAAACCATCAATGAACTGAGATAAGATATCTGAGATCTTTTGTTTAGATTGATTGTAAACCTGAGAAAGACTTGGATAGGTTTTACCATTAACTTCTACAGTGTTATACTTCTCAAATTTAACTTTACCATCTTTCATCCACTCTCTATCAACACTATCTAACTTACCTTTCATACCATCAAAGTCAACAAAGATATTGCTTCTTTGGTTTAAAGAATGATTTGTTTGGTTCACTGCAGCAATACCAATTGCATACTTACCAGATATAAATGCTTGTCTAAGTCTAGACATGAATCTTCTATCTAACATATTGCCTGGATCACTATAGTCAATAGGGGCTACTCCAAGTTTTTTAACTATATCATTAGATAAACCTTTTAATTGATCAGCTGAGTTAGGAGTTGTTAGTGCTTCAAAGTTCTCCTCACTAGAGATTAAGTTTTCAAGAGACTTGAAGTACTCATTCTCCAATGATCGTTTGTATGTCTCATAGACATTTATATCTAAGTCTAAAGCTTTTATCTTTTCAATAGCTTTTTCTCCTACACCATAATAAGGAATAATTCTAAGGTTACCATTATTATCTTCATATAAGTTCTTTAAGTATACAGATAACTTATCAATGTCAAAGTCAGAACCTGCCTTCTTAACTAATGCAGATGGGATAATTACACTATCACCAAACTCCTTAGGTAAGAACTTAGCTATTTTGATTACATCAATAGAGTTTTGTTTCTGTGTAGGAATACGAAATCCTATACCTTTTAATATCTCTTGACCTTCATCTGTATTATTAAGATAATCTAACAGTTGTTGATCTGTCTTATCTGAATCAAACCATCTTGATAACATCACTTCAGCAACACGTTCTCCTTTTTTGTTTGTATAAAACTTAAGTACATCAGATGTATATCCTTTACTACCTTCTTTCTTAACTCTATTCTCTTCCATGAAGGTAGATGGGATCTGTACTTTCATACCACCATTTACCTTTTGAGAAACTACCTCTCTATCAGCAATAGAATAAAGAATGTTTCTGATTTGTTGGTAAGCAGGAGTAGCTTCTAATGTCACCTTACCTTCCAAGAAACCAGCTAAGGCATCAGCAATATTATCATTTACTTCTCTCTTAAGTACTTCTCTACGTAATGTATTAGCTGCTTTAGAGAAGTTTGTAACTTCAAATTCATTCTCTCCTATCTGCTTGATTCCCATTGAGTTAAGAAGATTATTAAATCCTAAACTAACCATTCCCTCAAGAAGGAATTGATTTTTCTTAATCTCTTTATATAATGGAGATGCAGTTTCTTTCTCCTCCTCAGTTTTTAATTTATTCCAAGCTTCTATTCCATCTTTATAATCTACAGGAACTCCACTTTCCATCAAGTCCATAGTAACCAACTTAGTAATCTGGCTACCTCTTGTTACTAATCCATCTTCTTTAGAAGGTACATCAGACTGAGTAGCCATGATAGAGAAAGGAACAATTACAAATTGATCATCAGCATATAGTTCTTCATTAAAATTATCATTTTCATCATATGGATTAAACATGCCTTTAGCTCCTACTTTTCTACCAGAATTAAATATATGATAGTCAACATCTTCTGCTTGCATCTTATTATACAACTTGATGGCATTTATATCAGGATTAAACTGATGTAACACTCTGAAACTTAATGGGAAAAGGGCAAACTTATCTAATACAATATCATTAAATAATTGACCATTACCTTTGTTACCAGATACAATAGGTTTAAGTGGAGTGTATGCACTTTGAACACCAGGGTTACTTTCTAGTAACTTTGCTATTTGTTCTTTGGTAGCACCTGCTTTTACAGCATTCTCATACTTAATATCAAATCTGTATTGTGCTTCCTCAGCATCATTCCAGTTACCACTACGTATTCTAAAGTTACGATAAGCAGGTAAAGTTATTAAACCAGCACCATCAGTTTCTTCCCAAGCATCTTCATATCCAGGAAGATCTCCAACAGCTAATACATCAGACAGTGTAACTGTTCTGAAGTGGTCCCTTGTAAAGTCTGTATATCCTATTTCTCCCTCTTTAAATCCTTTATTGTATACATTGTTCAAAGCAGCATTTAACCCTGAAGAATTAGATGCTAATGACTGACGTGGAGATAAGAAGTTCTTAATACGCTTTAGCTCATCTTTGTATTGGTATGGATCAGAGTATAATAACTTATGAAGCTCAATATTGTTAATCATGAAGTTAATCTGTAACATCTCAAGATGTTGCATCAACTCTTCATCATTAATTGTTTTACCAATAGATAGATTCTTTAAAGTCCAAACGCTTGGATCTTCCTCATCTATACTAACAATCTCATATTCGTATAAACTATTCTTAAATTGTTTTGTTTTAGTAGTAATGTACTTAGCTACAGCAGCATCTATTTTATCTTTAAAAGTATCATAAACTTCTTCAGAAGTTCCCACTGCTTCTATAATATCATCATGTAACTTCTCACCTAAGATAGATTTGAAGAAACGCATCTCTTTACTGTTTCTAACATCACGTTCTTCTTTAGCTAAGTTTAACTCAGATATAAAGTATCCTTTAAATACCTCATTAATACCACCATCTTCATAACCTTTTACTACATCTTCTTTACTAATAGAATTTCCCATATTTACCATGTGCTCTAAAGAAGCATCTCCAGGAACAAGGTTATAGTAGAAACCTGCTAGGTTCATGTTAAGCTCTTGAACTAGACGCTCTTGGTAAGTAAGTCTACTAGATTGTTTCTTCTTACCAGTGGTAGAGTCAATTGTACCATCAGCCCAAGAAGGTTCCATCAAGTTCTCTGTACCCTTAATACGATCACCATTACCAGCCATATCAAACATCTTGTTTAATATTACAGAGTTTTGAGCAAAGCTATCTGTTAATAGATATGAGTATTGAGTGTTAGCTAAGTCATTGATATTCTTTAACTTAGACAATGTGTTATGTAAATTGCTTAGAGCATTTACACCAATGAATGTTTGTGTAGCATCTCCATTAACATTGTAGAACACACTATCAAACTCAGGGTTTTCAATCTTAGCTTGGATAGTTGCTAGGTCTAACAATCTACCATTGATAGATAATGTTCTACCATTCAATGTAGAAACTACTTTAAGATCAGTGAAGCTTTTCTTTATACCTAATACTGCATCAGAGAATCTGTTTTTATCATCATCATCTAATTGCTCAACTTCAGATAAGTTAAATGGAATACCCATCTTCTTTAAGAACTTTACTTGTTCTTGTATTGTACCTGTAGGCATGTCTGAAATAACAGCCTTACCATTTGCATCTACCTTAGGAGCATATCCTTTTCTAAGACCACTATATTCAAAGTATCTAGTTTCATTTTTTACAGAATTAACTACACCATTTTTAAACTCATCAGCTAATTGTCTAGCTGCTGTAGTAAAGTTAGAATCACCCACTTGAACATCACCATTGTCTAAAACATACAAGTTCTTTACAACTGGATTTTGTTTATTAAACAATGTCCACAATGCATTGACTAATCTAAGCTGATGATCTTTATCTAAGTTATTATAATTAGCTTCTCCCTCATCAAAGTTTTGTCCTGTGATACGTCTGTATAGTGTACGATAGTTTTCGTCATCTATTGCTAATTGACGTAAACTTTCTAACATCTCATCAGGATTACTAGCTGTATAAGTTCTATTAATGATAGACATATATACTTCACTTGTAGGAAGTAACTTAGCTCCATTGATAGATGTATATACTAATTCACCATTTCTAACAATAGGAATAGTAGAAAGCAACAGCTTAATAGCAGAGTTAGCTTTTCTAAAATTATCTATCTTCTCAGAACCAGTATATGTTTCATCCTTACCTTTATCACCTTGAGGATTATCTTCATCACTATCACTAAACTCAATGTTATAAGATAACAAGTATTCTTTATGCTTCTCAACTAATTCATCCCAGTTATCTGTAATTCTTTGCCATAATGAATTAGACTTCTCAATAGCAGGAGCAGCTTCTTCTTCTGTCATCTTGCCATTCTCAATTAATGTTTCAGCAGCCTTTCTAGATTTAAGAGCAGTCTTTTGTAAAGCATCTTTAAGTTCTTCATTGCTTACGCTGTTAGCAGTAATATTGAATATATTATTTCCTGGCTTAACTACTCTTGTTAAAAGCTCATAAGTCATTTGCTGCATGATATCATTCACCTCTTGACCTACAAACCCTTTGATACGTGTCTCACTCTCTCTATCTGCAAAGGCATCTGTAACGTCAATAACTCCCATTCTTGCATAAGACAATGCTTGTCCTGCAGGGAACTGTTGGCTATAGAAACCAGATGTCATTCTCTTGAATAACTCTTCTGTGTTTCTAGCTGCTTGAGGTCCTACAAAGAAGCTCTTAATAAAGTTAACTATATCATTAAACAACTTAACAATGAATGGTTGTCCTTTAGCTGGTTTGGCTGGAACCTTACCATCTTGTACAAAATCTCTAAACTCCTCAGCTAATTGTTCTTTAAGTTGATAATCAGTAGCCTCAGAGTATTTAACTGTTTCACCAGTCACTCTATCTACAAAAGATCCAGCTCTGCCTCTAAACTCATTAGTAATATTAATCTTTTCTGCTGGGCTAGAAAACATTTTCCATACAGCTTCAAATACCTCATGGTATGCTGTACCCACCTCTGCGTTCTCATATACATATATGCCACCATTCTTCAACATACCCCAAGCTTCTAATCCACCCAAGCCTTTGATAATATTCTTCACTCTATATACAGGAAGCATAGGGAAGTTCTTCTTAATGAACTCCTCAATCTTTGGCCAATCTTCTTTCTCAAACTTATTTATATCTTGCTCAACCTTCAAACGAAATGGAGTATCATCTCCCATCTCATTCATTTGTTTTCTAATTAACTCTTCAGCAGATGGGGTAACTTCAGTAGGCTTAGTAACTTCTGGAGCAGTTGGTTGAACTGCAGGAGCAGCAGGAGCTGTAGTTAACTTCTGATAGATAGAGTTTACCAATAAGTTAGTAGCTTTCTCAGTAGTAAAGTTTTTCTCTGTAGCTAATTTATCAATAGCTGGCTGAGACAATAACTTACCATTCTTATCTGCTACCAATGCAACACCAGTTTTACCACCACTGTTCTTTAACTCTTCACCATCTACAGTAAATATAATATCTCCATATTGCTCATTCTTAATAGTATTAGGTGTCTCACCATCCATTTCAAATTTAGTAACAGGAGCTACAGGAGTAAGAATGCTTTTCTTAGCCACTGTAGATTTATTAATTACACCAGCATACTTATCTTTAGTATCTACGTTTACAAAGTAAATACCTTCTCTATTAGATTTGGTTGGAGTAGACTCTTGATAAGGTACAGTCAATGGAGTCTCTTCACCTGTTCTACCTGTAGTAGATAACAAGTAACTTTGATAGTTCTTCCATTTTTTGTTCTTTATCTTACCATCTTTGTCTATACTTAATATTTGCTCATAAGAAACATTCCAGTTATCTAGATCTCTAGCAACATAAGAAGATCTTACATTATTATACATCTTCTGTAACTTCTCTACAATAGCATCTTTGTTTGCTTCGATACTAAGTGGACTGAATGAATAGCTTGTATTGTCATTTGATATATTAAGCTTAAGACCTAATAATCCTTCTTTATCAAACCATATACTGTTTGGACTAGCAGCATTCTTAGGAGTTCCCCAATAGGTTACACTACGTAACCAATCAAACAAACGCTTAGCTTCAGATGAATTAAAGTCTCCTTCTTCAAACTTAATAGTAGCTAATCTATTAATTACTTGGTAGATTGTCTCAGCTTCTTTCTCACTATGTAACTTGTTCTGTAATGGAACATATCCATTACCTGCCACTAGGAATATCTTACCTAAAGCATTTGAATAACTTGTTGATCCTCTTTGAACTTTATCTTCTAAGGTAGGAACATATATTACAGGCTTTGTAGTTAAGTCTGATTCTTGAATCAATCCAGCAGCTACAACACCAGTTCTTGCATATTTAACATCATTGCCTTGAGCATCCTTTACAGTTTGAGGAACACCAAAAGATGCCTCTACTTGGAAAGGATTCAAATCTTTAGAATCTAATGTTTCCTCTACAAACTGAGTGTATTCTTTTATAATTGCATTCTTCTCATTGTCTGTAGTATCTTTAGGAAACATACTTTTATTTTCATACTTCTCACTCCATTGAAACTTAGGATCTGGCATTACTTGGAATACAGCAGTATCAAATGTAGGATTGTCTAATGTTTTACCATCTACACCTACAACTTTAATTTTGTCACCCACTTGTTCAACCATTACCACAGCAATAGTCTTCTTAGGATCAACCTCACTAGTTCCTTTGATGTGATTCATTAATCCTTTAAGTCCTAACTCTTCCTCATTTTTAGAAGTTACATATACACCACGTATTTGTTTTCTATTAGAAAACTTATACATGTCAGCTCCAAACTTTACAGAGTTTTGATATCCAGGAAGTTGAGGGCTAGCTACAGTTGCTCTAGGAAGAATCAACTTAGTCTTTCTATTAACTTGTTCATACTCAGCAGCTTTAGCACCAGTTTGTTCAACTGTTGATTCTGCTTTCTGACTATTTAAAATATTCTCATTTCCTTTCTTAGCCTTATTGTCATTAGCTCTTTTCTTAAAGTAGTTCTCAGCTGCTTTCTTATATTCATCAAATATAGCAGTACTTAACTCAGGATTATTCAATGAGTTAACAAACTCTAAAACCTCTTGTTCTTCAGGTTTCTGTACATCTTTAAACTCAGCTTTCTTTAATACAGTGCTGATAGCATTGTTCATAATATGATTAACATCATCATTTGAAATCTGCTGGTCAGTTATTTTAAACTGCTTAAATTGTTCAGGGGTAAAGAAAGATACAGTGCCATCAGGAAGTTTAACTTCTAGTTCTCCTCCTAGTGTTTGAGCTAAAACAGTAAGCTTAGGTGCAACTACTAACTTGTTACCTTGTTTGTAGATAGGGTCTTCTAAAGAATACTCTTGTCCTACAGTTAATTCCTTTGTTATAGTCTTACCTTTCTTTCCTTCTTGTTGTATTTCAACAGGAGCTTCTACTTCTTCAGCTAGTTCAGTTTTAACTTGATACTTTTCAGGGTTTTCTTTAATGTCATCATATTGATCTATAAATAACTTTCTACGTAAAGAAAGTTCAATACTATCAGTTAGTGCTAACTTAAGATCATCCTTTAACTCTGTAGTTACATCCATGTTATTGATTTGCTCAATAGCAGCTTCTGTAGCTTCTTTGTTAGGCTTTTTGTCTTTGATGATGCTAGTTAATACAGCTGTTGTATCAATACCTGCATCAATCAATGGTGCACTCACCTGAGGTATACGTGTATCATAGTTCATGATCTTGGCACCAGCATATACCATCTTATCAATTACTTGAGATGTATACTTTCTGTTACCTTCCACGTCCATCTGACCTGAGTATCTTAAGTCAAGAGACTTATATAAATCATTTACTTGTCCTGCTACCTTTTCAAAGTTAGCAAGTCTTTGTTGATAAGTATCAACTGTATCATTTATATTAGCAAGTCCTTGTTCCTTAAGTTGACTTAATCCTCCTTCTGTGATACCATCTCTTTTTAATTCTTTGATATCTTCAGTAACCATATCATATCTACCATACTTGATACGTGGAGCTAAGTAATTGTGCATTAAGTCTGCATCAATATCTTTTGCTTCTAATCTATCTCCTTGAACTACAGCAGCTTGTTGTTGCTGTTGTAATATTACACCTCTATTTATACCATCCATTCTGTCTTTGAATGATTCTTTAAATGAAGGAGTAGAATTAAGTGTGTTTAAGAATGCTTGGGTATTAGTATTAAGAGCAGCTCTTTCAGAAAGGTTCCCTCTGATTTGCATTAGTCCACCAGTGATACCACCAAGCAAGATACTCTCAGCACCTTCTTTAGTATTTAATAAGCCTACACCTTCACCATCTTTAGTACCATTTATTCCATATAAGAAACCATCTACCCATACATCAGCATTACCAGTTTGATACGCTTTGTTATAATAGTTTTGAACACCCACTTGTAATTGATATTGTAATCCTTCTTGGAATGCTTCTTTAGGATCAAAGACATATCTACCTACTCCTGTTGCTTTATCATATAACTTACGAAATCCAGTAGCAGCTTCTTCAGCTACATACTTACCATCTTTTAATATAACGTTATCAACCTTTCCTAATAAACTGTTAGCAGCTTGTTTATTTGCAGAATAAGAAGAACCTAAAATTCTAGGAAGCTGTACATATTCTGTAGCACCTAATACAGCCAAGTTACCAAAGAATGAAACTTTACCAACAGATTCAGAATCCTGATTAATCTTTTCTAAATCTTGACCAGTAGGTTCATATCCATGTATATTTATATATTCATTAATAGCATTCTTTCTATAGTCTTTACTTGTTTGTAAAGCTTCAAAAGAAGCTTCACCTGCAGAAGAATAAGCAGCAATTGCTGTTCTTCTACCTACATCATTTAACTTAGCAAATAAGTTTGTTTGTTTTGCAATCTCAGCTAACTCAGAAGACTGAGCTGTAATATCTGCAACAGATGCAATTCCCTTTTCTAATATCTGAGCAGCTTCAATATTTTTACCAGCACTGAATGCTCTTGCTGTATTTCTTAATAAAGGAGTAAATGATTTGAATGCTTGAGATGATTCAGTTGTTACAGCATATGCATCTGCTAAAGCACCAATTGAACGTCCTGCTTTTAAGATTCCTGCATTAGCAATGTTACCACTAATCATTGCACCTACAGCATATCCACTGTTCTTTACTAACTTATCAAATAAGAAGTTAGGTCTAAACCAGTTATCTGTAGAATACCAGTTAGCCTCAGTTTCTTTTGTGCTATAATAGTTAGGAAGATATTCTTGATCCACTTTAGTATTCCAATCATCAAGATCTCTTAATATTTTATTGTCCCAAATGTCAGCAAGTCTTCCAGAGAACGCTGACTCTAGGGCACCTTCTAACATGCCAAAGCCACCAAGAACAGTGGTGGCAGTTAAGTTTAATCCTTTTAAAATACCATTAGCAGCCTGAGTTCCCCAAGACTGAGCATTGGCTTTTTGATTTTCTATGTCTGTAATATCAGGACTGAATACATCATATCTTCTATTCTCAAACAATTCTTTAGATGTAACTGTAGGAGCCATATCGTTAACGATAGGACCATTACCAAAGAAGTTATCTACAGCACTTTGTTTACCTTGTACACTTTGTTGGTACCCAAATCTTCCTGTAGAGGATGGGTTATCTAAATTAGGAAGACTTGTATCTTCATTCTTTAGAATAGGTTTCAGGTTTTTATCAAAATCTGGCATAGTTATTTTCTATAGATTTGAGAGAAATCATATTTTGGGTAAAGTTCTTTTAACAGTTTCATCATTGTATCATCTGTTAAATTACTTAGTTGTTGTTTTCCTTGTTCGTATCCAAGTCTTTGTGCTCTGTTCTTACCAGAGATTTCAAAGCTTTGATAAGATCCATCATTTTTCTTTAGATAAATTGTTGGTACAAATGTACCTGTGTATTTACTATCTTCATCTAATTGAGCTGTCAACTGATACTTGTTAATATTTGGGAAGTCACCATATTGAACTTGCATAGGTGCGTTCTCTGCACCACCATTAATATTATTACTACCTCTTCCAGCTCTAAGTCTTAATGCTTCTTGCTTTTGTGTATTTACATACTGAGATCCAAAATTTCTAATAGCTTGTGACTCATTCATATTTAATACTTGATCCTTTTCACTACCTGTCATGTCTGAAATAACTGCTTGATAACCAGTACCAGTTTGACGAAGAAATATTTTTGTATTCTTTAAAGCATCTCCAACAAGCATATTACCAGCAGTGGTTGTATTAAAGTTTTCATCAGCAGCTATTTCTTTACTCCCAGCAGCTTTTATAAATGCAGAAAGATTATTAGCAATATTTGTTGGTACAGTTTTGTCTTTACCAAAACCAATGGCTGTGATAGTTGGAACTAACTCAGCTACTCTAGGAGCAAGTTTTTCTTTGAATTTTTGTTCTTTCTTATTATATATATCATCTTCAGTCTTTCCATATTTTTTATAGTAGGCACTAATGTTTTGAGCTAGTCCTCTTAGTTGAGTATTTTGACCAACCCCTACTTTAGGAATCTCAATAGTTTGTCCACCAACAGTTAATCTATAATAACCAAGACCAGCTTTATCTTCAGAAAAAGATGCTTTTCCAGTTCTTAATGCTTCAATGATTGATTTTTCATTTCCAACTATAGGAGCACCAGCATAACTAACTGCAGATACTTGCTTGTTAGGATTGAATGTTTTATTTACAAAATCTTGAGCAGCATCAGCTTGAGCTTTTATTGCAGGATCATTTAATACTTCAGCATAAGCTTCTTTTTTAACTTGGTCCTTCATTTTATCTAGATCTCCTAGATATTTAGTTTCTTTTAATATATCTTGAATAGTTCCAATTGCTGTTGCTGGGATGTTAGCTTTATTACCATTCTTTTGGTAATCTGTTACCATACTATTAATTTGACTATCAGTATATCCTCTATTCTGTAATTCTTTTCTTTTAGACATCACACCATCACTTACAGTTTTCATATGACCAGTTAATCTTTCAACAGACTTTAATTCACTATCTGTTTCGCTTCCTTCTTCTACAGGGATACCTGGAGTACCATACGCTGCTTCTTGAGCTAGTTTTAATTGAGCTTTATCAATCTCTAATTTCTCTCTATCTATAGCAATTTTTTGTTCTCCTTGATTTCTTTGTCTAGTTTCTGAAGCCCAATCAAGTTTCATTTTTTCATTCCACTGTTCTACTTTCTTTAAAGGATTGTCTTCTAAAGAATACTCTTCAGTGTTCCACTTAAATGCATTGCCCCATTGTTGGAAGAAACCTTGTCTGTATAAAGATTGCTTAACTTGATTTGGATCTTTGCTAATAAGTTCATAGTTAGCTTTAGCATCTTCATCTAGTGAACCAGCTACATCTTCTACTACTTTATCTCCATCTCTTATAATATATCCTTGCTTCTTATAAAAATCAATTCTATTATCAATCTCAGAAGTCTTATTAGGATCTTGTACTTGTGTAGGTTTTAATGTCATTAATTTTTTAATCTCTCTACCATTCTCTTCTTTTGTAATACCTAACTGGGTACTAACTAAACCATTTAGTTTCTCTTGAGGAACACTTCTAAATGTAGATCTACCATCAATGTCTAACTGATTGTAATCTTCAGGAGTAAGAGCAGCTCTTAAAGCTGTTTCAATCTGTCCTTCTGTTACCCCCTCAATCTTATTACGCTTCATTGCATCAGCAATCTTATTGATATTTATCTTACCATCTTTTACTTCAAAAGGGATATCAATAGATTTTAAGTTTGGATGCAATGCTTTAATAGCTTCCATAGCTGTCTTATTGACATTTCTATACTGAGAGTAACTAGCATCTAACCTAGATCCAGGAGTCATACTTTCCATCCAAGGTTTAGCTTGGTCATAGAAATCATCTATATTGTTCTTACCAGCCTTTCCATCAGATTTATCCTTTTCAATTTGTGCCAATGTCTTTCTAAACTTGGTAGTATTAAGAACAGCATTTTGAACCAATGGATCTTTAACCAACTGAGTAGCCATTCCCCCAACAGAGTTTACTAATTGAGAATTAGAGAAGTCACCAGCAGCCACTGTCTTTAGGTTACTACCTAATTCATTAAGCTTTGACTGTATAAGTTCTTTATCACCATCATTGTATACATCCATTCCAGCTATATTATTGATATAGCCTTGGATCTTTTGAACCCCAGCATCATATTGCTTTTGCTTATACATGCCAACCTGTGCCATCTCCTGGACAGGTAGCTCTGCAATGAAGGGATTAAATTGTGATATTTTGTCAGTAAAAGATGCCATAGTACAAAATTAATTTAAAATATTAGAATTACCAAGAGTTATAACAATTTTTAGTAATTCACTATAACTGAAATAGTTAGAGATTTTTTAGAGCTTTTACAATTGAGCTATTTCTAGCTTTAGTTTTTGATGTCTTACCACCAAACTTATCAATATCAATATCACTAGCACTAGCTTTAGAAGAAACTTTTCTACTTCCTATTCTTTGTCTTGCTGCGTTATAGATGTCCTCATACCCTGCAGCTAACTGCCCAGTGCCTGTTGCTTCAAATGAATTGCCTGATGTATTAAAGAAGTAAGGAGAATTCACATTATAAGCTCTTCCACTTGGATCAAATCTAAAGTTATACATGTTCTCCATAACACCTAACTTTCTATTAAGAGCTCTTTGTTGTGCAGTCTTAGCAGCAATAGAACTTAATGCAGCCATAGTTTGTTCTTTAGTATTAGATTTAGCTTGAGTCTGTCTAACGTATTGATTATCAAGGATTCCCAAGTTTTTCAACTGAGCATCATTTAACAAATCTCTATTCTTAGCATATACACCCATTTTATTTGCTTGATTGATTCTAGCTTGTTCTCCTAATACTTTATTCTTAGCTTCTAATGCCTGAGTCATAATCAGTGCTTGGGCTGCAGGATTTTGACCTGCTGCTCTAATAGCAGCTCTAGCTTGAGCATCAACAGCATTGATCTGATCATTCAATGAGATATCATATGGAGTATCTAACATTGGCTGATAGGTCTGAGCCTGTACAGGGTCTAGTTGATTGTTTGCCAATGCAAAGTATTCTGGATATAATTGATCTGGAGGCAAACCTTCATTAGCATTGCTAGGTCTTAACCAAGGTGCCAAATTAGATAGAGCTGCTGCTCCTATACTTGCTGCCTTGTTCCAGTCAAACTTCTTCTTAGTTTTTTTCATCTTAATATCAGCTACATTACCAGTAAACGTCTGTGGTGCTAAAGGAGCAGATAATGGTTTTCTTTCCATAGCTATAATATCTTTAGACAAGTTTTTAAATCTATTACGATTACTACTTGTAACTGTAACTGGATCTAATTCGCTTGCAGTACCAGAACCAGGAAGTCCTGCTCGTATTGGTATACCTCTTCTTATCTGTTCTTGAGTTGCAGGATCTAAAGATGAAAACTCATCAAGATAATCTGGAACATCACTTGAATATGATAAACTTGCTCGATCTGGAGTCATCAAAAGATCTTTTAAATTTACCTTATCACCAGTTTGAGCTTTCTTCATTTTCTTACCATTTCTTCCCATCATGCTTGGATCTGTTTCTTTTTCTAATTTACCTTCAGCCAACATATCACTTTTAACACCATACTCGTTAGCTGTTTGATGAATAGCGTCTTGTACAATACCAGCTTGCTTAATCTTCTCAGCATTAATCTTTTGCCATGCTGTAGCTCCTTCTAACATTGCTTGTCCTGTGTTTAATGCTAAATGATCACGTGCACTATTGTCAGTTGCATCATTAAGTATTCCAAGAGCTTTATTAATTTTCTTTACTTGTTTTGCATCATCTTTAGCTATATCAGCTATGTAACGTTTAAACTTTTTACCATTTGCTTTTGAATCACCCATAAGGTCTGATATGTTTTTGTTTATCTTAATGTTACCAAATACAACAAGATTCTCTTCTTGACCACCATCTTTTAATTTAACAGCTGGTTCACCACCTTCTACTTCCACTTCATTCTCACCATACTTAGTTTTGATACCACCATTGTCATGAGATGCTCCTCTAAACATTCCTATCTCACCACCAGGTAAATTAGGATTGTATGACATGGTTTCAAGATACCCACCATCTCCTACTTCTAGTTCACCACCCATAGCTAGTTGTCCACCATCTTCCATAGCACCAAGTAATTGAGGGGCTTCTTGCAACATATTCTTTAAACGACTTCTTCCTATTTTATCTATACCATATGCAGCAGCCATATTCATTCCCATCATTGGAGCAGCCATAGCTAATCCTGCAAAAGCTTTAGGCATGTCTGGTCTACCAGTGTATAATGCTTCTGCACTAGGAGGTGTATAATACTCATCTTTTAAATGACCACCACTTCTTAGCATGTCTGCATCTGTAGGTGGCTTTAACAAGTCTTTAGCACTATACTCACCAAACTTAGTAAAGGTTTGTGGTTGCCAATCATGACTAACCCATCCACCATGTTCTAGATTTGCACTAAGAGGACCTTGTGATCTAGCTTGTTCAAATCCCATTTGACTTGTAGCCAAAGCAGTTTTATCTTTCTGTGCTTGTAATGCTCTAGCATCTTTAGCACCACCTAATGCATTACCTAGTATCTTACCAGCAAACTTACCAACAGCAGCACCTGCAGGACCAAAAGCAGAACCAATAGCTTCTCCTGCAACACTACCTATTTGTGCTTGACCTGAGTCTTGGAAGTATTCTCCAAACTCTGCTTTGGGCATATTGCCACCACGTCTGTATTGTTTGTATACTGATTCTTCTAATGGTTCATATCCAAGATCTTGGTATAAGTCTCCTGTATTAGCATATGTATTTTGGATCTGTGTTGGATTGCCACCAATCATTGCACCATCCTCAGCTTGTAAATAGTTTGTACCAGTACCATAAGGATTACCTAACTGTCCTGGTTGTACTAATGAATCTTCTGGTCTTACATACTTACGTTGAGGTTGTGGTACACCTTGTTGAGCTGTTAAAGCAAGTCCTGCTATTTGAGCTTGTCCATCAGCTTTTTTAATTGCTTTTTTTTGTGCACCAATTGCACTAATTCCACCAGCAATTTTATCTAAACTTTGAAGAGCAGTCATACCAGCAGCAGCTGCACCCCCACCAAAACTTTCTGGCTTAGTAAATTCAAACTTTGGTGTAGTGGCTCCATCTTGAGCAATAGGAGGATTGCCAAAGTCAGTTAACTGATGTAGTTGGTCATTGACCATCTTACTACCCATAGCAGCTTTCTTAAACTCTTTTTTATGAGCTTTCATAAATGCTTCTTCAGTAGGATACTTCTTGTAGAATTCCTTCTCAGATTTAACTTTAGCTATCTTTAACATTTGATCTTTCATATTGAATCTATTGTATGATTTATTTATATTTTTCTAACCAACCACCTCTTGGGTATTCAGTTACATAGTCTCCATCAAATTTATAATTCTTTCCTGGTTTCATTAACTTCTTATCACCAGTATTACTAATACCCATTACATCATAGTCAACTCCTCTCATAGTAATGTCATTGCTTGGAATAGTAGTGATATCTCCTGGATGAGCCCATTGTCCCATAGAATCTATAAAGTGTCCACCATTTTTCCAATTCTTAATGGTTTTATATTTGTTAACCATTATATCAGTCTCATTTAGTGCATCATAATAAGTCTGTGGATTTTCAAACAATCTTTTCATTTCAGGACTGTTGAACTCTTCAAATGGAATTGGCCTACCTCTATATTTTATAAATGGTTCTTGTAAACCTGCACTTGTATATTCATTAAGAGTGTTAGTAGTTCTTTGAAGTTTTGGAAATTGTTGAAGTATTTCATTATACCAATCTAATGGTCTACCTGCTTGCTCACGAGTAATCTTATTCAAAGCTCCCATATACTCTGGCTTAATCTGTATTCTACCTGGTTGACCACTACTTAATTTAGCCATACGTGTATCTAGTAATGGCTGAGAGTGAATACTTGTATTGATTGGTGCTATACGTGCTTTTGTAGGTAGATGACTAAATACGATATTCATTTGTTTACTACTACTAGCAGGATCTCTATTAAAGAAACTTATGTCATTTACATCTGTAAAAGGATCACCTGCATCTTGTGATGTTTCTACTTTTATATAGTTACTACCTTTTGCTTTATCACTTATTTCATAGCTTCTAGAAGTTCCAGCATCTACACCAAGTCCTCTTCTTATATCTTGTTTTATTACATGTCCTTCAGGATGTTCCATTTTTAGTATACCTTCTTCATCTCCTTCACCAATACGAAACTCTTTAGGGTTCCATTCTTTCATAGGAGTTTCTGGACGATTTCTAGAAAGATCAAACGTTCCCTGTCCTCCTCCTCTTATTTGAGATGGAGTTCTTAAAGCTTCTCCTGCACGAATAGCTGTTTCATCTGCTGCAATTTCAGCATCTGTAAATCCACTAGTTCTTAATGCATTTTGTCTTCGTAATAATCTATCTTCTGTCATTGTTGGATTATTACGATGTATTACGTTATTTGCATTAGGAGAAGTTGTTGCTTGACTTCGTATATCATTTTGTGCTGCTTGAGCTGCTGATGCTGATTGAGAATCTTGTGCTAAGTAACTTTCTATTTCATCTTGTGATATTCCTCCTCCTCTTCTTGGTGGATTTGGTGTCCAATCAAAACTATCAGGATCAGGAGTTGTTTGCTGAGCAGGTCTTCTGAAATATCTGTTAGCTTCAGCCTCATTCATTAATGCAAGTTCTGCATCTGTAGGAGGTTCATAAGCAGCAAGTCGTTGAGATCTAGCTTGAGTACCTAATGTTTGAGCTTCACTTCCTACTGCTTGAGCTTCTCTTCCTAATACATTACTTGGTCCTGGTTCTCTTCCCATCATCATTTGAAGTGCTCTTCTATCTGGACCTGCAGTTTGAACATGCCCAAGATTTTCAAGTTCTGAAATATAGCGTGATGATGTTGGTATATATTTTGCTGCTTTAGAAATAAATGGTGCAGCTTCAGCAGCTAATGGAAGAGCATTAAAAGCATGGAATGCACCACTAGCTAAAGTGTTAGGATTTGCACGATAAAAACCTCTATCTCTTACATCCTGATTATATTTATTTATATCTTGTATAGCTTCCTTTCCTTCATTTGCATAAAAAAATGGATTAAGTATATTAGTAGCATTTTCTAATATGTTCTGTTCACCTCTTTCAAAGTGCTCTGGTATATCTTTACCACGAGTCTTGTATGACAAGGCTGTCATAGGATGTGATAATACATTCCATACTTTGGAAGCAGTAGATTGTTCAGGACCAGCTTTTGTTATATATCCTTGTCTGTCTCTAGCTCTTTGAGCTGCTTCAACTTTTCTTTGAGGATCAGTATCATATGCTACTTTCTCTGCTATCTTTCTATTAACAGAAGATGTTGAAGGTATGTTATCGTTAGAAGTGGTATAAAGTATATCATCAGGAAACTTATAATCCTTTAATATATTCTTACCCTTCTGAGCACTAGCTAATGTTTTCTTTGTGTACTTACCATTAGCAGGAGCTGAACCAGCTGTGCGTGCGTATGTGAATCCTACAGCACCTGGTAAAGCACCACCCATAGCAAACTGTCCTCCCCATGCTGGAGACTTCCAGTTTTGAGCTGTGTATCCATCTCCTTCAAAACCAGGACCTGCAGATACTTTGACGTCATTAACATTAGGTTTCTTACCATAGTTATCCTTAGTCTTTTTCTTTAAGACCATTCCTCCTTGTTCGTATTTATCTAACCACTTTGCCATTATTTGTAAGAGATTTGAGATGGTGCAACAATAAATTGAGAAACGATATGAGCTATAGAACTGTTGTCAAGGATGTGTCTTACCTTCAAGTCTTTAGCTCTTAATGGTTCTTTCTTAAATGATCTTTTTCCATAATCCATATTAACTTGATTTACAAGCTTATCTACTGATAAAGACTCACAACTTGTTGTAAACAAAGGTAATGTTTTATTTTTAACTAACCCCCAGAAAGTATTATATTGATAGAAATTATCTGACTTAGTATATGTAATAGTTTTGCTAAACTCATTATATATTGGGTAGGCTAGATATTGTTTTAGGTTGTGCATTGGCTTAGGTACTAACTCTAGTATACCTGTAGACTGTTGGTTGTTATATAATACAGCTTTGTTAAACCATTGATTATCAACAGCTATCTGAGCATTGTCATTAAACACACCATCTAGAATAGGTAGATAGTTAAATACCTTACTGTAATCTTTAATGTTCTGAAGTATCTCATCATAGCTTTGGTAAGCAAATGGATACTCTATAATGTAAGGTTCTACATTGCCATAGTATTTATTGTAATTAACCACATCAGTTAGATGTCTCCATAAAGAAGCTGTGTTGCATTCTACGTAAGGTAGTGCAGCAAGTTGTTCTATGGTAGCAGTTCCAATATTAACAGTAATAGCATTAGTACACTTTCCTGCAGATGTTATAACAATCTGTGTCACAGCATCAGCTACACTAACAGTATATCCATCAATAAGGTTTTGCTTAGTTATGTCAGTGCCCAAGACAGTCCCTAAGTTATCTGTGATATCAAAGGGTCCAGTTCTGTTACCTGAACATGTCAATCTTATTATTACTGTTTTAGCCATCTTTTATTTTATTTAAGGACAGAATACTCCTGCACAACTAGTTATTGATGTTGAAAACTGACCAGCTGTACCAGCAATTTGTCTATATCCAGCAGCTTGACTTCCATAATAACCAGCAGGAACAGGGAAAAGTAATAGAACATCTGCATACATTTCTGTTGCATTATCAAAATAATCTGGAAATGCTCCATTATCATCTACATAAAAATACTCTACTAGAGTATAACCAGCAGTTGGAGTTGTTACAAAGTTACCTGACTCATCAACATACAAATAAGAACCTTGACAACACACTCCAACATTAGAAGCATCTGATGTATTATAAAGATATGGATATGAAGGAATTTGAGCATATGTAGGTGGTGGTGGTGGTGTAGGACATAAACTACAATTATTTCCAATATAACTTTCTCCATCTCCTAAATCAATATTATATGCAGGACCAGATGCAAATCCAGTTAATCTAATACAAACATAACTTCCTAAATCAAATACTGAATTTAATACTTGGTCAACGTTACATCTTACAATTCCTGCACTTCCACCACTACAATATTCTGCAGTGTAATATTGATAAGATTGTACTTGAGTTGTTGTAGTGGTAGTAGTACTAGTTATTTCCATATCTACAAAGTTTGTACACAATGCACTAGCTGATTTAACTCTAACTACAGTAGCTGCATTAGGAACAAACGTGTAGTATCCAGCCAATAAACTACTTTTACTAACCCCTGTTTCAAATGCAACAGCATAACTATCATCATCTGAATATAAATCAAAAGGTCCTGTATCTGTCCCTGCTGCTGCTAATGTTATTACTGAAAATGGCATATTATTTTATTTTATAAACATGAACTTGCATATGATCCTACAACTCCTGTAGTGCTACTATAGTTATATATAGCTGTAGGAGGTGGAAAGAATGTATCAGTTACATAAGTATATGGAAAAGGAACTAAACCTTCTGGATCTTGGAATATTTTTACTACAGGATCAAAAAACGTTGCTCCTGGTTCATAGTAAGCAGGACTTGCTACAGCAATACATGTTCCAATAGTACTATTGCTAAAATGAAATCTATCTTCAGAATACAATAAAGAACTCACTTGAACACTACCTGCAGTTAATGTACAATTTGCAGGAGGAGGGGTTGTTGTAGTTGTTGTTGTAGGAGGAGGAGTAGGGGTTGTAGTAGTCGTGGTAGTTGGTGGTGGAATATATACTGCTGTACCATTTAAAGCACATTCTAATGGAGCTGCTGTAGTTGTAGTTGTGGTAGTTGGAGAAGGTATTTCTACAACAGCCACTGCAGTTAAATTACAGCCTTCATTCAATCCAGAATAGTAGAAGTTATTTTCTCCTACATAGAAGTTAGGTAGATAAGTATGGAAACTCACCCAAGACTTAGTATTTAAGTTAAAGGATATAGTCCAAGACTTATTACAGAAATAGTTTATATCTGTTAAGTTTACATATGTCTTCACTGATGTATTGCCAGCTACAGGTTGATTTATATAAAACCTTTGAGCAATATCATCATAGTATATCTGCTTATTAGGCTGAGGGATATAGTCTAACTTAGTTATGATTATTCTCTCAAACTTACTATCAAATACACCATGTAAACCAATACCATTGAAATGATTATCTATATTAACTGTAGGATAGTATCTTAATATTTCAAATGCTAAATGGTCTGTAAAGAATCTATTAAGACCAGAACCATATCCTGAGATATCTATAGCTTGGGTACCTACAATTAAAAATATCTGACCTCTCTTGGCATCTATTGTTATTTGTCCATTGGGTATCTTAAGCAAGAATTTATTTTGGCATCCTACATATCCTAAGTCTGTTTCAGCATAATCTACAGGAGGTGTAGTTCCAAACAATGAAGGGTTACCTAAATAGGCTACTTGAGGATTGCTTGTATTGATTGTAAGCATATTACCATATAGTAATGTTTTATTCTCAAATCTAGCTAATGTAGCTCTGTTCTGAATACCATCTAAGGATATTAACTTACCATAGTTTTGTGGGAAGTCAAAGAATGATATTGGACGATATATCAACCAACTATTAATTCTATTATCAGAATAACTTTCTTGTGGATCAGAGTATATAGCTCTGAATGGGAAGTATGTAAAACAAAGTTGTTTTATCCAGTCTGAAGGTAAATGAGAAAAGAAGTTCTCTGTATTCTGTTTAGAATAAGTAGTATTATAGTAATATGTATTATCTAGAGCAATAGGCACTTTGCTTTCTTGGAACCAAGTATCAGGAATACCTGAGCTCACGTGTGGGTAGAAGTCACCTTCTAAATTATTAAATGCTTGACGTAAGTCTACATTTATAGAGCTCTCTACATAATAGTAAGGAATACCATAAGCAAACAAATACATCTTACCATCATAGATATAGTTTTGTGAACCTGCTACTATAGTTCCTGGAGCAGCAGTTGTAGAACTGGTAGTAGTGGTAGTATTAATGTTATCTACTATACTATCATTAGGACAGTCTAAATAGTGTGCTTTGGTAGAGATAAGATTCTTCATCAAAGTAGCACCTACATAGTAATCAGATAATTCAGATCTAGCTGAATACCAATATTGTGGATAGGCTACATTACCTAACTCATCATAGTAAATATCAGAATCATCTGGAGCATTCACTCTATTATCAATAAAGAAAGGAAGCTTAGTTTTGAATCCAAACTTACCAATGAATGTATCACCACCAAATATTACCTCAGTATCATTTGCTGGAAGAGCATCAAATATTCTTTGGAATCCAGTATCAATAGTTTGATATGTATATATTTGTCCCCATTGATTATTATTAATAGTCTTTATTGATGCATAGTAAGATACAACTTTGATATCATGTTGAAACTCAGGGGCACCACAACTATCTTTTTGAGATATGGTAAATCTTGAGTTATCAGATATCTGACTTACACCACCTGTATATAATGAAGGACTTTGATTTGGATAAGGCAATGGTATAACAATACCAACTGTAGGTCTAGTCTCAATAGTCTTTGTATAAACTGAAGACTCTCTATTCCAGTTGTTAAGATCATGAATATCACCTACGTTCTGTACACCAGGAAAAACATACTGGCATCTATCAAGTTGCCTTTGTTTAACTCCTTGATCATTAGGAACATCTACACTATAGTCATAGCTAGAGATAGAGTTAAATGATTGTGCAAAGTTTTTTCTACTGATACCATTTACATAAATCTGTAAGTAAGTTTGATATGCTGTAAAGAATGCTACAGCACTAAATCCTCCTAGATCAGCAATTTTTTTACTAGAGTTCAAAGCATCAATCTGAGCTTGTCTAGTAAGAAGCTTATACATGGCATGCTTCTGTACTTGAACAAAGTGAGACCTACCACCACCAAATAAAACACTTTCTAATTTAAGAACATTACCTAATGTAGGCTGTCCAAAAGATGTTTCTGGTGAGTTAAATACTTGTCTATATGGAGATTCAGTATTATTGAATCCATCTAAGTTTTTTGGAAATGCATCAACGTTTACCTTACTGCTTGATACTATAGTATAGCGATCACAGCCTGATACAAATGTAGGAGCTCCCAATGAGTTGACTGTTTCTGTTGTTCCTTTTGCTACAGTGATGTTTATAATTGCACCAGTTGCAGGATCTGTATATTGAAATGTAGGAGCAGGCTGAATACTAAATATACCATTACATGCATTTTGTGCAGAAATAACATATGTAGCAAGTGTAACATTTGTAAATGTAGCTGTACCAGAATTTACAACAGGGAGCGTAAGAGAATAAATTTTACTAGTAGATGTAGTAAAGTTAGCACTGGTTACCTCACCTGTATAACAATCTGTATATTGATATGTACCATCAACTGTAGCTGCCACTGTAAATGTATCACACTCAGACATGTACGAATTACTCTTTTCTAGTAAGAAAGGATCAACACTAAGGTCATTATATGGATAGTTAGGATAGTAAAAGTCTGTACCTTGTCTAGTGTACTTACCTACATTTCTTAATATACCTTTAGCAATAATAGATTTGTTTGTACTTCTATTACCTCTCACTATTTTAAATCCAACAATTGAAGCTTTTTCTGCATCTGTTAAACTAGATGTTTGAATTAAGAATGCTACTTGTTGTACATCTATTTTAACACCTATTGGATAGATAGGATTAGAAGTTTGCATCACTGGTGATATCTGTCCAGCTACGTATGTAATAGGAGGAGTCTCAAAATAAGGAGATACCAATACATCAGGAAACTTATGATGACGAATCTTTGTACCAGCAAGATCTCCCCATACATCTACATTACAAGGATATTCTTCATCAGATTCCCAGTATGAAAATTCTCCAGATTGATAAGGATATGCATCTCCTATCTTCCCAGCATTAGTTGTAGGTGCAGGGTATGTAGTAAGTACGTTTGCAGTGTTATATATCTTCCAATAAGGCTGTGGTAAACCATCTCCAACATAGTCTGGATTTGCTGTGGTCACATCTGGTTGAGCTAACTCTTGAGCATTTTTAACTCTACCAGGAATATGAAAGCCATCAGTTTGTTTACCATTATCTAATAAGAATACTATCTCAAATGCATATACTTCATCTCTTAAATATCCTCTAAGGTTAGCTGTATAGAAAGGATCTGAGTAGTCATTACCTGCTGGTAACTTATATGTTTCCCATTGTAAGGTAATATTACTAGCAATTGATTGATAGTTAATTCTATCAACAGAAGTAAGATTATCCCAAACTATATAATCTTGTACACTTGTAACATCTTGGGCAATGTCATAGTAAGGAAACTTTTCTAATATATCACCAAGACTTAAAGGGATCTGAGTTACATTCTGACCTGTATAAATAACTGTTGTTACCTTATCTTGAATTTTATATGTTGCTACAAGTTCTACACTAGTGCCACTATTAATAGTCTTAATAACAGCTAAGTTAAAGTATTGAAAGTATCCTGTAATATCTACATCACCAATAGTTAATGCAATAGACTTTCCAACACGATAGTTGAAGTCAGGTGTAGTAATATCTGTGTTTGCAATAGATGTAGGATTAGTTACAGAGTAGTAAGATGTATATCCATCTCCTGAAGCATTACAATACTGAACAGCAAACTGATATGTACCAGCCACTAAATCTCCACCTACAGGTGTTCCAGTAACATCTATATTAGGAATAGAGAAGTTAGGTTGTACTTTTAACTTATTACAATCAAGTACAGCAGTAACAACTGGATCACAGTTTTGACTACCTACATATGTTGTAATATATGGAACTTGCTCAATATTAATATATCTTCTTGGATTCAATCCATCAGTCCAATAAATCTCAGTTGTACAGTTTGTAATCTTGTGTACAGCTTTGTGAATAGGATAGTTTATATCAAAGTTTAAACATTTAGAGTTGGCACATACTGTTTCTCCTGTGATTGTTTCACTACACAAAGTGTGGTAGATACAGTCATTATTATCCATATATCCTATTTCACTATCTCCTGTTTCAGGATTAGCTAAAAAGAATATGTGTTTATTTTTCTCTTGAATAAAATGGTTACCAATTACATGATAGTTTGCAGGAAAGTTTAAACAAAATTCATTACTTGGCTCATTCTGATAGTTTACAGAATTAGCATCAAAGTTTTCCAATGCTGCGTTTAAGGCATAAGAAAGTTTTCCCTTCTGTATTTGATTTACAGAAGAGTCCATATCTAGTCCAATTCTTCCAAGATTATATTCTTGTTTTATGTTAGATTGTCCTTCTTGGTTATCTGCCATATCTTGAGCTTCTGTTTGGTAATTCATATTGTGCAAAACGTTGTAAGTCATTTCTTACTCTTCTTTGCTTTGTCCATGGATCTTGCTTCTTAATCTCAGTGTAAGCCATGATAAAGGCTTCTTCTGAAAGTTGCTTATAGTAAGCTAACTTGGCTTGTATTTGATTGAATGTCTCATCATTAATTTGATTAGATAAGGTTTCAAAAACTTTATATTTAAGGAATGCTTCTATATATTCTCTGACACGATAGTTATCAGGAATCAATTGATTACCTACAGCATCATAGTCTGTAGCATAAAATATCATGTGAACTATAGCACAGCTAAAGTTAGTAACAAACTTATTGTCTCTAATATCAAAGCTATCATAACCAGCACTTCCTGGAGTGAACTCGTGTACAGGAGGAGCAGTTGAATAGAATTGCCAAGCGTCTGTATAACTTACATCACACTTGCCTTGACAAGATATATTACCTGGTTTTAATAGATATTCTTTTCTTATACCTCTAGCTATCTGTTGATTGGTTTTATATACAGCTTGGATAATATCAGGCATACACGTAGGACATCCTGTTACACATTGTGGATTAGTACAAGGAGCTCCACCACTAATTATAGGAGAGACTTGAATAGTAGTCTGAGATGCAGCTTGAGAATAGAACGAGTTAGCTGTTTGATATGGACGTTGAGGAATCTCTGTACACATCCAAGCTTCTCTAACAGCAAAGAAGTTGTCAGGAAGTCTAGCTTCATATCCAGAAATATCTAATGTTTGTTCAGCAATGACATAACTTGACCTACCCATCTTTTGTAGACACTTGTCTAAATAAGTTGGAAACATCAAATCATCAACAGCTCCTGTGTCAAAATAAGATTTTAACTCTTCTTTAACAATAGAGTAAATTGGCTCAGGAGAGACAAAGTTGTATTTGTAATAATATGCCATATTGTTTTAATTTTTCCATTCCCTGTAAAGGTGCTGGTATTTTTCGTCTGTGTTTATGTAATGGGACAACAATCTAGAAGTTGTACGAGAGGGTTTGAAATACCAAAGATTTATATTTCTAATTCTAGCAGACTCTTTAAACCACATCCAACCAAAGAAGTAACCTTCTGTATGGTAATTAAAGTTGTAAATAATCTTACCTTTTTCTCTGCTTCTTTTCCAATCAACTGGTAAGTTAACCATCTCTTTACCATCAACTGTTTTCATCTTCTTTCTCTTCTTTTTATTGATAGAGAACTCACCAAAGCCAAAAGGAAGTCTTGCTCTTTCTCCTGTTTCTAGAATGTAGTTTTTGAAATGTTCATTATATTGATATATAATGTTTTTCCACTGATCAAATGTAATTTTTACAGTGGGATTTTTTTTGCAGAAATTGTTGTAGTTTTCTTTACTGGAGCTTCTCCAGTCAATCTTGGTTCGCATTAACTAGTTGGTTTAGCATTAGGAGCTTGACCATCTATACCATCAAATGTCATGTCTGTTTTAATGCTAAAGTAAGTAGATAATAGTTTTTGAGATGTTAACTCCAATACTTGTTTCTCTAAATAACCAGGACATCCAAACTCTTTATCTAAAGGATTTAAACAGTAATCTTCATTGCTTACTACAGGAGTTGGACCACACGCACAGTCTGATGGATATAATATATCATTAGGAACATCTTCTTCAAAAAATGCAGCAATTCTTACTGATTGTAAACTAGGATTATTAACATATAAATATCCACCATTTGCTATCCAGTAGTATTGCTCTTTCTTAATGATAGGCAGCTTTAATAAATTTAAGTATCTGTTAATTGTGATCTCTTTAAATCTTCTTCCTTTACCACCCATAGCGTTGATAGAGTAAACACCTTGGATAAGATATTGATAGTTTCCTTCACTGATGCGAGGAAGTTTATATTGGCTTCTTGCTACATTACAAGGATCTACATACTCACAACAATCAGAAATAGGAACCTCTACCATACTTAAACAAGGAAGCGTCTGGAATACTGTATCAGTAGCCCAAAGCTTTCTAAGGTTTGTTTCCCTCTTTACCAATAAAAATGTATTGTTTCTAATCTCAGACGCAACAACCCTATCAGTGATAAGGTTATCTGTTGTTAATAGTTTGTGCATTGCACGCACATCTGAGACCATTTTTCTTAATGTAGCCATTATAAATACTGTTTGAATATATTTGTTATTCCATCTTCCCCATCTATTAGGAAGCCTGTCACTTCTGCTTTGGACATAGTGTGACCATTCTTGTCATCCCATAGACTCTTAGCATTAGAGAATGCTGGGATTTGATAAAACTTAATACCATTGAAATCATGACTCACTTCATGATGTTTGTCTCCTGTGAAGATATAGAAGTTATTATGGAAAGACCATCCTTCTCTATATTCTATTGGAAACAATGCAGCAAGCTTTGCAGGCTTAATAGCATCTCCATGATTAAACATCAATGCTGATCTACCATAGCTTATGTACTTTCTATACTTAGGAGAACAATCAAATGTTAATCTCTCTGTATTTCTAAAGTAAGTCTGTAACCAATTAACCATATGCCATCCTACAAACTCATCATGATTACCTGCTACATACACAACGTTTACATTCTCAGCATATTGTAATAACATTGTAATCATCAAAACCTCATGTCCACAAATGTATTCAAAAGATGTTTGATATGTGTGAGTGTTTGTTTGAGGAGTGCCCTTTGTGGTCATTCCTGTAAACTCACTGTTAAACTCATCAGAACCAATGATATATGTAATTTGTTCTAGGTTATTTGAAAGCAGTGCTTGACTAGCAATCACCTCTACCTTATACATAATGTTAGCCAACCTATCTACAATATTGTTGTTACCATCTATGTCATATTTGTTCAAGTGAGAGTCTTGTTTGTTAATTACTAGCATACCATTTGGTTTGCCAAAATCAACCTTAGGACTTATAACTTCTTGAGACACAGGCTTATATGAATCTAAAAAGTCTACAAACGCATCTTGAAAAACTTGTTCTGTAGACTTCTTCCCTAACCATGCTTTGACTTGCCAATGAGGTGTTTCTCCATTTCCCCAGTAGTTCTGTACGTACTTTGTAATCTCCCACTTATCTGTGTCAATCTTACACTTTACTATAAGCTCATCTAAGCTTTTGATTTCATCCTTTGTATTGATGACAATCTCTCCAGTTCCTTTAAGAATGTCTTCCTCAAATCTTACTATTGTTTCCTCTAACTCAGAAACGTAGTTACCTAATTCTGCTTCTTGTATAATACTTTCTCTAGTTCTTAACTCTTTTAATAACTCATCAACGTCTGATTCTGCAATTCCAAGCTTATCAGCGTAGAATTTTTTACTCTTTTTCCAGTGCAAAATCTCTTCTAGCTGGTTTAGCAATGCTTGATTCTCAGGCATATATAGTTTATTTTGGTTAAAATTATTGTAAAGATAGGAACTATTTCTGAAATTCCCAAAAATAACCTAACTATTTTGGTTATATAGAATAACTTTTTTAGTTAGAGTTTAAACAAAAACCCCCAGGGTAGAAACCCTAGGGGAGACCTTCTGTAAACCAATAAACAGAGGTTTTAAATATTAAACTGGTTGGCAGTCTCCCACTTGTAAAGTGAACGTACCAGAGCCATTGATTGAACAGTTTACTGTGTTTAAGTGTAGGTAGTAAGTACCTGCTGTTAGAGTGTTTCCTGTTCCAAATGTAGTCCAAGTACCAGGAGTAGATCCTACTTGTGTGTATGTTAGACTATACAACATTATACTGTCTGTACTATCATAAATGTATGCATAGTATGTTCTTGTACCACTTCCACTGTAATAGTATCCACCTGGAATGATTGCTGCTGTATATCCTAGAGCTATTGTAAATTGAGCACTCTCTCCATTAGAACATGTAGCAATAGCGTTTCTATCACCTGTGATACAACTAAATGGTGCACTTGTAGTTGTGGTACTTGTAGTGCTAGTGCTAGACGTACTTGTGGTAGTGGTGGTTGTTGCAGGGGCTCCAGCTACAGATAGATAAAGATCTCTTTGGCAAACTCCTGTAGATCTTACTAAGATTTCTGTAGTTCCATCTGGGACTAAAATTGAAGTATATCCAGCAACAAGAGCTGCTCTAGAAACACCAGTTTCAAATGCTGTTGTGTAACCATCTACATTTGAATATAAGTTGAATGGACCTGTATCTGATCCTGCTAGGGTAAGTGTTATTAATATTGTCATATTGGTTTGTTTTTATCGAAGAAGTAATATTGCTCCAGTTATTATAGTTCCACTGCCATCGTTTAATGCAAATGAGTAACCATAAGCAGTAGAGCTTGAAAGCATTCCTGAATTGTTTAATCTACCATTCCAAGGAACATATACAGAATTATTTCCTGAATATGGAACGAATCCACCAGTAGCAAATACCCAAGTCATATTTGGATAGTTTGAATAAACTAATTCAATAGCTGTTGAATTGATTACTTTATAAATTCTAACTACATTAACAGCAGGATTACTACTTTCAGGTATAAATGCATTAGGTACAAAATATGTAATTGTAGCTGGAGTTGGTAATGCACAACCTCCAGGTACACCAGTTGTATTAGTTAGTTCAGTTATGTTAGTATTAGTGCTAAAACAACTACCATCACATGCTGATGAATAAGGACATGTTTCTACAGCGTATATAGTAAACGAAGCAAATCCTTGCCATTGTCCTGGTGATATATTTACTGTAGTAACATTACTTCCTGACTCAGAATATGGAGGTATATCACTTTGCCATGTATAATCATATCCAATATTAAATGAATAATTTTGGTCTGTAAAATATGCATTTCCATACTGATCTAGTAATGATATTTGCCAAGTTTCAAAACTGTTATAGTTACCTTGACAATTTAATTCAGAATAAGGAAGAATTGTAATATTCCAACAAGCTAAGTAAGGAAGAACTTGAGGTTGTATAGTTTGATATGGTGGACATCTATTTGCACTATATGTAGAATAAGGACTTGATGCAGTATCTACACGATAGTATGTATCAATAAATGATTTAGTAGCAATTTGATTTCCAGTAGGAGGAGTCAATCCTGTTATTGGAACTAACATTGTTGTTAAATCTGTATATGTTACTAAAGCGTTGTTTGTTAGCATTTAACTATACCTGATTTATATTAAAGTTGAGTCCATGTGCTTCCTCCATTTGTAGATCTAAATAATCCAGTTGTTGATCCAATCAATCTATATGGTCCATCTGTACCACCTACTGCATAGTCTGTAAATTTCCTTTCTCCCATACCACTAACGCTACCATTAACAACAGATCCTAAAGTATTACTACCAACAGGAGCTGTTTGTGTTGGGAAAGCAGTTTGACTAGTGCCAGGAGGATAATAAATCATTACAGTACCATATCCAGAAGGAGAGGTAGATGTATATAATTGTCCAACTCTGTACCAGTTTCGTAAGTAAGAGTTTCCAGTTTCAATACCAGTATAAGATGCTCCATAATTAGTAGATGTAAACATAAAGCCTCTTGTTAAATATTCTGCACCATAGTTTGGCACAGCACCTGTTACAACAACAGTTGAACCATCACTACTACAACTAACATCTCTTACATACGTAGTTCCAACACTTATTGATTGCCAACTTGCACCATAGTCAGATGATCTCAGCACATATCCTGCAAGACCATTAGCAGTAAATGAAAGATACATATATTGTCCATCATTGCTTATTGCTATTCCTTGTATATAGTATTCATATGCTTGCGTAACAACTGACCAAGATCCAGCAGCTCCATAGTTATTTGAAATCTTTGTCTGAGCAGTCTGAGCACCTCCAACACCAGTTTCATAACAAACTATTACATACTGTCCATTTCCAGACATTCCTACTCCTTCAAAATATTCTGTAGCATTACCTCGTATTCTAGTAGTTATATCAACAAAACTTGCACCAGTGTTACTAGATAACATTAATGGACCTTGTAATGAAGCAGCCATCATATACTGACCTGTATCAGACATTGCTATTCTATCCCAATAGTATAATGTGTTATTAGAAGATTTTTGCCATGTTGCACCATAATCAATAGATCTATATAAACTTCCTTCTAAGAAGTTCATTCTACTACCATTAGATCCAGTTGCTACCATTTGATATTGACCAGATCCTCTACTTGCAGATACTGCTGTTATAGGAATTCCTCCATTCTGATCTTGGAAAGTAAAATTTATAGGAGTTGCTTGTCCATCAATAATAGTTAATTCTATACTATTAGGAGCATATATAATTTCAGGATTAAGAGGAATTATAGCAGGTTGTGGTCCACTTGTGTAGTAAAAAGTACCATCAGAAACTACATTTCCATTTACAGATAGAGTTACGCTAAAATATCCTGATGGGCTAGTGCTAGTACCATCAACTTCTACATATAATAAATTGAAACCACTAACACCAAAGCTATAATAGTATTCAGTATTTTGAGTTGAAGATGCAGGAAGACTCCAAATTCCCACTGGTATTTGAGTAGAAAAATCATAATAAGATATTCCTGTAAAAGATATACCATAATTAGGAGTTAATATAGCATCTCCAAATATTGCAACGTCACTTTTTACAACAAGTTGATTTTGAGTTTTGTTTACAAAAGCAGGATAGTTAGCTACACTATCAGGCACAAGTATATAATCTTCAAAGTCTTGTTTAGTAATTTGTTCAGTACTTACAGGAATAGGCTGAGTTGAAAGAAAGAATAATTGATTA
>Ga0255075_1000047_pt1 | contig 26991 bp, 43 predicted proteins | sample Colum_Law_RepA_8_FD_188579 | JGI IMG/M metagenome (GOLD analysis project Ga0255075, IMG submission 188579) | Freshwater microbial communities from Columbia River, Oregon, United States - Colum_Law_RepA_8h | ecosystem: Environmental > Aquatic > Freshwater > River | place: USA: Oregon | collected...
GACAGATAGGTTGGAGTACAACAGATAACCTACTTTGGGAAATATCTAAGCAATTAGAAGCACTAATTGGCCAAGTTGGAGCTGTAGCTAGAAACACACAAACTAGTACTACAAGTACGTCTTCTACATCTACAACTAGTACAACTACAACTGTTGCTCCAACTACTACTACGACTACTACCCCAGCTCCTTAATAAAGAGAAACCAACAAACTACATATATGAAGGATCTTAAATTTATCTGTGCACAGCCAGATGATGTATACTACACATGGCAAGTACATCTATGGTTGGAAAGCTTGAAGAAGCTTGGACACTCAGACAAAGCAATTGTTTTAGTGTACACACCTAGTTTTAGAGAATACAATGGTAAATGGGAGAAGATTATGGAACTGTATCCTGAAGCACAATTTGCTTTCTACAAGGATACAGGAGATGTAAGTAAGTATTTAGGAGTTTACATTCCTATTCTACGTCCTTATTGCTTAATGAGATATTTTCAGGACCATCCTGAGATGATTACCAAAGCAGTGTTTTATTGTGATTGTGATGTAATTTTCACAGAAAAGTTTGATATAGATAAATTTAAAGATGATGATGTAAACTACTTGTCTGATACAAACAGTTATATCAACGCTTCATATTTTGATAGTAAAGAAAGAGATGTTCTACCAGACAAACTGGAAGAATACAAAACTAGAGATGTTTTAGCTGAGCTTACAAGCTTAGTGGGTATAACAAGAGAGATAGCTGAAGCTAACAATGATCACTCAGGAGGGGCTCAATACTTCCTTAAGAATATAGATAGTGAGTTTTGGAAGAAGGTAATGAATGATTGTATATTAATACGTGTCTACCTTCAGAATATAAATAAAGAGTTCTTCAAAAATGAAGACAAAGGGTTTCAAAGCTGGTGTGCAGATATGTGGGCTGTGTTATGGAACGTTTGGCTTAGAGAACAAGAAACAAAGAACATTCCTGAATTGGAATTCTGTTGGTCTTCAGATCCTATAGAGAAGTTAGATAGAACAACAATATTACATAACGCAGGTATTACAGGACAGAACACAATGGGGTATCCTGCTTTCTACAAAGGAGCATACCACACTGGTAAAGATCCTTTTCTAGATACACACATACTAAAAGTGCTTAGTGATGAGACTACTAAAAAACATGCTAATCATTACTACACTCAACAACTAATAGAAATAAAAAACAAATATAATATAAATTATTAATTATGGCCCAGAATACTAATCGCCCTCTCAAAGCTTATGTACGCTTTGATGGTACTGGAAGAATCGTTCCAAGTAGCCTAATTCTAAGAAGGAAGAAACCAAAAGTGGGTAAGTGGGTAGAAATCCCAGCTTATGAATGCTGCAATTACGTTCCTACTACAACTACAACTACTACTCAACCTACTTAAACTTAAATAAACATGGCAAATAGCAACAATAGATTAAAAGCATATGTACGTTACGATGGTACAGGACGTGTCATAGCAGGTAGTTTGATCTTACAAAGATTCAAACCAAAAGTTGGTAACTGGCAAGAGATTGATGCAAATGAATGTTGTAATTATGTTCCTACAACTACTACAACTTCTACTAGTACGTCAACTACAACTTCTACTAGCACTAGCACTAGCACTACAACTACAACAACAACTAGTCCTAGATAATAAAAACCAACTACAATGGCAAAATCACTATTCCCTGATGAGATGATGAAATCAGGAGAATTAAACTTAGAAACAATAGCTGGGAAGCTTACATATTTCCACGAGCAATTACATCTATTACATTGGCAGACAAAGAGTTATGCTGAGCATCAAGCTCTAGGAGGATTGTATGATTATGTACATGATTTCAAAGATGGTGTAATTGAAAAGATTATGGGTTATACAGGTAAGCGTCCTGGTGTATATAAAATAGAAGCATTGAGTACAGTAGACGCTAATTCAGTTGTCACAGCACTTATGGACTTCTCTAGTAACTTAAAAGCATATGGTGAGACTAATAAATTTCATGATATAGCCAATTTAGCTGATGCCTTAAGTGGTGAAGCTGCTAAAACTAAATACTTATTAACCTTGTCTTAATGCAAGTAAATAAAAAATACTTCCCTCAAGTCATGCAAGATAATGAAATAGCTTATTTTGCTCACCTTGAGGGAGTAATTTCCTCAGTTGATGAACTTTCTACGTTAGAGATCACTAAGAATCCTCTCTCGTATCACTTTAGATTGGCTCCTTCATTACCTATGTATAATGATATGTTGCTACAGGAGATATTAAAGTTACATAATCTGTTCCAGATTAGACTAAATCTATCTAAAAGTATTAAGAGTTCTGCAACTATAACATTTGAAATAAATTTGGAAGATAAGTAGAAACTACATATCTTCGTGACTAAACCAAAAATATAATTATATGGCAGAGATTATCAATTTCGAAGACGTTGTTAAACAACCTACTGAAGGTCCTAAATTTGATCCAACAAAGAAATACGCTTGGTCTCCAGAGACAAGTTTTACAATTAGTGGTAATGATTTTGGATTGTTATTGAACACATTACGTTCTATTACAAGTACAAAGGAAGCTCAGACTATTATCCTAGCACACGAAGCAGGTGATGTTCTTGAAAAAACATTAGCTAGTGGTGTTGAATCAGGTATAATTGTAGAAGTTCCACAACAATAATAATATGGCAAAAGTTACAAAGAAAGCCCAAACAGGTAAGAATGTTCCTAAAGGAATGGTTGAAAGTGAAATGTTCCCAGGAAAGATGATTCCAAAGTCTAAGTCTAACTATGCAAATGGTGAGTATGCTAAGATGTTGCAGGCTGGCAAACCTAAGCCTAAAGTGGCACCTAAAAAAGCTCAACCTGGACGTTCTATAGGATCATATGTTACTAAAGATAGTAAAACTAGTAATTACGATGCTCTTGATAGATTTAAAAATGAAAAAGGAGAAGATAGATATTACAGATCTACTGGTTCTGATTTATATAGTTTAGGAAAACAAAATCAAAGAAAATCTTTGATGAACAGTGCAGACTCTGTTAGATCTAATACACTTACTCCAAGAGAAAGAGAAATTATGAAGTCTCAAGAGGGTATGAAAAAAGGTGGTAAGATAACTAAAAAACCAATGAAAGCAGGTGGTATGTTAAAGCGTGCTGATGGTTCTTATTCTAAAAGAGGACTGTGGGATAACATCAGAGCTAACAAAGGATCTGGAAAGAAACCTACAGCTGCTATGTTGAAACAAGAGAAGAAAATAAAAGCTAAAACAAAATAACAATGGCAAAGATAACAAAAGATAGAATGGGTAGCCTATCAGGAATGAAAGCTTCTGATAAGCGTGTAGGACCTATTGATCCTCAAGGTGCTTGGACTAAAGTTCAAGAAGCTACCTTAGCAGGTGCTAAAGGCAAAGCTAAGTTAACTAGAGATAAAGAACTAGGTGCTACTAAGATGAAAATGGGTGGTAAGATGGGTCGTTCTGAAAAGTCTTATGGTCTTGATAAAAAACAAAAAGCTACAAAAGAAGTTAATCCAGCAGGTTTCAGAAAAGCAGCGTTAAAACGTGAATCTGAATTAGTGGAGAAGCGTAGTGGTGAAATGGCTCCTAAGTTTAAGTCTAAAAAGAAGTAAAATGGCAACAGCTAAAAAGAATTGGATTCAAGATGCTGTCAACCCTAAGCATAAAGGATATTGTACACCAATGACCAAAGCTACATGTACTCCTAAGCGTAAAGCTTTAGCTAAGACATTTAAAGCAATGGGCAGAGCTAGAAAAGGTAAATAATATGGCAAGAATACCTAAAACAAAAGTATATAACCCACAGAAGGCTGAAGCCTATGTAGGTAAAGGTGTTCTTAGAAATGGAGACACTCTTACATCTATCAAAGGTCACTTCAGTCCTGTTCCTAATGGTCATCTAATTAAAAAAGATGGTAATGCATTAAAGAAAGGTGGTACTGTTGTTAAGGTGGGAGGTCAAACGCACAAGGTGTTTAAAAAGAAAGTGGACAAAGGTATAGGTAGTAAAGGAGATGTAGTTGTAGATCATACAGCAGGAAGACCTGCTGGTAAGTGGGACAAAATCAATCTTACTGAAAAGTCTAAAGCTAAGACAGTTAAACAAGGTGTTGCTTCTGTAAGGAAGTGGCATAGAGAAAACCCTATGATGAAAAATGGTGGTAGTTCTCCAGCTTGGCAAAGATCTGAAGGTAAAAATCCTTCAGGTGGTCTTAATGCAAAAGGTAGAGCATCTTATAACAGAGCTAACCCAGGTAAGCCTGGTCTTAAGGCCCCACAACCTCAAGGAGGTCCTAGAAAGAAATCATTCTGTGCAAGGATGTCTGGTATGAAAAAGAAACTTACAAGTTCTAAGACTGCTAATGATCCTAATAGTAGGATTAATAAGTCTTTACGTAAATGGAAATGTTAAAAACTTAAAAATAAACAAAATGGCAACAATGAAGAAAGCTCAAAATGGAATGGCTAAAATGGTTAAAAAAGATCCTAAAGAAGCAATGAAAAAAGGTTCTGGTTTAGCAAACAATCCTTTATTTAAAAAAGCAAGTGAGATTAAAGATACTACTAGATATAAAAAAGCTAAATCTGGTGGAAACTTTGGTATGTTATCAGTAAAAGCTGGTGTTGACAACAACCCTAATCCTACAGCTGCAGATAGAATTGCAGGTGCTAAGAAAAAAGCTAAGTCTGGTAAGAAAATGCAATATGGTGGTGAAGCTGCTTCTATGGTACCTACTATGAAGAAAGGTGGTATGAAAAAGAAATATAAAAATGGTGGTATGTTAGCTGCTCCTACAAAAGGTGGTGTATCTATGCAATTAGGTTCTTATACAAGACAAATTGGTAAAAACTACACTGGTAAAAATGTTGTTAACAAAGGTGCTAAGGCTAAGATGGGTAAATCTATGGGCAAATGTAAAAATGGTTGCTAATGAAATCAGCTAAAGTAACTACTAAACAGGCAAAATCAGTAAAACCAATGACTGCTGGTAAAGCTAAGGGTTCTGGTACACCAAGACCAGCTCCTAAAGTTGCTGCTCCTAGTAGAGCTAAACCTAATTATATGAAGGAAGCTGATACACCTGCTAGATTGAAAAGTAAAATGTGGCCTCTTAAACAAAAGAGGTTATCAAAATAATCCCCCCTATAGTCTCAGTATTATAGGTCTGCTCCTTATGGGAGTAAAAGAAAAGCCCCCAGAAATGGAGGCTTTTTTTATTTAGGTAATTGACTATAATAATCATTATCAAAATGTGGATTGAGATGGATAACTCCTTTAGTATCATCTAACACCTTGTCTGCTTGGGTCAATATTACTTCATTAGGTTGAACTCCCATACCAGATATGTGGAATGTACCCATACCCCATCTATATATCATAGATGTAGGAACATTTTCACAAACAACACCACCTTGTCCAAACGTAATATAAGCATCTTCATCACCTGATTTATCAGGCCATTTAATTCTATCTAAATATTTCTTAGTATATACATTACCATTGTTAATATTAGAACTCTTCTTGTCAAATACATTGTTTACAAAGAAATAATGGTCAATACTTCTATAGATATCATAATTTAATGCACTCTCTATAATTGTAATAGCTACATCATATAAAGCTTGTGGTGCTAATAAATCATCATCATCAAGTCTATATATAAAATTGTGACTACATTGAGCAGCTCCCCATTTTAATTTAGAAGCTATAGAAGGGAATCTTTCTTTACAGTTAAAGATTTTAATGCTAGGATGGTCATATATATAATCCACATCAGGGTTATCGTTTATGATAACCATCTCAGCACTGTTGACTCTTTTTTGTTGAAGAAAAGATTCTATAGCCTCTTCTAGTAGATGATGTCTTTTATATGTTATAGTTAATACTGATATCATTTGGGTTTAATTAATCCTTTATCAAAATAGGTTGGTAAAATAATCCAATCCTTACAATACATAGATTCCCACTCATGAGGACACTCTGGACCAAACCAGGTTTCAGGAGCTATAACAATCTTTTGAGGATGTCTTGAAAGATATGCTGCCCACCAAGAGAATGATGAATTGGATATAACAAAGTTATGGCACATAGAAAGAATCCACAATTGCTCATAGCTTTTATATCCTTCTAAGTATGTAGAGTTAGGTAGTTGTATGTTCTGTTTACACCAAGGAATATCATCACTAGCAATTAGATAATGTCTAGTGTTAGGTATACGTTCAAGGGCCTTGTGTATATACTCTATGCTCACAGTGGGATGGTAGTTAGGTGAATGTAAATAATCACCTCTACGAACATTTATAACAGTGGTGTCACCTTCAAATATGAATGGTAATTCTTTACGTATTCTATCTTCAAATTCAAGAGGATAACTAAATAAAGATTTAATATTTTCACTATACTGCTCAAAATAAGACTCGCTTTGGAAATACCCTACATAAGCTGTTTGGCTTTTGTCAAGGGTTTTAACCAAATCAATCTTTCTAAAGATGTTATCAGGATAGTTATCACTACCATATGTGAGATAGTCTTTGTAAACAACAAAACGTTTATTATTATCCAATGCTTTTGCGTAAGCATGGGCAATCATAAACATGTTATTACCAAGTCTACCTCCTATATGGCAAGTGATATATTCCATTTACCAAATCATTATAACATCAAATGGAGAAACTAGTAATACTTGCTCATTCTCTGACAAGTCTACTAATGGAGCTTTAGCTAATACACCTGGATCTACCAAGACTACATCACCTACTTTTATATTTGATATAGTGTCACCCACTGTGTGCACTGTTAACTTAGAGAACTTCTTAAGCATTTCTCTTTGTAATGCTTCTTTAGTGTTCTCGTCTACAATTAACTTGCTGTCTTCTTCTTGCTTTGGCATCTCTAAATAGATGCGATTGCCTAATAGTTTCATATTATTTATTTGCTAGGTTATTAAATCTTTTTACGTCTTCACCAGTTAAAGTGATTTCTGTTTGAAAAGTGTTACGTTCCCTTTTGGAACCAACCACCTTGCCATTTTTAATGTCAGGTACCTGTTCTGAACGCTCGTGTATATCATCTAGTACGAGGATTATTTTTTCATCCTCTAATTGCATAGACCTAACTACTTTATTTAGGTTAAAGCTGTCTGTGTAGATCTTTCCATTATCTACTTCTCTTTTGTAAAAGAATAAGTTCATTTGATTATGTTTACTTGGTTATAAAAAGAATTTGTTAAATGTTGCACTTCATATGCAAACGCTTCCTCTGTCTCTGAATTAAGTTCCATACCTGTCCAGTACATTATATTCAAAGCAGTGTGAAATATCTCATGGGCCACTACACCTTTGTCTTCAGATGTAGCCATCCATATAATAGGAGATTTACCATCTACTGTTGCAAATGATACAGCTCTAGCATCAAAGTCCTCAAACTTCACTGTAGAGTCTAAGTTTTCTTTTACATACTTAGTAGCAAAAGCTACATCTTCTGTAATAAGGACTGTGACATCAAGATCAAATGTATCTCCTTTAAGTGTAAACAATTGATATCTTGTAAGTGTTCCAGGTGTACATCCTGATAATAATAGCATCAATAATAGTAATCTATATATCATACTTCTGTTTTAATAGTTCACGTCTTTTGTTTACTTCTTCATATCTCGTTGGATCACTTTCTACTTGGTCATGTTCTTCCCATGTCAAAAGTATAATGTTTTCTTCATCTAAACAAGCTTCTGGGTATTTACTTTTTGGTAATATATGATGAAAGTATGTTGACAATGCTTCAGATCCTAGATATAATCCACTAATCTCAGACTTATGTGGTTTTGTTTTCCATATATCCATAAAGAAATTTTTCATCTTTAAAGATTCTTCATAATTAGCTTCGTAATTTTTAGGCTTAAATGATAAGTTTTTCTTGTATTTTGAGGGTTTAAATGGTTTTTTAGGATTATGGTTTGAACATAATCCTTTTGACCATACAGGATTCAAACACCCTTCTATTTTACATCTCATCATTTTAAACCAGTTGATCCAAATCCACCATCACCTCTTTCTGATTCTTCCAATTCAGGAACAATATCAAAAGATATAGGAATAACTTGTTCAAAGTAAATTTGAGCCACTCTATCTCCTACATTATAAGGAAATGCTGTAGTCCCAGTATGAGAACCTAAAGGAACAGGGATTTGTGTAAATATTGCCATCCACTCTCCTCTATAATCAGCGTCTATAACACCAAAGGAGTTGTTCATCATCCAGAAGGATTTAACTAAGTTACTACGTGGAACTAAGATGCCTTTGTATCCTTTAGGAATCTCTGTTTTGAATCCTAGTCCTACAGCAACTTTACCTTCTTCTTTACTTGTGATGCTATGTGCGTATACATCATAGCAAGCAGCATCAGAGGATGCTTTAAATGGCATGTGTGCATCCTCTGTTGTCTTTTGTAGTTTAATCTTCAACATCTGCTAATTCAATTTTAGGTTCTTCAATTTGTTTAATCTTATTAATAATGCTTTGTTTGATTTCATTATAGAACTCTTCATTATCTAAAATCATCTTCTTGAATTCTTCAAGATTGTATTTAACATCATTAAATGTCATTGTCTGGCCATACTTTCTACCAAGTTCAAACTCATTAAGTAAGTCCATGATTTCTTTCACTTTATCAATACCTACACCATACACAATCTCAAATGTAGTCATTCTAAATGGAGGACTCATTCTATTCTTAGCACACTTTACTTTAGTAATATTACCATAAGTTACATCACCATCTTTAGCAGCTGACTTACTGACTTCTATACGAGCATCAGATGCAAACTTCAATGCATGTCCACCTTGTGTTGTAGTTGGATTACCAAACATAACACCAATCTTCTCACGATATTGAGAGATAACAATAACACATGTATTGTGTATAGATATTGCAGATTTTAGTTTTGAATATACACTACTATTTAGTCTAGCTTTCAAACCAATTGAGCTATCACCCACTTCACCATCTAATACCTTCTTAGGAATTAATGATGAGTCTGAGTCAATGATTACAAGATCCACTTCATCAGTCTTAATCATTTCTAATGCAATGTTAAATCCTTCTTCACCACAACTTGGTTGAGAGATTAACATGTCTGCAGTGTTTACACCAATTGATTCAAAGTAGTTTTTATCTACAGCATGCTCACCATCAATGTAAACAACTTTACCTCCTGCCTTTTGACATTCAGCAACAGCATGTCCACAGATTGTAGATTTACCTGAACCTTCCCATCCCATAAGCTCGTATAATTTTCCTTTAACAAATCCACCAGTACCTAATGTGATCCAATCAAATCCAATTGAACCTGTACTAATAATGTCGTAATGACCATCTGTTTTGGAATCTAGTGCAAGAACTGTTCCTACACCATATGCTTTGTTTAATTTATCCAAAGCGTCTTGGAGTTTAGAGACACCACTGTCTGTTTGTTTTACTGCTTTCGCCATAATTGTTAATTTTGTAATACAAATTTACTACTTTTCTCTGATATTTCCATACTTTTTCGTTAAAAAATAAAGCCCCCAAGATAGAAATCCCAGGGGCTGACACAATTAACGAAAAACAGAAATGCAAACATACGCATATAAATGCATACACACGCAAATTATTTTATCTTTTATTATCATCTGCTATCATTTGGCTACCTTTGATAACAGGTTTTTCATATGGACAGTGTCTGCAGTTGTTACCACAGCACTCTCCTTTTTCCTTGAGATAGCTTTCTGTAAAGATTACAAAGCCATCTTCCAGATAGTAATCAATGTCTTTTATGAATTCTTTCTTTTCCATATTATTGTATTTCACAAGCACCACCAGCACAAGCTGCCACTTGTCCAAAGTCTACAGTGTCGTCTAATTCCATCACTTTAGTCAAATCAACTGAGTTAAGATGGGATAATATATCATTATACTGCTCTTCTGTAATGTCTTCAAATGGAGCTTGTTTATATGTGTGATCAAAGGCTGGTAATACAGAAAGACCATTATAATCTTCTCTGTTATCCCACATCCAGTTACCTACAGCCTGCCACTCGTTTAAGAAACCATCATCAGTTTGTGTATATCTACTACCTTGACCATCACTTAGGTTAACTGATATGTATTTTCTGTCTTGATTGATAGATATTGTTGCTGAGACGTTATGTGTATTAGCACCATCAATATGTCCTGATTTAACCCATTCTGTAGAGAATCTTTTAACACGCTCTAGCGTATCAATTGCTGTCTCTGTACGTAGAATAGAATCATCAGGAGCTTTAACAGGAATACGTACACATAAAGTATCTGTAGGACGTAATACATCATCTTCACACAACTCAGGATGATTGATCATCAAGTATTGTGCAAGGTCTTCATTCTTGTTAAATCTCATTGTACGTAGGTAGTATGGAGCATGCCAAGCATGGATACCACTTGCTGTACCTAAGACTAATGATGTAGTTCCTGAAGGCTTTATACATGTAATACGAGCTGCCTCGTTGGTACCAATAATCTCAGTGATTAATTGATTTGTCTTCTTAGCAATAGCTGCTGCCACTTCTAGATTGTATTTCAATACTTCACCAGAAGCAATACCAGTCATTCCTATGCCTAATAGAGCGTCTCTAAAGGTTGTCATCTTCCATACGTCACGTAGGTAGTGAAAGTCTGTAAATCCTGCCTGTAATGTACCAAAGAATGCAGCTGCTGTCACTCTATCGTTAAGATCTTCCTGACATGTGATGTCAGATACATTTACCTCACATAGGTTACAGAACTGATATGGACGTAATCCAATCTCACAACAAGGATTAGTTCCCCAATCTAGGTCATTAGACCAATAGATACCTGGTTCACCACTTCCTGATGCTTCAATACGCTTCCATAAGCTTACAAACTCTTCCTGTGATGTCTTACCTCTCTTAAGAACTGCAGAGTTATTAGCTCTACCACGTTGTTCGTTTAGTTCCCACCAGTTACCATACTTACATGTAATCATCTCTTCATCGTCATGGCTAAATAGAGCAATCATTGCTGATCTTCTAATACCACCAGCTAATACAGAGTTAGCAATGTAACATAAGATATCATGAGACTCTAATGGTGTAAGCTTTGATCCATGTTCTTTACGCTCCATAATAGCATCAATGTGTGCTAAACAGATCTTTAATGGTTCTGGACCAGGTGCTTTACCTCCTGCAGTCACTAATCTAGCTCCTTTGTGTCTAATAGCTCTAAAGTCAAACTTAGGCTTAAGACCTCCCTCAAAGTAAAACTTCATCAAGACTTTCACAGCATCAGCCCAGCCCATAATACTGTCTTCAATAAGCCAGTTTCTGTGTTTAAACTTCTCACTCTTAATAATTGTAGGTAGTTGGTCTACGTGGTGCTTCTGTACAGAATAACCTACACCTGTACCTCCTAATAATAGAAACATAGTCTCACTGAAGCTATGAACACTATCAATTGGTAGGAAACAACAGTTGTAAATGCGTGAGTTGTTCACCTCAGCTGCAGGTCCTGCAAACTGAAGAGCTCTCATAGAAGGAAGGACTTTCTTTTTTCTGATAAATGTAGCACTGTCTTTGATTTCTTTCTCTAGATTAGGATACTTCTTGATCATCATATTCTCATATCTGTCTACTATCTCGTCCCAGGTCTCTCTTCTTTTTAGTTCAGGGATGTACTTTGCGTACTTACTAAAAATGGTAATTTTGCTCAAGGCTTCTAATCCTAAATCCATGTTAATTTGTGTTTTATTAGTTAAAAAATGAAGGGCTGCGAATATACAACAGCCCTTCATACAAACCAAGACATTTTGAAAATTCTATCTAACTAAATTTCTTATTTTCATTCCTAATTCTGTATCATTTGGATGATTCTTAACTAATTTAGTTATTTCCTTATCTAAGGTCATTAACTTCTGTAAATAAAGAGTGGCATCCATCAGTTCTTCTTGCAAATGCTTAAGATAATTATCCTTATTATTAGTTTCTAGAGTGGTACCATACTTGGCTATCCCTATCTCACTACGCTGAGCATACTTCTCAATCACCTCCAATACTATTTGATCACTCATAACTTATCATTTAAAAGTTGAAATGCTTTCTCAATAGCTACTTTCTCAGCTTCTATTCTACTGTTATATAGAATACCCTCTACATTACCCATCATATCACCATCTATAACATATGAAAACAATGCATCATCTTTAGTAAGATCTACTAATATTTCTATGTAGACGCTATTTGAATCAAATACATCAAACAAAATCCTAGGATTTGCATCTATAAACTTTGCAACATATTCATTATCAAACTCTTGTTGTTTCAACATCTCTTTAAAATCATCTGGAACATCTGCTGTATCCATTGATTCTATCATTTTACTACGATAGAATTCGTTGATAACTTCAGCTGCTCTAGGATAAGTTTCTAATAGTTCAATTGCTTTCATATTCTGCTTTTTAATTGTTTACCTGATTGAGCCCACCAGTCTCTCTCAAACTTCCATTCGTTAGGTTCTGGATGGTGCTGCTTGTCTTTGTCTACTGATCCTGCTAGGAGAGCATTCTTTTCACTCTCCATGTCACAGAATTTAATTACATCATCTATACCATATTTACTGATTAGATGGTCTAGTATTTCACTGTTATACATACTCTTTAATTTTATCAAGGTCTAATGTTTCATAATCATCAAAGAAACCATGCCAAACTTCTACATCATCTGGAAGTTCAACACCTAGTTTATCTTCCCAAAATTGTACTAAGTCTTCTGTCTTATTAAAGACTCTGTACTGCAGAGATATCTCATCTCTTTGCAGTCCATTTTTCTTAATCTTAATAACTTTAGGGAAAATCTCCTGGAATTTCTTAGAAGTTTGAGAATATTTGCCTTGTTTTATTAATTCAATGTCAGGTTTGAGCCTTGGATTAATTTCATAAACAACCACTACATAACCATCTTCATAGTCATAATCATCTATGATAGACTTAGTTCTTTCATATTCTCCATCTAGAAAATTTCTAAACTTATCTAAGTCTTGTGGTTTAAAGAGAAGATATACAGCATTTTCATACTGTACATCTCTCTTAACATCTTTTATATATCCATTTAGGAATCCATTATCTAACAACTTGTCTTTGCCAATGCTAAGAGTTGGGACAATGAACACGCTAGTGATTGTGTGTTTTCTCTCCATACTTGTTTTATCCTAGTTTTACAATGCCATTAGTTAAATTGTTTTCTCTTGAGATGTTCCATTTGTCATTCTCTAAAGCCCATTGAAGATCTTCAATAAGTTGATAAACTCCTGGATATTCTCTTCCTTTATATTCAAATCCTTCTTCAGCATTCTGCATGCTAATCTTAGACATTTCATAAACTAAAGGGTTCATATAGTTTGTACTGTCACAAACAATAAACTTAGGATATAAGATAGTATAACCTTCATAGCCCATTTCACTAGCCCAGAATGCTGCAGCACGTAAATAAAGATAACCTTGGATATAAGCTCTTCTATACAAATAATACTCATTGTAAAAGTTCTCTACAGACCATGTGCATTTAAGGTCATACACTTGTACTGTTTTAGCTTTATGATCTACAACCACTTTGTCCATCATGCTTTTAAACATGTGGTCATTTACTTTATATCCCTCAACTTGTAACTGATTGTGTACAGAATACTGTACATCATCTACTAAGTTTACAATATCTGCTGTGACTAGATTAGTCTTTAGTTCTATAACTACCTTTTCAGCGTTTGCAATTTCTTGTGCAGATACCACTGTAAGATGCTTAGCTCTCACTTCTCTAATCTCTTTGTAATATACTTCAGCATCTGATCCTATAAACTTAGTTAATACAGCATCAAGCTTAATCTTGAATCCTGAATCTGCATAAGCATCGTTACACATGTCTTCAAAGCTTCTAGTTATTGTACCATCGTCAGCTGTAGCTGCAACAGTGTGTCTATATAAGGCTTCTACAAACTCTAACATGAGACCAGTAGGTGTGCTCATGCATGTAGACAAATGAAATCTTTCATCAAATAAATGTGGTTCCATCAATAATGTTTCCACCATTCTGCCCATAGTGGCAGCTTTACTATCTTCATCCTCAATTACTTCGTTAAGGATATACTTCTTATGATACTTCTTCCTATCCATGGAGAAGTCCTTTAAACTAGAACTACTGTCTAGATAAATTGCTCTGTATTGAGCTTCTGTTTTCGCTGGTCCATTAATCATGTCTGTTTTCTTTAAAGTCTTTAATAATTTGTTCACTCATTCTTCTTATTTCCATGGGTACCTGTTTAAACCACCATCTAACTTCCATTTCATACTCTCGTCCTTGTTCATCAAGTCCTCTAGGATTAATTAACCAGAACATATATGTCTTGTCATTATATTCAACAGATCCTTCATACCATATCTCTGTAAAAGATGGCTGTCTATTAATAGAAACTGTTATTTGTTCTTCACTACTCATTTCTCTGTTGTTTTAGTGGGTTCCCAAAGATAGGATAGCAAATGATATGGCTTATCCCCAAACTTTGGTACAGCAATATACTGTCTGCCAACACATTTTGTTTTGAGTTCTTCTGGAGTGAGAATCATAGATTTACCTCTATACTCAATCTCATAACTTTCATTCTTACGAATGCATTCTCTAACTCGCTCATCAATTAGATCAGCGTACTTCTTGTTATGAAGCTTTAGAATTTGTCTTTTCATGTTTATCTGCTTTTGTTTTTTTGTCGTGGCATTTTTCACATAAAACTTGTAAGTTATCTACCTCACAGAACAATCTCTCTACAAATCCTGGTAAGTCTTTTGAGTTACTCAAACTACCTGCAGGATGAATGTGATCAACATTAATCTTCTTCTCTATAAACCAGTTTTTACATGCATTGCATTGATACTCAAACTTTTGTCTCTTATTTGTACCCTTGTACAATCTGCGTGCTTTAAGCTTACATTCTGTAATAGGCTTCCAAAACCTAGATTTCTGTCTAAGTGCACTACGTATAAAGCTCCAAAATGCTGATTCTGTCATAGTACCATGGCACCTTGGTTTACTCACTGTTTTTCTAGGTATTTTAGAGATTCTTTTTGTTGCGTTCTTTTTTATCATAATATATATAATCCCAGGGTTTTATCCCTGGGACTACAAATTTAATCAATTTCTACAATTCTTTTAGATATTTCTTGTTTTATTTCATCAAGACTCTTAACAATTGTATAAACTTCTACAGCAGAAATAGCTGGTACATTGAAATCATACTTCTTACGCTCAGCAGTGAATCCTTCCTTAGCTTTCTCAGCCAAGTTTTCTAACTCACGTACAGCATAAGAGTCATCTAATTGTAATGTATCAAAGTCTAGGTCATGTAAGATTTCTGTTGCTTCCTCAGTAGGAACAGTCATAATTGGTAAATACTCCCAACATCTGCCCTTAGACTCACCAATACCTACAACTTTCATAGGATTAATAAGTACGAGAACGCTCGTATCTCCACATCCTACATAGTGAATTTCATCAGATGTAAAATGTAAACCTTCAGCACCACAGTCATCAGTATTCCATCTGCATTTAGCTGGGTCCATACTTACAGCTCTACCAATTCTGATGTCAAATGTCTTTGTATAAGCATCTGTAAATCTGTTTTCTGCTCTATTAGGAAGATCAAGATAAAGCTCTGTCAAGTTACCAATGTTTTCACCTTTAACTGCAAGAACAGTATCTACATATTCACCTGTACCATCACACTCTGGACACTCTTCACTATCATCATATTCATCTTCGTCACACTCAGGAATGGTTCCTGTACCATCACAATAAGTACATGTACATGTTTCTTGTGTATATATAGCATCTTCATGAACCATTCTATATTCACCATTCTCTAGGAATACAAAATAATCATTTGGGCTCTTTTTCCATACAGCTTTTACTTTGTTATAAGCATTGCTTACAAATTGTACAAGCTCTGTACCTCCATGTAATGTAACTACATTTCTCAAAGCTACAAAGAAACCTTGTTTAGTAATCTTGAAGCTGTTTTTATGCAAGAAGTTGTATAGCTTATCTGCTACTTCAGCTCTTGGATTCAAACAACACCACATAAAGAATCTATGCATACCTTTGAATGCATCGTTATCTGTACCACCAAATTTACCAACAATCTCTAGTAATCCTTCAACCATCAATGGTGGGATACTTCTGTTGATGTCTTTAAAATACAAAGAACCATTCTTCATTTCAAACTCTTCCAATTGAGATAGATACAAAGCTCCTCTTTTAATAGCCATAGCCTTTTCAAACTCAGCTTCAGCTTTTCTCTTTTCTTCTCTTACTTCGTCAGAGCTTACAAGGTTAAATAGACAGGCTTCTGTTGTACATGCTCTAGCAGCATTGAAATCTTCTGATGTTGCTGGGGCTTTGGTAATAATATTACCATCGTTCATCACAATAGTCAACGTGTCGTTAACCATTTTAATGTTAAGATAAGGCTTTCCAGAAGGATGATAAGAAGGGGCTGTCTGCCCCTCCTCATTATCCAATTCATTAAAAGCCTGCTCAATTTTGTTTTCTACTACCTTTTCAATAGTGCGTTCAATAGCACTCTTAAACCACTTCAAACTTAGCATGTTTTTTGTTTTAAATTGTTTCTAATTCTGTAATTGTGTCTTGTGTTAATGCCTCCTCTAAAGGAGCATCTTCAGTTAGTCTTAGAGTGTAGTTCTCTAGGTTAACTCTGTGTTTGTGATACTTGAATAAATCTATAAGAGCTTTAATCAAAAGACTATCTTCTTTATATGTGTAATGCATTACCCCCATTATCTCATTTAAGAAAGGTAGCTTCTCAAACACTTCATTTACTTGCTTATAGATCATATATATTGGTTGATCAAACAAGTTGTTTTGTTTAGCATGTTCTATGATGATTTCTTTTGTAACCCTATCTGCATAAGGTTTACTATGATTTCTATCATAGTTATTTAGAATGGTTAACTTATCAGCAAGATCTGTAGATACAGTTTTAACTATATTAATTCTGTCAAAAGTAGATTTCTTATCTTTAACTAATTGTTCTACCAATATCTCTGTTGCCATTGTTTTAAATGGTCTGTTTTTACCTTCCATAAATTTATCAATTGTTATCCAGTTATGTAAATCAGCTTTCTGTAAGTTATCATAGGTTGCTTGAGCAACAAGAACAAGAGTGACTTGTTTCTCAAATACAGACCACAAACTATCCATTCTCTTTTTATCAGCTTCTTTAGCATAAACGTGTAACTTACTAACTTTATGGATGTCTTCCATCTTAAATGTAGTAGGAACAAACTTAGCATATTGATCAGTCATGTTTACTTCCATCTTAGTACCCACCTTACCAGAGAACTCACCTTTCATTCTAACCTTCTTAACACCATTTACAGTGGTAGGTTTAGCTAGAATCTTCATTCTCTTAGCTTTCTGAGCAGCTGTCCATGTTTCAGGGATATCAATAGCATCACAGTTAATAAAGTCTTTAGCATATAGACTCACTACATATTGTAACTCTTTAATAAGTTGTCTCCATTGAGATTTAGGATATTTCTCTAATTTTAGCAAAGACCAGTATGTATGATAATCAATCTGAGTACCACTTCTAAGCTTAAAAGGTTTATCTTTCTTAACAAAATAAACAGTGTTATTTGTATCTCCTAATAAACTTCTTAAGTAGTCTTGCTTAGTCTTGGTAAGTCTATCTTCAAAATAATAAACACCACCAAAACCATGACCAGTTATATCCTGAGGTCTTAAATTAGTAGTCCAATAGTTCTTAGATGAATTATATCTACCACTATTATATCTATATTTTACTTGATATTCACCTAAGAAATAATCTTTACCTTGTTCAGCCAATCGTTTAAGATCTAATAGTTGTGTACCTTCTAGTTTAGGCTGCTTTTCAGTAGTAGTAGCAAGTTTAAGTAATTCTGTTATTTCTACTCTATCTTTACTTCCTATAATAGAACCATCTATATATTTATTATAATTGCTGCTATAGAATTCCATGATAGTTTTGATATCAGCTTTATCTGTAATAGACTCATTATACTTATCCATAAAGATATTAGCCACTGTAGCTATCTTAGCAATAATAGTCTTTTTAGCTTCTTGTGTATATCTAATGGCTTCTCTGTTTGGTGTAGGAAATAATCCATCACTAAGACTAAATCTCAAAGCCATTTTCATACGTATTCTTTCAATACCAAGCTTCTCCCAGTCAATAGGATAGCTAACATTGTCAAGACACAAATGCATATCATTGTTAATAGCAAGACTAGAATATTGATAGTGTTCAGCTCTATGTATTGTGAAATTATTATCAACAGCATAACTAATACCTGGATCTACATCAAAATAAACACTCTCAAAATAAGCCAATTGCTCTCTAATCTTAGTAGTAAACTGATGTCTATCATAATAGTCCACTGGAACAATAACCTTTACACCATTACCTTCTGTGGTTGGTTGTTCATATAAAAGATCAATACTGTTTGTATCTTCTCCCTCATACATCATGTACTTACGTTCCATACCATCTTTTCTAGCTACAAAGTAGAAGCTAGAACTATATGCCAATGGAGCTTTGAATCCTAAGCCCATCATGCCTAACTCTGTATTGCTGTCACGCTTGGTTGATTTACCATACTTACTGATGATATTTACTACATCATCTGCATCTAAGCCAATACCAAAATCTTCAACAGCAAATTCAAATGTATCTGCCTTCGCTGCTCTTTTAAATGAGACAATGATAGGCTTGTCACTTCCAGCTCTTCTGTGACTATCTAGTGCATTGGATGCACATTCTCTGATAGTAGAGCCTATTGAATCTGAATATAGATTCTTACTTAACATCTGCATCAGAACCTGAGCAGAATCTAAGTCTAGTGACATTTTCACAGTTTCCTGTGTGGTTCCTTCTTGAAGGATGTGTGATTCTGTTTGTTTCTCGAGTATCATTCGTTAGTAGTTTACTGTGATATTAAATTCTTGTAGGATTTCTTTTGCTTTGATTATATTTTCTATTGTTTCTTGGTCTGTAATGTTCTCTCTGTTTAACTTAATAATTCTTGTATCTCTTGGTGTATTTACATGATGTTTCCAGATTCTAGTAAGTTTCCAAGGTTTGTTGTGATCAGTATACGTTGGATCAGTGTTTGCTTTTTCCCACCATTCTCTAGAACTTACAACATTTACAGGTGAAAAATACTGAAATGTACCACCTCTTCCTTGTCCAAAATAAATACCAATACAAAAATCATTACTATTGCTAATTGCTACTAAATCTCCTCTGTGGATATCTCCACCTTGTTTAACTTTATACATAATTGTGTTTTTAAAAAGGTGTATCTAACATCCAATCTATCTCTAGATTGTTGTTTTCCTTTAATACTTTATTAATTTTTGTGAATGTGCCTTCTGTATCCCACTCAGTTTGTTTATAAGACGCACTAGCAGGATGACTCATTGTGAATTGCCATGTAAATGGTGCAACATACTTTGTATATTTAGCTGCATCTTTACCTAGAAATACAACTGGTACTCCTGTAGTAGCTAACACTTCTTCAAATAGATACTTAGTAAATGGTTCCCACAAATCAATATGAGAGCCTGCTTTATTAATCTCTGTAGTCAAAGCTGCATTATACATAAGAATACCTTGTTTGGCTAAGAATGATACGTCTGGTGGTCTCTCACATGTTACGCAAAGACCATTAAACATCTCTTTCTCAACACCATCATAGAATTTTATTAGAGATGGTTGTAATATGCCTGTTGTAGAACAGCCCATTAACAAACCATCTGCTACGTATTCTCCATTCTTCATAGAGTGATAAGGACACATACCTATCATGACCAACTTCAGGTCATCATAAGATGTTTCCATAAAACATCTGTAAACATTCTGAGAGAGAGGAGCAATCTTCTTGCCCCTCTGACTTTCAGTTTTGAGATATTTATAGATCTTATCACATGCTTCGCTTTCGATGAAAGGTTGCATAAACCTATGCCAAGAAGGATGAAACTGATCTTTAAATTTCTCCCAATTCATATTAAAATATTGACATTTGAGTAAATGTTGTTTCTTCAGCGTCCCATGGAGCTGATTGATCATATGTATAATCATTAAAGAACTTATGTGCTTTGATGTGACTCTCCATCCATTGAGAAGGGTGAGACTCTTTCATAGCAAAGGTTGTATAGTTGTACAACTCCCATAAGCTATCTTTAGCATTATAATCATGTGTAGGAGCTTTTAACTCTCTACTGATGATGTTTAACTGTGTAGATGTAATGAACTGCTCTTCTAGCATCATTCTACCAACTAACTCAGCTTTGGTACGCTTAGTTATCTGCACTTGCTTCATGTCTTCTCTTTGCTTTTGCATAATAGTAAATGCTTCGCCTGCACTTTTGATGTAATCAGTGATAGCACCTGGTGTGAAGTCTTGGATATCACCTTTGTGTCTTTTCTTAAAGGCACCAAAGTCTCCTGATACACAACCATTAGAGCATATCATGATTCTTGTACCAATAGCAAACTTCAAGCTCATGCTTCTGTCATAGCTATTCTGCCAACCAATTTGTAATTGCATCTCACTATCTGCTACATTGCTGATAGAGAATCTACCATTAGCAATACTACCATCTCTAGCTGAAGAATAAGTTTCTTTGTCTAAAACAAATCCTGCTTTCTCAATGCTGTTTAATGTAAGATCAATCAATGATGAATGACTTACTGGCTTATATGTACGTGTTTGTACTGGAACTGATGTATTTATTAACAGTTCCTTTGTGGTGTTAAATGTGTCCATTATAACAGGTTTTTACTTTTTAAATAATCTTCTATAACTTTTAATCCATGGGCTTTTGCAAGATCAGCCCAATCTTTGATACCTTCTGCTAGATACTGACGTGGGACGTTAGTATATTCAAAATCAAACATCTTTGTAATCTGTACAGAATTCTGTACACCTACATCATCAGCATCAAAGCTAAGTATTTGTCTATCAGAGTTTGCTTTTAGATACTCTACATTCTCATGGGAGAAACATCCTAATCCTTCATTCTGGACAGCACAACTGCATGGGAATATCTTCTTCATCACCATGTAATCTTTCTTACTTTTGTTGATGAATGCTACGCTGCAGTCTTTTATATTCTCTTTACCATCCATTGCTGTGATAGGAACATTATTAGGCATCCACTTATGCTTCTTATCAGCATGTGGCCTATATATCTTCCAATACTGTCCTTCATAAAGGTACCCAAATCTGAGTTCATCATCTCCTAATACAAATCTTTGCTTATTGAGATAAAGTTCTTTAATGGAATATATGTTGTTGTCTCTTAGGTCCTGGAGATCCTGGTGATACTCTGCCCAATACTCAAGTTCTCTATTAGTGAACTTTCTAGTCTTCACCTGGATGAGAGAATATCTTTTCTCTATCTCAGGCTGTTTGTATTCAGATATGATCTTCTTATACTCTCCTGTTATGATACCTGTAGATAGACCAAGACCAAAGTCTTTATCAATCATTTTCAAAGTATCACTAACACTAGGAAGGCTATGAAGTATCTGCACAAAATTGAAACAGTCACCACGTTTACTAGTATCTGCATAGTCTATGAACATAAGATAGCCCATCTTATTGCCTATCATAAAAGAGGGATTATTCTCATGTCTAAATGGAGAATAAGTCACTCTATTAATCTTCCAATCTTGATTAGGCATATAGTATCTAAATATATCATACTCTGACACTCTGCTAAGAATAGCATCTATGGATAGTTTTGTTTTTCTTTCTCCAGTAATCATAACTTGAATTAATGAAAAGGCCCCACCATAGTGAGGCCAATTCTTATTTTAGAGGGGATACTAATAATCTCCATCATCTTCAGCAATCACCTTATCAGATGCTACTAAATTTTCATCAGAGTTGTAGTCTTTTAATTCTTTGAATGTAAAGAAGTCTTTACAGCCATACTCACCCACTACGTTTAATACAAAACGCTCGTGAGGTTTTAAGTCTTTAGAAGACTTCTGACGTAAGCCACTGATTGTACCAGCTGCGTTATAATCTAATAATCTAAATGCTTTAATGCTATATGCAGGCAAGAATGCTTTGTTATAAACACCTTGATACTCCTTAACACCATCTGGTGTCTCTTTTGAACTAATAGTTGCTAATGCTACAATGTTTGCAGCCCACTCACCATTAATTTGTTCTTTAATTTCCTTAACATTACCTTTAATCAACTTGTTGAATTCTAATTGTAATGTAGATTTCTTGCTGCTGTAATCAATATTACTTAACCAAGAACGTAAGAAATTATATAAATCTTCTTCACCAACAAATGCTACACGATTCTCTCTTTCTTTGAACCATGTTGGTAAGTTGTTTGGACTGTCTGCCCATGTACAACGTCCAATATTGTTGATGTATTGTTTCTTTGTAGCATCCTTATTCTCTTTCTCTTTGTTCTCAATAAAGAAAGTTAATTTGAATTTCTCTTGTGTTTTAACTTCTTCTAACCAGAAGTCTAAACGTAATCTAGCATTACCATTTTGACTAGTACCTAAGTACTCTGTAGCTTTGCTATCTTCTTTTAATTGTCTTCCCAACACATCAGCATATTCTTCTGTTGTAGGGTTAACTGCAATCACTTTTGCTTCGAATAAACCAATCTTCTTGGCAAATTCTTTTTCTTCAAATACTGGGTTTTGTCTTTTTTCTCCTCCAATGTTACTCATTTTTTCTGGATTTATTTGTTATTAATTGTAATATTCGTCAATTGCATTGACTACTTCTTGTAAGTTATTTGGGATTTTAATCTCTGCAAACATTCCATCAGGACTCTTTGCTGGATATTTCTTAAATCTGTTAGTTACAAAGTTATATGTGGCTGTGCCATCTTTACTTTCTTCTACGTGTGTATACAAACAAACTGTTAACAAACCTTCTAATACAATCTGATTGTCAATCAATTTACCTGCAGTCTTAATCTTGTATCCTATAATCTCACCACCATCCTCAATAGTCTCAGGGTGTGTGAAATAGAATACTTTTAAGTCATCACGTAAGCGTCTAGCTTCTCTGAATAGTTCCACCATATCTTTAGCCATAATGGTAAATTTGGTAAAACCAACTTCTGTAGCTCGTGCTAACATATTGAAGCCCATAATGTAATTAGAGTCTTCAATAATAATGTTCTTAATGTGTGGTGCCTTGTCAGAGATAGTCTTTAATAGACGTGTAATCTCATTAGCATCATCCACTTCTTTGTAGTTCTTTGCTTCTAAATTGTACAATTTCTCTGCTCCTTTGAAAGGTAATTCTTTCTTAGCAACGTTGATGATGTAAGTTTCTTTTGGGTTTAAATGTTTTACTGATGTTGACTTGCCAGTGCCAGTAGCACCAACAATTCCAATTAATTTACTTGCCATGTTTTTACTGTTTTTATTTGTCCAAAGATACTTCAATTTCTTCAGATTGCAAAATAATTTCTCTAGTTTTTGTTGCATCTGGGTTGTTAACTATATCATTGTAAGCAGCCTCTGCAATCCCTTTATCTCTAGTCCATTTTACTGATGTACCATTGACTCTTACACCATACCAAGGTTGATCACTAAATGGTTCATGTTGTTCAACTAATTCTACTTTCATGTGTATTTAATTTTGTCTTTATCAAAAAATTCTAGTGCTTTCTTAAGCCACTTTCTTTCTACATCTTCTACACTGCACACGATGTAGATGTGTGCTTTCTTATCAGGTGTATTATACTCCATAGCCATGCATCTATTAATCTTTTGTGCAAGATTCTCTGCATTACTATCAAAGTAATTGATTATCACCCTATTAAGAGGTTTATATGTAATACCAGTGTTGCCTATCTTGACAACAGCTAAGTGATTACCATCACCATTAGCAAAGTTCTCAAAGACATCTTTGTCTCCTGCTTTGCTATGATATACAGGAATTCCTAAACCATCTGCTATACTTGTGAGCCCACAGAATACTAAAACACGTTCATCTTTATGTTTTGCCAATAGAGCTTTTGTTTTCTCCATTTTAGCAAGACTATTCTGAATTACTCTCATTCTAGCTAGTCTTAAGAACATTGTATTTTGACCTTTTCTTTCTAGTTGGTCTATAACATATCCATATGAGTCAAATTGCTGTTTCTCAGTCTTCAATTTGCCCTTGTAGTCATTTTTTCTCTTGTTATCAAGTGGTACCCCAACCACTGTGATTTCATAGTCTGTAATGACACCTTCTTCAATAGCTTGTTCAATAGGATATTCAGCTAATACATCTAAATCAAGCTCATTTTTCAATGTTCTTTCAGTAAAGTAACATAGTGTACCAGTTAAACCAAGCACATTATCAGTTTGTAGGTCCTTTACAGCCTCTATTTGTGCATCAGAGAGTAAATGTATCTCATCTAGTATTACAAGGTCAAAAGGGAGTCCTGTGTGCTTTTTAATAGATAAGTGGGTAGTATAAGTTATATTGCTATTCTTATATTTCCTAGTTAAGAAATCTTGTTCCCATGCTGACTTAATCTTTAGATCAGGATAAGCTATCAAGATGTTAATATCATCATCCATTTTTTCTAGGATGTTGATAGTTGTATAAATCTTACCAAACCTAGGACATAGATTAAGGATACCATTTTTACCATTATTTAACCATACATCAGCAAACTCTGCTTGTCTCTTATCCCTTAAAGTAAGGGGTTGGTTCTTTTTGAGGGTTGCCATAACTTATTATTGTTGTTAATGACCAAAATAAATACTCTACATTTAGAGCTAAATATGGATCATGTTTCTGTATGTTATTCATAACAGATACTGTTGGAAATAATACCACTTGCCACCAATGACTCTTTGTATTGGGCAATGTATTATATGCTTTAAAATTTAACTTCATTATCATTTATTTAAAAAGAATGTTTTACTAGTAATATCACTATATGTACTCTCATTCATGTACTTAACCTTAGGTAGTTCTTTGAACATACCAATCTGGCCAAGAAATGCTAATCCAATCCTTACATCATCTTCCCCATAACTATTCTTTATTAGTCTCAATGATCTGAAATACTTTGCACCAAACTCATCTCTGAGTCTGTTCAGGTCGTACCCTGAAGGGTCTGCAACCTTATATCTCATAGGATCAAATAATGCTAGGACAACGTCAGCATCGTTCTGTGTCTGTGAACTGTCAGCAAAGTCTTCTAGCTGTGGTTCTACATCACCATTTTTGATCCTAATAGGATTGTTTATGTCTCTGTTGAATTGGCTAACAATAACAGGACTGTATCCATACATGTCACGAGCATATCTCAGCTCATCAGACATCTTATCAATTGTCTGCTTCTTTGTAGGATAATCTTTAGTTGGTTTTAATAGACCTATATGATCAATAACAACAATAGTTATTTCATTCTCATTATTAGGAATGTATTTCTTATTGTATTGATCTATTTCTTCTATTACACCATTAGCTAATGCGTGCTCTCTTAAGTGTTTTGCTATACCAAATGGATTCTCTGGTCCATCCATGATAGTAATGACTTCTTTCATACTTTCAAGATAGTCTTCATACATCAAGAACAGATCGTGCTCATCATGTGTCATCTTATCTGTCCAACCTAATAGCTTGGATACAGGAATGATTACACCTTGGTCTAGAAATATCTTTCTTGAGACCCATTTAGCATATTTATATGTTCTGCTACGCTCCATTGAACGATATATGATACGTAACTTAACTTCTGGAGTCTTCTGACTGATATACCAGTCAAATGGATTCAAAACGTATGCATCATCTAAGAAGCTAGTCTTGCCTGATCCTGTAAGACCACCAATCAGTGTGTACATAGACTTTCTGACGCCAATATATCTGTTCAATCTTTCAAAGCCCATAGGTATACCATTGTTCCTACCATCTAGGCCAGCTTGAACTTCTCGTTTTAAATCTTCAAAACTCATATATCCATACCTTTAATTGGTTCAGCAGATTCTTTGATTGTCTTACCCTCTCTTATCAACTCAATGAATGGTTCAAATGACCTCTGATTGAGATAGGTGAGACTGTTCTGCATAAATGTAAGTCTATTGACTTTTGTCTTAATTGAATTCTCTTTCTTCTGCAGTATTTCGTATTCTAATGCAGCTATGAGTTCTATGGATGTGTATTCACCTTCTTCAATAATGTTATTGAATTTCAGTTTACACTCTTCCTTCTTTACACGCATGCCACGTGTACCTGTAAAGTCTTGACTTTTGTATGTAAATGTATCAGTACCTGGATACTGGTTCCACCACTTATCAAAGTCTGACTCTTTCTTCTTTTTGATTATTTTAGGTTGTTCTATCTTCTCATTAAGAAAAGACAAAACTTCCTTACCTATGATGGTAATCTTATTTGACTCTGACAATAGACCTTTTCTGCGTACAGTTTGATAGAGCATTTTCATTTTGCTATCATCTGCACACATTGTGTCTACATCATTGCCTTCTTCAACAAGTGTTATGAAACATAACATATCTAAGCTGTAACCAGCTTTAGTTAGTTCCTTAAAATGGGAGAACGTTAGCGTAAGGTTCATTGTGTTTCTCTAGGATTTTGTCTGTGTCTATTACTTCGATACGAGCAGGTTGTTTCTGATTTAATTCTTTATGAATTGCTTCATCCCATTCCTGTCCTTGTTCATGCAAATATATGAAATCCTTAAGATATTCTCTCTCCCAATCCTCAATTATTTTTAGATTTTGGTCCTTCATTCTCATATTTTTCATTGTTCCAAAAATAAGCACAACCTACTGTTGCAACACCAAGACCTGCTTGATG
>Ga0255075_1000061_pt1 | contig 24609 bp, 17 predicted proteins | sample Colum_Law_RepA_8_FD_188579 | JGI IMG/M metagenome (GOLD analysis project Ga0255075, IMG submission 188579) | Freshwater microbial communities from Columbia River, Oregon, United States - Colum_Law_RepA_8h | ecosystem: Environmental > Aquatic > Freshwater > River | place: USA: Oregon | collected...
AAATAGATTCCTCTTGCCACATTTTGTAAACCAACAGGTAAAACAGTGTAAGGTCCACTTACTGGAAAAACTTCCTGATACACGCGTGCGCCCTTACTGTCAAAGATTGCTAGCTGTCGAGTTGTTGAAGCCCCACCGGCATTGTAATAGGATATTGAAAAGTTACCATTATTAGGCGAGGGGAATATAAATAATCGATCACTAGCCGCTGCTGTAATTGTAACATTAGGGGATTGTGCAGCACAAAATAAACCACTTGGCCAAGTTTCGCGAATACTAACTTGAAACGTTCCTAGATTAGCAACACTAGCAACCACTGAATTCCCACTTCCCGGTGAATAAGGTTGCCCTCCTAAAGTCCAATTTGTACTGATTACGCCCCCGGTTGATGAACTAGGAGATGCGGTAAGTGTTGTGGTCTGACCCGGCAGTAAGGAAGTTAAAGGTGCAGCAGTAAGGCCCACCGTTGGAATTGCACGAACTGAAAGCAGTGCAACAGAACTAGTCTCCTGTTGTGGACAGGTTGAATTTGAAACGATACATCTGTATCGATTTCCATTATAGGAAATTGGCAGATTGGTAAATTGAAGAACTGGATTAAAAGCAATAGGCAAACTGGTCCAAGTACTGCCCCCATTGGTGCTTTGCTGCCATACATAATTGATAGTGGCAACGCTGGAGACGGCAACAATAAAACTGGCATCACCTCCAGCACAAATTTCTGCACTAGCAGGAGATCGGTTAATCGTGGCTGGCGCATGAATAGTAAGTGTAGCCGTATTAGTATAGACAGCAGTAGCACATGCGCCAGTCAATACACAACGATAGGTATATCCGCTCCAAGCAACAGGAGGTGTAGCAATTGAAAGCTGTGAGGTGGTAGCACCGTTATAAGCACCGCCATTAGACAAGTTGGTAAACCCAGTGCCCGTATTCACTTGCCATTGAAATTGCACGCCTGTGCCTATTGCATCAGTTGTTATAAATGTACTGGTGCCTAAACAAATCGTATTGGATGTAGGCTGAGAAATTACTTGGATGAGTGTATTGACAGTTAAGGTAGCGGCATTAGAAGGTATAGGAGTGGTACAAGCTATTGTTGATATCACACAACGATACTGGGAACCAGACATCGACGTTGTAATACCAGAGATCATCAGTGTTGAAGTAGTAACCCCATTAAATCCTCCCCCATTACCAAGATTCGACCATACACCATTAGTATTTACCTGCCATTGATAAAGTAAACCCGTTCCGCTGCCCGCAACGGTGAGATTAATCATAGCTCCTTCACAAACAGTTTGAGAAACAGGATGTGTAGAAATTGTAGGAGAAGCGCCCACTGTAAGCAATCCACAATTGGATGTCACTGATGTTGCGCAAGGCGCAGCTACTACACAACGGTAACCTGTATTATTTTGAGCAACAGCAACAGTGCCAAGATTGTAGATGGCAGCAGTTGCTCCACTAATGTCTTGCCATGGTCCGTTACAGCCATTCAAACTTTGTTGCCATTGATACGTAAGCCCGGTGCCACTTGCCGCTACTGAATAGGATACAGTACTCCCTGCACAAACAACTTGAGCAACAGGTTGTGTAGTAATCACGATGGAAGGAGGCGCAGTAATTGTATAAGTAAGCACAACTGTTTGCGCCGTTACACCCGTTGCTGTTCCTGTAATTGTAATCGTGTAAGACCCGGGCGATAGCAAATTAGTCCCGGATAGCGTTACTGTCGTACTGCTTCCCACAGTAACAGGATTACTGCTAAAAGAAACAGTAGTGCCAGTAGGTGCGCCAGAGGCAGCTAGCGAAATAGCCCCCGTAAAACTTCCAGTTGCTGTAGTTCCTAATTGAATACTCATACTCACCGGAGCGGGACAAGCTGTAACAGCAGCAGCAGGAGAAGTAAACGTAAAACCAGCCGTTACAACTCCGGTGCTTCCATTTGGCATAATATTTTGTGCATAGGCTCTTTGGACTCCATTTCTTGTTTCTGCCCAAACACCCACCGCCTGGGTATTACTTAATGCACTAAATCCATAACGCCCCTTGGGTGAGCCGGCACTTGCAGTGGTAGAACTTAATTCTACTCGATTACCTGTCCATACAAATGATCCGGCACCATCCAATCGAGTAGCATAAATTTTATAAACAGCGTCGTAACTCATAAACACTGGCGCATCATTGACCAGCCAAAGTCCGCCTGCCTGTGTATCAAAGGATGAACTAATAGGATACACATTCAATGCATTGTCAGTAAACAAACGTGCTCCAGTTTGTTTACTGAATTTTTGTACGTATACCCCATATTGGCTTTGTGAGGTATTACTATAGGAACAAACAGACCAAACAAAAGACGAACCTGGATCCGTTGCAATATTGGTCATCTGCTGATAAGGATCAGCACCACCAGTGGCAGTGCTAAAATTGGAACCATTTCCTCCATAGGGAAGTGTGCCAGTTGGATTGATACGGTGCAGCCATGAATTAAATCTACTTCCCTGTGCACTATAATAACCACAATAAGTTGTATCCGCTTCGCCTAGTACGGAATAATAACGAGCGCCAGAAGTAGTTTCTGTAGATAATTGAAGAGCAGAAGTCCAACTGGCAATGCCACTACTATTATATCGCTGCGCGTAAAGTGTAGTTGCAATACCAAAACCTCTTCGCTGGAAAACCAAGGTAAAGTTTCCATTCAAATTAGGTACAACCTGACCACGTGTAGTATTGGATGTCCCAACCTGAACTGTGACTGGCGTGGTCCACGCCAGCGTACCAGCTGTACTGATCTTTTGTATTTGTAACGTATTGGTGGTGGACTCATTCCATGCTACTGCGGTTTCGCCATTGCTCAGCACGGCGGGGTAAGGTGCCAGTCCTTGTCCCAGTATTACTCCACTACTACTCCATAAATGAGCCCCAGTCTGTGAGATTTTATAAGCTACGGCATTTAACTGACCACTTCGCTCATCCTGGTATGCGACAATCAAATTATCACTGGCGTCCTTACAAATATTAAAAACAAAAGTGGCAGTACCCGATGGCTTATTATCAACCAAAACACCATCTGGACCTAGCAACTTTGTACCATCCACATCTAATAACTGCGCACGCATATCGTAATTGCCACTATTCGCGTGATAAAATGCAACCCAGGTTTTTCCTGTACTAGTGGTTAACGACTGCATATCTGCAACTGGAAGAGAAGCTACCTCTAAATTGACAGCGGTATTTGGATTCCATTGAGCAGATCCAACAAGTGTAGCCACTACTAGGAGTGGCAGTAAAAACAGTTTGCGCATGTCAATTGAATTATTTGAATGATAGGCCTAAGTTATACATTGTAAAGCTCCAAATATCGGCTGCTTCCTCAATTTGCTTGCTAGTAGGCTTACCTGCTCCATGACCTGCTTTTGTTTCAACACGAATTAAAACCGGATTTGAACCTCGGTGTGCCTCTTGTAAACGAGCTGCAAACTTGAAAGAATGCGCCGGCACTACGCGGTCGTCATGATCTGCAGTAGTAACTAGGGTTGCAGGATATTGGTTACCATCTTTTAGCGTATGCAAGGGTGAATACTTGAGTAAAAAAGGGAACTGATCAGCTTTATCACTTCTTCCGTATTCAACAGCCCAAGCCCAGCCGATTGTAAAAAGGTGATAACGCAACATATCCATTACACCCACAGCAGGCAAAGCAACTTTGAATAAATCAGGACGCTGTGTCATACATGCCCCCACCAACAATCCACCATTAGAGCCCCCTCGTATAGCAACTAGCTCTTTTCGTGTGTACTTATTTTGGATCAGGAATTCAGCTGCTCCAATAAAGTCATCAAAAACATTTTGTTTATTTTCTAACATACCCGCTTTATGCCAAGCCTCGCCATATTCACTACCCCCTCTTAGATTAACAACCACATACAAACCACCTTGCTCCATCCAAAATGCATTAGAGATACTAAAGCCAGGTGTTTGCGGAATATTAAAGCCACCATATCCATACAATAAAACTGGATTATTTCCATTGAGACTAAAACCCTTCTTCCCAGTTACAAACATAGGGACACGCGTTCCGTCTTTGCTAGTAAAGAACACTTGTTTTGTCTCATAGGCATCGCTGTTAAAAGCTGTCTCAGTTTTTCTAAAAAGAGTTGAAACACCGGTTTCCACATCATAACTAAAAATTGTAGGAGGATACGTATAAGAAGTAAAGGTGTAGAAGAAGGACTTGTCATTTTTTTTACCACCAAAGCCACTAGCTGTTCCAAGACCTGGCAAATTAATTTCACGAACAACTTTTCCCGTGTAGGTAAATTGTACTACTCGGGTTGACGCATCACGCAAATAGGAACAGAACAAATATCCTCCGCCAGTTCCCACGCTTTGTAATACCTCCTGCTGTTCGGGAATAACAATTTTCCAATTATTATTATCAGGCTGACTTGGATCGATCAACACAACTTTAAAATTAGGAGCATCTTGATTAGTTCTTACGAGTAATAAATCTCCATAGCTATCTATTAGATCAGGATCTGTTTTAAACCCTTCGACCAATCTTTTAAATGCAGGACGTTCCTTCGCAAGATCTCTTACCCACAATTCGTTACCACTGGTGCCTTCTGTTGTAGAAATAATTAAGAATCGTCCATCATCTGTTAAATCAGCAGCTACATTTCGTAATGGATGTTCGTTATCCTCATAGATTAATATATCCTCAGCTTGTTTGGTACCGATTTTGTGATAATAAACTTTGTGAAACTGATTTTGACGAGACAATTTAGTAGAAGCATCAGGAGCCGGATACCGACTATAATAAAAACCTTCATCACCATTCCAGGTAATACCGCTAAACTTTATCCATCGAATAGTATCATCAATTAACCGCTGTGTTGACAGATCCATAACAACAGCCTCTTGCCAGTCACTACCGCTACGCGCTATTTGATAAGTCAGATATTTTGCATTTTTTGAAAAAGTAGTTCCGCTTAATGCAACAGTGCCATCAGCAGAAAACTGATTTGGGTTCAAAAAAACTTCCGGGTCAGCTTTTAATCCAGCCTGACGGTAGAGTATACTTTGATTTTGTAATCCATCATTTTTTGAAAAATAATAATACCCTCCCTCTTTCCGAGGAGAACCATACTTTGGGTAGTTCCAAAGTACGGCTAACCGATCCTTTACCTTCTCGCGATATGGAATCGCAGAAAAATAAGCGCTTGTAACATTATTCTGTTGCTGCACCCAACTCTTTGTCTCCTCACTGTTATCATCCTCAAGCCATCGATATGGATCAGCGATAGTAGTGCCAAAGTAATTATCAGTAACCTCTACTTTTTTGGTAACCGGGTAGCTCAATTGAGCAAATGCAGTGCTCACAATAAGAAAGGCAGCAAGCAAAATAGTAAATCGCATAGTTGGAGTTTAGTCTCACAAATTAATTGTTATTTTTAAGAAAAAAAGAGATGGAAGTTCATAAACCCAAATTTGTCAAAGGCTTCTTCCTTGAAATCATAGTAATTGTGATTGGTATTAGTTTGGCTATTGGTGCAGAGCGGTGGGTAGAACATGCCCGGGAAACAAAGGAAGCCAAGCGAGTTATGACTCGTATGATTGCTGAATTGGCAAGAGACAGCAGTGACCTTGAATTCAACGTCAACTATGTGAGCCAAGCAGCTGTATCTGACAGCCTATTGACACGTTGGTCACAAGGCAACTTGGAGCTTGAAAACGACTCGATTACAGTACATGCCAACAATTCACTGCTCTCCACCTACTTTGCAAGTAATACCGCCGAAGTTGAAGCTTTAAAAGGATCCGGAAAATTACATTTAATTGAAAATGAAGAACTACTTTCTAAATTATTGAAACACTATGACCGGTACGCAGATTTTGAAATATACAGAGGGTGGGCAGAACGATTTACTTTGGAATTGATGGATATGTATAAAAGAAATTCAAGTTTAACTACTCAGGGATTTTTCCAACAACCCACTTATCAATTTAATGGAGCGGAGTTGAGTAAAGGATTGCGAGGCAATCAGCTTTTTGAAAATACTTTACAACAAAAAAAATTGATTGATTTATTTATTGTAAGCCGAACAAAAGTTGCATTGAAACGAGCTACCATGTTACTTAGCGAGTTGCGTCAGGAGGTATCGAAATAAGGGGAGGCGTGGGGTAACGCCCACCTCCACAATCCGTTTCGTCACAAAGCAAATTCCTCAAGACAGGATCGCTTAGCACTGTACTATAATGCACCCACTTCCCATTTACCTTTATTAGCTTGTAAACAAGTCGTACTCCCTGACTATAATCGACATACCAATACACATGCCCTGTGTACAATGGCTGAATAGGCTTGCCATTCAACTGATGCCAACCATAAATAGCTACTCTATCCCTTTTAGGGTAGGTATATAGGCGGCCCGTTGTAACTATATCTTTTTGAATTCCTGCCAATAAACCCACTCTACCCTTTCGCTGCTGCTCTACGGCCAAGTGATGCTGATAAAAAGTAGGAGTACTGTCCCGGGCTTGTGTAAATGGGATGGGAGCCAGCTTTATCCTAGCAGCCTTGTAAATTTCATCAACCATTTTTCTTGTGGGCAAAAAACACTGTAAACTGTCTGCTAACTCTTGGGCCAAGAAAGGGGTAATATGAACCCGTGCCCAGTTTTTATTAGTCCCTATTGAGAGGTAATCTGGTGAAACATAATAAATAGCTCGATAATTTTTACCACTACTATCTTGGTATTGTGTGCGAATGGCTACAAATTTTCTAAGGAAGTCGGGGATAGACCCCTGTAGCACTAGCATTCGGGTCAACGAATCTCTTTGCTTCCATTGAAAGGCAGCAGCTTGTTCGTAAAATAAAGTACCAGATACCGATTTGGAAGATGGCCAGGATGTTTTCTTGTAAGTAGAACAAGCTTCAAGTAATAAAAATAGCACGAGAAGATATAATCCGGATGTTCTCACTGCTGTTCTCTTACGATATTAATTAGTTTTTTGTTCTGCTCCTCTAAAGTCCATAGAAGACGGCGATAAACCTGAAAACGCAGATAAAAAGATTCCACTTTAAATAATGTGAGGGGATCTTGAACAATAGCCTTTGCAACAGGCAGATTAAGAATAAAATTACGATTTGCCTCCGAGGTACGATAACGAGCGGTCAACTGATCTGGGCCTGCAATTAAACTATCAATTTTTCTATTGTTAGTGGGCTGTGTAATGGGGAACTGATCGTTATAAAATTTTCTTCCATCATCATCATAAAGTGCATTGTTATCTAGTAATTTTTTAAATAAAACTTCATAATAAAATGATAACTCTTTTCTTAAATCCTTATTAGACACATAACTCAACATACCAGAGGACTGCATATTCTTGAACGTGGTATTATTCATAAAAAAGGTCTGATAAGATGGCAGCTTTTCAATAGAAGCAATACTGTTTTTCACCTGTTCCCAGTTTACTAAATTATCCTGGTATTGGTAGATAGCCTCCAGCAGAATCATCATCCCCTTTCTCTCTAAAATATTATCGGTCTGCAGCTCTTTAATTCGAGCAGAATCCTGTCGGAGGTCTTGTAATAAAGCCTGATAATTTTCCTCCATCCGATGGTCAATAATCTTATGCTCTCGGTAATTCTCTGCAAAGAAACCCAGCGTGACCGCCGCAAACAGCATAACGAACTCCGTGATATACTCCTTCCAGTTCTTGGGCTTATGTTGGGAATGATGTACTTCCATATAAACAGTTAATTATTGTAAATTGGGCTACCTAAATATAAGACAGGTTCATTTATGGAAGTACATCACAAACACCATGCTCCTAAAAAATGGTCAGAATATCTAACAGAGTTTTTTATGCTATTTGCCGCCGTTACATTAGGCTTCTTTGCAGAGAATCAAAGAGAACACTACATAGAGCGTCATCGTGAGGAAGAATACATGCAAAGCCTATTAGAGGATTTGGTTAAGGATACCCTAGAGTTACGAAATGCTACCAAGTACATTGATAGACAAATTGCATTTATTGATACCTCCATTCCCCTTCTGAGAACCCCCCGATTAACCACCGAGGATCTTAAAAGGCTATACATATTTAATCTAAGCAGTCTGGGCAATAGAGGATCTGAATTGAGCACGCGGACTTCTGCTCAATTAAAAAATGCCGGAGGTATGCGGCTAGTAAAATCCCATGAAATCGGAAATTTAATTACCGACTACTGGCAACGGCATGAATTTTTACAGAAATACGAGGATATCGTGGGAGATCTAAAACTAAAAGCCAGAGATCAATCGTATAGAATTTTTGATCAGGACTATTATGTTAACCTAGAAGAAGGTGCTGGCCCAAGAGGAGTAAAAGAAGATGTAAAGCTTCTAACAAATGATAGGCTAACCATTATTGAATACGCTAACCGACTCTCACACGTCAAAAACTCAATGCTTAATGTTCAGCGTAAAATCTACTTACAGCAACATGCAAATGCAACAAAATTGATAGAAAGAATACGTGAAGTCTACCACTTAGACTAACACTATTCTTTATCTCTGTAGTGACGCCTGATCAAGATGAGAACAAAGGCTAAAATTGCAAATAAAACGGGAAGTGTCATATCTTGAAGATACAAAATTTATGCCCAAATACCTATGAGAAAAATACTGCTTTTAATTGCCATTAGTTGTCTACTGCAGAGAACACAAGCACAGCCTATTTTACCAGAGCGAGAGCAAAGCCGTGTAGTAGATGAGCTACTCGAGGAACGATTCAATACGGTTCTTCCACAACTCATGCAAAGAACCAATATTGATTTATGGCTAGTTATTTCAAGAGAGTATAACGAAGACCCCATTTTAAAAACGATGCTCCCTTCCACCTGGTTGTCAGCTCGAAGAACCACCATGCTAGCCTTCTACTTTAACCCAACTTCGAAACAAGTTGAAAAGTTTGCCATTGCCCGCTATAATGTAGGAAAGTCTATTCCAGCTGCTTGGGATATGACAAAATTCCCAGACCAATGGGATGCATTGATTGATTTAATTAAAAAGAAAGACCCAAAGAAAATTGGGGTTAATATTTCTCAGGATTTTGGACATGCAGACGGACTAGATCATTCTCACTATGAATTATTGCTTCAAAAACTACCTGTCCAATTAAAAAATAGAGTTGTATCGGCAGCCCCGCTAGCTGTAGGTTGGCTTGAAACCAGAACAACACGTGAAATGCAGCTTTATCAAAAGCTGGTGGCCATTACACATGAAATAATTGCGGAAGGATTTTCGAACCGCGTGATAAACCCTGGTGTAACTACTACAGATGATTTGGTCTGGTGGTTTCGCCAACGTGTGACATCGCTGGGCTTGACAACTTGGTTTCACCCTTCTGTGTCTGTGCAACGAAGTGATACGGTCAACTTTGAACACTTGCGTAGTTTTTCGAACCGACCTGAAAACGATGTGATTCTTCCGGGAGATTTACTTCATGTTGATTTTGGGATTACCTATTTACGTTTGAATACAGACATACAACAACATGCTTACGTACTTCGCCCAGGCGAAATAGAGGCTCCTGCATACTTGAAAAAAGCATTTGCCACAAGCAACCGTTTACAAGACATTCTCACCAGTCAATTCAAAACTGGAATTACCGGAAACAACATTTTAAAAGCAGCAAGAGAGCAAGCTATCAAAGAAGGAATAAAGCCTAGTATTTATACCCACCCACTGGGTTTGCATGGCCATGCCGCAGGTCCAACTATCGGCCTTTGGGATAAACAAGAAGGCGTTCCAGGAAGTGGAGACTACCCCGTCTTTCCGCATACCGCATATTCAATAGAACTGAATAGTTCCACTTTTATAGCTGAGTGGGGTAAAGAAATCAGGATTATGTTGGAAGAAGACGGCTATTTTGATGGACAAAATTTCAGATATATAGCAGGCAGACAAGAAAAACTGCGTCTGATTAGTTATTTCTAACCCAACTTTTATAATTTCCATTCCCTTAAAATCTACAACGTGAAACAATTCCTTCTTTTTCTAACTAGCTTTTGTGTAACCCTTAGTGTATTCGCACAAAAAGTAAATTTGGATCAATTCAAAAATTGGAAACCTCGCAATATCGGTCCTGCTGGCATGAGTGGCCGTATCACAGCAGTAGATGCTGTGGTTGCAAATCCCAATATCATCTATCTGGGTGCAGCATCGGGGGGCGTTTGGAAAACTGAAAATAGTGGACAAAACTGGACTCCCGTTTTTGATGATCAGCCTATCCAAAATATTGGCTCCGTTGCTATACAGCAGAGTAATCCCAATGTAGTATGGGTCGGAACAGGAGAGGGAAATCCGCGAAATTCATTAAATCTAGGTGCTGGCATTTATAAATCATTGGATGCAGGCAAGACCTGGAAAAAAATGGGATTGGACAAGACAGTATGTATTCATCGCGTTGTGATAGATCCCACTAACCCCAACACGGTTTATGCAGCTGCTATAGGAAATCCTTATGCAGAACATCCGGAACGTGGTGTATTCAAAACCACAGATGGTGGCGAAACCTGGTCAAAGATTTTATATGCAAACGATACCACTGGATGCGCTGATTTAGTAATGGACCCCTCTAATCCCAATAAATTAATTGCTGCCATGTGGCAGTTTCGTAGAAAGCCATGGGAATTAAAAAGTGGTGGACCAGGCAGCGGTTTACACATTACCGTGGATGGCGGAAAGACCTGGAAAAAAATGGGTAAGGACGAAGGGTTGCCTGAAGGACCATTAGGTCGTATTGGTATCGCGTTTGCCCGCAGTATGCCAAGCCGTGTGTATGCAAAAGTTGAAGCCACGAAGAATGGGTTATATAAAAGTGACGACGGGGGATTTAATTGGCAGTTGGTTAATAGCAATCCTGGTGATGTAACCGATCGTCCATTTTACTACCAAGAAATTTATGTAGATCCCAAAAACGAAAATAGAATCTACGATGTTCACTCCACGATCACTTGGAGCGAGGACGGTGGCAAATCATTTTCTACACTGATCCCCTACTCTGGCATTCATCCAGATCACCATGCCTGGTGGATTAATCCTAATGATCCCAATCTGATTATTGAGGGAAATGATGGTGGAATAGGTATTTCAAGAGACAGAGGAAAGACCTGGAATTTTGATGAAAAAATTCCAGTAGGCCAGTTTTATCATATCAATGTTGACAATGAAATGCCCTACAACGTGATGGGGGGTATGCAGGACAATGGAAGTTGGCATGGCCCTGCATATGTGTGGATCAATGGCGGTATTCGTAATTATTACTGGCATAATGTGGGAGGCGGAGACGGTTTTGATGTAATGCCTGATCCGGAAGATGCCAGTTGGGTATACAGCGAGAGCCAAGGTGGAAGTTTTGGAAAAAGGAATTGGAAAACGGGAGAATCCTGGTTTATTAAACCTCCAGCAGCCGACCCCACTTTAAAACTGCGTTTTAATTGGAACACGCCGATGGCGCAGGACCCATTTGATCCTAAAACAATTTATCTCGGAAGTCAATTTGTGCATAAGAGCACCGATAAGGGCGCAAGCTGGCAAATGATTTCATCTGATTTAACCACCAATGATTCTGTGAAGATTAAAGCATTTCAAAATACTGGTGGCTTAACCTTAGATATAACAGGCGCTGAAACGCATTGTAGTCTATTGAGTATTGCCCCTTCAGCAAAAGAGAAAGGTGTTATTTGGGTGAGTTCTGATGACGGACAAGTTCACTTGACGCGCGATGGCGGTCAAACCTGGACATCATTTGCTGGAAAAATTCCCGGACTTCCCGCTGGAGCCTGGATTCCGCAAGTGTCTGCTTCACGTCATAATGCAGGGGAAGCTTTTGTGGTGGCCAACGATTACCGCCGGGGAGATTTTAAAACCTACATATTCCGCACTACTGATTTTGGAAAAACGTGGACACGTTTAGTGGACGAATCAAAAGTGAACGGGTATGCCCTTTGCATGATTCAAGATCCTACAGAACCCAATTTGATTTTTGTTGGAACGGAGCATGGGCTTTGGATCAGTGTAGATAATGGCGTCAATTTTTCTCAATGGAAAAACGGATATCCATCAGTTTCAACCTATGATTTAGCCATTCAAGAACGTGAGGCCGATTTGGCGATTGCTACATTTGGTCGAGCCCTATGGATTCTAGACGATATCCGCCCTTTACGTAAACTTGCAGCAAGCACTACAAAGACTCCAGTAAAAAATATTACCGTATTCCCTGCTGCAGATGCAGTACAAGCACAATACAAACCCGCTGATGGCTTTGAATGGAGTGTAATGGGAATTTGGGATGCAGATAACAGACCTCGTGGTGCAGCGGTTTCTTTCTTTATTAATAAACCCAAGAAAGCTGATTCCGCTACAACAAAACCTATTACACCAGCAATTGATAATGCTACCAGCCAAGTTCCCCCAATGGGAGCAGGTGGTGGTGGCAGAGGTGCAGGTGGTGGTGGCGGTCGTGGATTCGGAAGTGGCAGAGGAATGGGAGGAGCAAATCGTGGCGATTCTGTTAACGTAAGAATTTTCAATGCAGATCGTCAATTAATCCGCTCCTTACGCTGGAATGTAGACACCGGATTTAATAGAATGTATTGGGGAATGGAGGAAAAGGGAGTACGTATGCCAGGATCTCCAAAGCCACAACCAGGAGCACAAGAGCCAGGTGGATATCAGGTACTACCTGGCACCTATACAATAGTCATGGCTTATGCAGGACAAATGGACTCCACTACAATTCAGATCAACGACGATCCACGACTTGGAAATCGCAACGAGATCAAGCTCGCACAACGCACTGCATTAGATCGAGTACGAAAAGCAGGGGCAAAATTAATTGAAGGAATGGATCGTTTGAATGAGGCAGAGGAAATATGTAACAAGATGATAGCACAATTGAAAGGAGTTGAAGGAAAACCAGCAGACTCTCTTCGAAAAACTAGCAATGCTATCTTGGATGAGATCAAAAAGGTCAGAGAGAATATCAATGGAAAAACTTCTGATAAGCAAGGTATCACCCGCAGCCCATTTGAAGTTACAGTAATGAATCAATGGCAAACTGCCATGCAAAGCATCAACGCTAAAATGATGGCACCCGGTGCGCAAGAAGAAAAACTCATTCAAAATGCGGAGGAAGCTGTTCGTACTATCATCGGAACCATCAATACTCTCTTTACTGGCAAATGGGTGGAGTACAGAAAACAAGTAGAGGAAACCAAAGTAAATCTGTTCAAAGAGTACAGCCCAATTGGACAGTAATTAAATCTTGCCGACAGGAACAGGGCTATAAGAGTAGTCTTGTTCCTGTTGTTGCAAAATGATAGCCGGCTTGCTCGAGACTGATACGCGCTGGATGCTGCGTACCAAGTAGCGGATTGGTATGATTAAAATGCGTAAAATAGACTCGTTCACGTAACACACGCGGCAATGCAGCAAGTAGTGAAACAGTTTCGCTTATAAAAGGATGGGGAATCTCACGCATCGGCCGATTGACTTCACCATCGGCAAAAAATGTCCCATCAATAAAAGCATAATCAACTTTCTCAATTTCATTCGCTAACAATCGATCCCATTTCTCCCACTTATCAATATCAGGAATAAATAAGAATGATCTTCGAGGGCCTTTGACCTTGAATCCCACCGTTTCGGAAAATTCATCCCGATGAGGAACCAACAGAGGAGTAATTTGAAAATTCCCCAATTGAATGGGTTGGTCTGCACGTAGCGCTTTAAGTTGAATATTATTTAAGCGAATAAGCTGACTCCAGGGTCCATTATCAGTTAAAAAACGTTCCAATCTGGGCATGGTGTAAACGGGAACATTACTTGCATTCATTGATTCCCTTCCTAAAAATTGTAACCCCGTATAATGACCAACATGTGCATGTGTCAAAAAAATTGAGCCAAATTTATAGGTGGCAGACAAGGATTGATTGATCAGCTGAAATTGTGATGCTATATCAGGAGTAGCATCCAATAAGTGATAAACTTGATTGGCGGAATCAATCAGCGCAATAGAGGATACAAAATCGCTTTGCCTTGTGTCTTTACAACAAGATTTTAGACAACCCAGTTGGGGACGTCCTCCATCTTGCATGATTCCTACAACCAGCAGAGAAGTTTCCTGCGCTGCTGGAAAAAAAGAAGCTCCGCTCAATAGCATCAAAATACACCACTGCTTGCAACGTGTAAATCTGTTCATTGCTCGGCAACAATCACAGGTAAGCGCTGTTCAACAATCATTTTATTGAATGACTGCAAGCCTTCTCCTAGCACATTTTGCAATTGAGCTAATGCAGCATCCACTTGTGTGGCTAACTCGCTGAAAACAGCACGCGCTTGTTGAGGTGGCGCCATATTTCCACTATTGGCCATATCAAATACTCCACTAAGCTTATCGTCTAACCGTATAGGATAATTTAATACATCCTGTCCGCTCTTTGCTTTGGTTTGATGGAGTAATTCCTCAATGGCAGTTAATCGCTTAGCAAGGCTATCCCCCAAGCTCTTCAATACAGCTGGACAGCTTTTGCCTAAACGAGTAGTATAATCTGTTAGCTGCTGACGCGTATTTTTTATTTTACGAATAGCCTTCATCGTCTCGTTGAATTTTTCCTGTACTTGTACTAAAAACGAAACCTGCGCTTCATAATCAGCTTGCGTGCATTTATAATTGGGGTCCGCTAATAAGCTAAAAGTTGCTGTAGCACTATCCGAGCCAATTTGGATATGCGCAGTATATTTTCCAGGAGCGGCAGTAATTCCAGAGGGGACGCCATTCCACAAAATCAATCCGTCTGCTTTTTCGGCCTCGGGATATTTTAAATCCCATACAAACTGATTGAAGCCTTTCTTTATTGTCAACGCATTCTCCTTTGATCCTGTAGCAAACTTTTTAATCAATTTACCAGCAGGACTTAGTATTGTAATTGAAGCTTTGGTTGAATCAGTAACAGATTTTACCCAAAAATTAATGACAGACCCTTTTGGTGGATTTAGGGCGCTGTTAGCTGGAACACCGCCCGCACCCCAACGCGTGGATATTACAGGAACTCGGTAAGTATCATTTACCGTGTATACATGCATTGTCTTGTTGGTAATTACAGGATCCAGTTGCTGTACCATTGATAAATCATCTAAGATCCAAAGAGAGCGCCCTTGTGTAGCAACTACAAGATCATTATTTTTTATAGTGAGATCTGTAATGGGAGTGATAGGCAAATTCAACTGAAAGGGATGCCAGTTGCCTCCCCCGTCATAACTCACATACATACCAAATTCAGTACCCGCATAGAGTAACCCAGGACGCTTGTGATCAGCACGCATCACACGTGTAAAATGTTGCGAAGGAATTCCATTGGTAATTAATTGCCAAGTTTGACCATAATCTTCTGTTTTATAAATATAAGGAGTGTAGTCATCCAACTTATAACGCGTACCCGTAATATAGATTACCCCTTTTTTAAATGGATCCGCCTCAATAGCATTCCACATCATCCATTGAGGAACTCCCTTGGGTGTTACGTTGCTCCAATTAGCACCTCCATCCTTACTGAAATAAACCAACCCATCGTCACTACCTGTCCAAATATGATCTTTCTCCAAAGGACTTTCCATAGCAGTGAATATGGTGCAATAATATTCAACGGATGTATTATCCTTGGTGATCGGACCGCCACTTGAATATTGTCTAGTCTTATCATTAGTTGTTAAATCGGGAGAAAGTTGTTTCCAACTTGCACCCTCATCTGTTGTAGCAAATAATGCATTACCAGCACAGTATAATTTTTTAGGATCATGGGGCGAAAAGAATATGGGAAAATTCCATTGGAAACGATATTTGAGTACATCAGCACCAGCGCCCATCGGGTTATCAGGCCACACGGTGATCGCTTTGTTCTCTCCTGTTGTATGATCATACCGAGAAAGATAGCCTCCATAGTTTCCTCCATAAACAATATTAGGATTCAGTGGATCGGCAACCACATAGCCACTCTCTGCGCCTGCAGTGGGTTCCCAATCTTGCTCAGTGATATAACTTCCAGCGGTTGAAGAACGGAGTCGTAGCGTAGAATTATCTTGTTGTGCTGCTAACACGCGATAAGGGAAGGCATTATCTGTGCTGACCCTATATAATTGAGCAGTGGGTTGATTCATGTAGGTACTCCAATTCTGTCCCTCATCAAAACTTACTTGTGCGCCACCATCATCTGCCACAATCATACGTTTCCCATCAATTGGATCAATCCATAGATCATGATGATCTCCATGAGGCGTACGTGAGGATTGAAAAGTTTTTCCGCCATCGCGGCTTTTCATAAATCCTACGTTGGGGCAATACACCACATTTTCATTTTTGGGATCCACAAAAACTTTTGTGTAATACCAAGCACGCTGACGAATATTATTATCATTGCTTTGCAAGGTCCAGGTTTCACCGGCATCACTGCTGCTGTATAGACCACCCTTTTCGTTTTCGATAATAGCATAAAGCTTGTTGGAGTTTGAAGGCGCTACAGCCACACCAACAATTCCCCAAGTTCCTTTCGGCAATCCCGTTGCATTGCTGATATTAGTCCAGGTTTCACCTCCGTCAATACTTTTCCATAGTCCGCTTCCATCGCCTCCACTCTCCAAACTATGTGGAGTGCGAATAACTCGCCAGGTACCAGCATACATCACAGAAGGGTTTTCTGCATCAATCACTAAATCACTGCATCCTGTTTGTTCGTTGACAAACAAAGTTCTTTTCCAAGTTTGACCACCATCGCTTGACTTAAACACGCCTCTTTCCTGGTTGGGGCCAAATAAATGACCCATTACACCCGCCCACACAATTGAAGGATTGTCAGGATGAACTAAAATGTTTGTGATATGTCTACCATCTTTTAATCCTACATTCTTCCAGGTTTTACCTGCGTCTTCACTCTTCCAAACGCCCCCCAAACCCTCCGATACATTGCCACGCATTGTATTCTCACCCTCCCCTACATAAAGAATTTTTTCATCGGAGGGTGCTATGACTATTGCTCCAATAGAGCTTCCAAAATAACCGTCACTAATATTTTTCCAATTACTTCCGCCATCAGTAGTCTTCCAAACGCCACCCCCCGTTGCCCCGAAATAAAAAGTATTTCTGTTTTGCAAACTACCTGCTGCAGCGGCACTTCTTCCACCACGAAAGGGCCCAATCATTCTATACTTAACTCCGCTTAATAAGGTTGCATCAAATATTGGGGCATTAACTACGGTAGACTTGGCTTTTTTAGGTTGAGCTATGGCTCCAAAACCTACGGCCATGAAAACAAAAACAAATAATGATTGTTTCATAAAGTAATTTTGAGGTAATTGAAATTAAGACATTCCTACAATCATTTCCTAACTTCACTATAGCAAATTGATCCCTATGAAAAGTCAAGTATTTGTACTAGCTGTGTCAATTTTAGTGCTTGCCGGCTGTGCTAAAGATAATACCACCCCAGACCCCTGCACCAATGTGACCATTTCAATCTCAGGAAATGTAATGAACCCCTCAGGCACCGCTGTTAATGGCAGTATTATTGCAACTGCTTCAGGTGGTACTGGCCCTTATACATATAGTTTGAATAATGGTGCTTTTCAATCTAGCGGTCAATTTGTAAATCTTGCAGCTGGTTCTTACACATTAATTGCAAAGAGCAGTAATGGATGCTCAGGCACAAAGTCATTCACCCTAACTTCCTCTGTACCTTGTACGGGTGTTACTATCACAATTACGCCCACTATTACTGGAACTACACCCTGTGTAAATGCCAGCGGATTAATAGCAGTCAGTGCAAGTGGCGGAGCCGCACCTTATACTTATAATCTTAACAATGGAACCTACCAGTCCTCCTCTACTTTCCAGGGACTAAACAATGGCACCTACCAATTGGGTGTAAAGGATGCCAATGGCTGTACTGCAACACTAACTGGTGTATCAGTGACAAGCAGAACAGAGGGACCGAAATTCACTGCGGTAAAAGCACTAATACAAGCCAATTGTGTTACTTGTCACAACGCAACTAATGCCAGCGGTGGTGTAAACCTCAGCACAGACTGCAGTATAGTATCGGGTAAAGATCGAATCAAAGCCAGAGCAGTGGATGGCAATCCGAGTCCTATGCCAAGCTCAGGACTATTACCTGCGGCAGAGCGTCAAAAAATCACAGACTGGATCAATGCAGGAGGAAGAGTGATCGACTAAAGAGGCTTCAGTTTTTTGGCAAAGTTGTGAGCAACCCAAGCCATTGGAAAATAAGCTAACACCAGGTCAGTTATTGAAAACCATACTGGGGATGGCATACCCACGATAGTGGAGAGTCCTCCCAAAAAGAAAAGTCCTGCTATTAACATAGAATAACGAAAGGTATCTGTCTTGGCATAACCAGTTACTAGAAACGCACCAGTCAATGTTCCCATTGCATGTGCTAAAAAAGGGAACAGGAAATGTCTTGCCTCTAATAATGGAAGCGCATCTCGTAAGCCTTCGCGAGTACTTGTATCAAGCCCCTGCGGTATTGGAATTAACCAACTTCCAAGAAATAGCATTCCCATATTCACCCCCATTCCAGTAAAAAGTGCAAGAATAAAAATTACTATACTATTGTACCTCATGAGTTTATGATTTTATAAGCCCAATATTGTGTTTAACGAATCAGTATCAAATAAAGCGAAATATTAATAATTAGGCTAACTTATCCACAAAATTTATTTTGTTTAACTAATTGACTAGCAACCTTTATCAAAAAGCGGCTAAAGCATAAATCATTGACTATCTGTCAATTAACAGGACATAATCAGGGTTTGTTATTATTGAACAAGATTTATTAACTTTTGTTCTTGTTTGACCAACGATTGCCGCTGCTTGCAAATGCATGCAGAGATGAAATTGTGTAATGAGAGTTGGGTTGATTTTGTTCACCAAAACCTCAACATATGATCGATCAAATGCTGATTGGAGTGATTGCGAAGACAGACTATGTCTCTTTCACTTTCTTTATCGGAACCATGGCCATGATGGCCGCTTCTGTTTTTTTCTTCCTTGAGTTGAACAACACTAGTAAAGAGTGGAGAACATCGGTACTCGTATCGGGTTTGATCACCTTTATCGCTGCTGTTCACTATTACTACATGCGTGAGTATTATCAGGAAACACAAGAGTCTCCAACATTCTTCCGTTATGTAGACTGGTTACTTACTGTTCCTCTGATGTGCGTTGAGTTCTATCTAATCACCAAAAAATCTGGTGGCACTACAGGTCTGCTTTGGAAAATGATCCTGGCTTCCGTAGTAATGCTTGTAACTGGATATTGGGGTGAGGCTGGTCTCGGCAACGCTACAATCTGGGGTACTATCAGTGCTATTGCTTACTTCTACATTGTTTACGAAGTATGGATGGGTGATGTTAAGAAACTCGCTACAAGTGCAGGTTCTGCAGTAGCTGATGCAAACTCCGCTTTAGGATGGTTTGTATTAGTAGGCTGGGCTATCTACCCATTAGGTTACTTGATCGGTACTGCCGATGGACAATGGTATGAGAGCTTCAAGAACATTGGTCTTGACATGAACATCATCTACAACATTGGTGATGCGGTGAACAAGATCGGATTTGGTTTGGTGATTTATGCTTTGAGCAGAAAAGCCAGCTAATTCAAAACAGATGAATAAGTAAATGGGGGATGCAAAACATCCCCCATTTTTTACTATGCAACTTTCCCTTCGTATACTTCTTTTACTAGCTGGTATATTTCTGTCGATGGTGAGTCACTGGCTCCCCTTGGACGAAAAAGGGCAGTTACTATTTATGGTAATCACTTTTGTGATTTTTGGCATCCCGCATGGTGCTCTAGATGTATATATAGAAGGAGGCCTCGATCAGCGTAACGATAATAGAAAATTTTTCTTACGCTATGTACTACATGCAGCGCTATACATTGCCTTATGGTATTGGAAACCTGGAATTGCACTTTTGATATTCATATTAATTACTGCTTTTCACTTCGGAGAAATTGATTGGATTGGTCACACGAATGACCGCGTTAAAAAAACGGTGTACTTCACACTGGGACTATGCTGGATTCTGCTGTTGCTCAGTTATCATGTTGAAGCCGCTATGGGAATTTTTGAGTCCATCACCCGAAATCAATTTGACAAGAAACAGTTTTTGGCATGGGGAGGAATATTATACCCCGTTTCTATTATTGGTATACTTTTTCTTTTTGGATACTTATTTTATAAAAAAGATGAATTTTTTGCTTGGTCACAATACTGGTACATCGCCGCAATTCAGCAAATCATTTTACTGATCTTAGCACACACCACTACATTGTGGGTTTTCTTTGCCTTTTATTTTGGCCTGTGGCATTCTGTACTCTCCCTCGACAAAATCAGAGCACACTTTAAACTACAATCCAACTGGCAGGACTGGTCTTATTTATTAAAGAAGGCAATGCCATTTTCAGCCATGGCCTGGATTGGTATTTTATATTTTATTTTTCTAACGGTGAAGAGCACCGATCCTACCGGCATGCTATCCCTTGTATTTATTGGTCTGGCAGTACTCACCGTACCCCACCTACAGGTGTTCACCAAACTCAACAAGTAATAGCGCTGCAGAAAATCGCTTAACTTGTATTATGTCATTGGTTCGAGTTTATCCTATTCACGAAAAAGCCTGTACCGTACAACTTGAAAAACCAATTGGCTTGGATACTTTTCAAGCAATAGAAGCCATCCAAGAAACTATTAGCAAGAAATACAAAAAAGAAATTTCCGAAAGCATACTATCCTATAATAGTGCTACATTTTTTTTGCATTCAGCGCAGCAATTGGAATATTGTTGTGAACAATTCCAACTCCTAGCCTCTTCGTTACTTAAAAATCTACCTGCTGTTGAAGAGAAGTCAAAAAAAATTATTCGAATACCCGTGTGCTATCACAATATTTATGCTCCAGACCTATCGGCAATAAGTCATCAACTTCAGCAGAGCGAAGCAGCTATAATCAGCCTACACAGCCAACGTAAATACCTGGTTTATACCATCGGATTTGTACCAGGATTCCCTTACATGGGTGAAATAGATGCACAATTACAGCTACCCAGAAAAAAAATACCCATATCGCGGGTAGCGCCAGGAAGTGTGGCTATTGCAGGTCCGCAAACGGGTATTTATCCTATTGAAGTAGCCGGAGGTTGGCATATCATAGGACGAACGCCATGGAAACTTTTCGATAAAACCAGAGAAAGACCCTGCTTATTGGAAGCGGGGGACCAAGTTGAATTTTATCAAATCACCAAAGAAGAATTCGAAAATTGGAATGAGCCTTATTGTACATAAACCCGGTTTGCAAAGTACCATTCAAGATGCAGGAAGAGAGGGATTCCGAAAATATGGAATTCCTGCTGCAGGACCTATGGATCTTGCAGCAGCGCAGCTTGCACAATTGCTGTGCAACAATCATCATGACCAATCATTGATTGAGCTCACCTTACACGGGGCCATTTTTGAATTTGAAAAATCCGCAGTTATTGCACTGACAGGTGGAGGTGCTATTGCACTTCTCAATGATGCACCACTACCCTATAATAAAAGCGTTGTGGTAAAGGCGGGGAGTATATTGAAGTTTCAGGCTTCGTTATATGGGTGCAGAACCTACCTGGCTGTGCAAGGAGGATTTGCAATACCGCAGGAAATGGGAAGCACCGCTACTTACCTTCCTGGGAAACTGGGGGGAATACATGGAAGAGCTCTTCAGGCAGGTGATCAATTGAGATTTAATAGAGAACAGCCAAACGAAAGGAGTTTGCCTGAAGTAGAAGTTGAATGGTTCAATCCAGCGCTAAGTTCAAATCAAGTTTGTATTCGCTTTACAGAAGGTCCAGAGTGGAGTTGGTTTTCCAAGGAGGAACAGAATCTATTCCAGCAAACAAAGTGGACTATTCATCCCCAATCAAACCGAATGGCGTATCAACTGGAGGGGGATGCATTAAACATGACTCAAAAAAAAGAATTGGTATCCACCGCTGTAATGCCAGGATTAATTCAAGTTACGCCAGCTGGCATTCCATTCATTTTAATGTCGGATGCCCAAACAATAGGAGGTTACCCCCGAATTGCACGAATCGATTCTACTGATCGGAATATATTGGCACAATGTAGACCAGGCTATCTACTTAACTTTCAAAAATTATGAACTGGGAAATTGATTTGAATTGTGATATGGGAGAAGGCATGCCAAATGATGCAGTAATCATTCCCTATGTAAGTTCGATTAGCATCGCCTGTGGTGGACATGCAGGTAATAAAGACTCGATACGAGAGACAATACAATTAGCCAAAAGAGCAAATGTTTCCATAGGAGCCCACCCCTCCTACCCTGATCGAGAAAATTTTGGAAGAAAAAAAATAGATATTACTTATTCCTCTCTGGAAGAATCATTGATTAGTCAACTAAGCATAATTCGAGCGATTGCATCAGAAGAGAACTATCCACTTGTTCATCTTAAACCACATGGTGCACTTTACAACCAAGCTGCGATAGACCCCGTACTAGCTCAACTTATTGTAACCATATCAAAAAATATGGATCCGCGTTGGAGTATCTGGGGCTTACCCAATTCTGCACTTGCAACCTGCTGCGCAGCGCAATCAGTTCAATTTATCCCGGAAGGATTTGCCGACAGAAGTTACCAACCAGACGGCAGTTTAACCCCCCGCTCGCATCCTCACGCTTTAGTAGAAACAACAGAGGATTGTATCGAGCAAGTAATACAAATGATAAAACAAAAAACCGTAGTAGCTGTAAATGGAGAACAAATTGATTGCAGCGTAGCAACCATTTGCTTGCATGGAGACGGAGCACATGCTGTACGTTTTGCAAAAGCTTTAACCGAGGAATTCAAAAAGCAGCAAATCACCTGTAAATCACCGCATGGAAAAAATTGCCAATAAAAAGTTTAGTTCTGCGATTCTTGGTGCCGCTTTTCTGATGGCCACCTCTGCAATTGGTCCTGGCTTCTTGACACAAACCGCAACCTTCACGAATACGTTGATGGCCAGCTTTGGATTTGTGATTCTGATTTCAATTCTTCTGGATATCGGCGCTCAATTGAATATATGGCGAATTTTATCAGCCAGTTCGCTACGTGCGCAGGAGCTAGCGGATACCATAATACCTGGCGCTGGAAAACTGCTGACTATATTGATTGTGTTAGGCGGTCTTGCTTTTAATGCTGGCAATCTGGCTGGCGCTGGACTTGGGCTTGAAGTATTAACAGGGCTCTCTCCAAAAATTGGTGCGTTGATCAGTGCATCGCTGGCAGCCATTTTATTTTTTCAAAAAGAGTCCATTCGTTTTATTGACCTATTTGCAAAAGGACTCGGTGCAATAATGATCATGCTAACCCTCTATGTGGTAGTAGTAGCAGATCCCCCCTATCGAGAAGCTGGGTTACGAATCTTTTGGCCAGAAAAAATAGATGGAATGGCAATTTTAACATTGGTGGGTGGAACGGTGGGCGGCTATATCAGCTTTGCTGGAGCACATCGATTACTGGATGCCGGTCTCACCGGCCCTGGACACATAAAAGAGGTAAGCCGTTCTGCTGTAACTGCCATCGTATTGGCCTCCCTAATGCGATTATTACTTTTTTTAGCTGCACTTGGAGTAATCTCCAAAGGAATAAGTCTTGGAACACACAATCCCGCGGCAGCCGTCTTTATGCAAGCGGCTGGTAAACTAGGTTATCTGTTATTTGGTGTTGTAATGTGGAGTGCGGCCATTACCTCGGTTATTGGTTGTGCCTACACGTCCATATCATTTATAACGCGTCCTGCTTTGGGCCAGGAAAACACCCAAAAAAAATTGCTGCTACTTTTTCTACTCCTTTCACTAAGCTTATTCATTGTATTTGATAACCCTGTTCAGGTACTGATAGCAGCAGGCGCATTGAATGGAATAATTCTTCCGCTATCACTCAGCCTGATTTTAATTGGCGCAACTAATAAAAAATTAATGGGTACTTACCAACATCCAAAATGGTTACGCGGATTGGGATGGGCGGTGGTGGTGGCTACTACTGCCCTTGGAATTAAATTAGTGAACAACTTAATCTAATGCCAGGTGTTATGTAGGAGCAGATCCAGAAAATCCTCTGAATAACTTAAACGCATTCTCATCCGTAGCTAAGTAATTCAATAACTCAGCTTCCTGTTCTATAGCTTGTTGATTGATCAGGCTCACATCAATCACAATCAACTCAGGAGCTACCCAGGGTAGCTTAGGTGTATTTTGCTCGGGTTGGTTCAAATTAGCTGGTTATCTGCGTGATAGGGACACTAAAATAGTAATAATTCTACAATTTACAGTTTTGGGATATTTTGTTCAAATAGCTTTTCAGCATTGTTAGTGGTTATTTCAGCCACTTTTTCCAATGAAATACCCTTGGTTATAGCAATTTTTTCTGCGATTATTTTAATATAAGCGGATTCATTCCTTTTTCCCCGATGGGGTACCGGAGTCAGATAGGGAG
>Ga0255075_1000070_pt1 | contig 23033 bp, 27 predicted proteins | sample Colum_Law_RepA_8_FD_188579 | JGI IMG/M metagenome (GOLD analysis project Ga0255075, IMG submission 188579) | Freshwater microbial communities from Columbia River, Oregon, United States - Colum_Law_RepA_8h | ecosystem: Environmental > Aquatic > Freshwater > River | place: USA: Oregon | collected...
ATCATACACATATGTATAGCAAAAAATTGTTATAACATCACAATCTAAAAACATGAACGTCACCTGCCAAGCAACCCCTTGCCCAGTAATACTGGATTCGACCTGCGTATTCTACGAAGGTCCATACCTTGTATACTCTGGTATTAATACTAACGACAATTTACAAATAGCATTAGAGAAGATTGATGCAGCATTTGCATCAGCTGGCTATGGTACATCTGGTACTAGTGGCTCTTCTGGAAGAAATGGAACTAGTGGAGTTTCAGGATCTAGTGGAATCAGTGGTACTAATGGTACCTCAGCAACATCTGGCTCTTCTGGTAGTACTTCAGGAAGTTCAGGAAGCTCAGGTTCTTCTGGATCATCTGGATCATCTGGATCAAGTGGACGTAGTGGAACAAATGGAACAACTGGTACTAGTGGTGCTGGTGGTACAGCAGGTACTTCTGGTAGTTCAGGATCAGCTGGTACAGATGGTAGTGCAGGTACAAGTGGCTCTAGTGGATCTAATGGAAGCAGTGGTAGTTCTGGAACAGCAGGTTCTTCTGCAACATCAGGCTCTTCTGGTACTTCTGGATCATCTGGTTCTGCAGGTACTGCTGGTAGCTCAGGTAGCTCAGGTACTGCAGGTCTTTCTGGAGATAGATATGCTACGAACTCTATTCAATTATTTACTTTAGGTAATGGTGGTTCTTTAGTAGTTCAACCAAACTTATCATACACTCCTGGTCAATCTATCATTATTGCTTATAATGCTCTTAACTATCAAGAGAGTGTAGTTACATCATATTCTCCTATAAGTGGTATAATACAATTCACTGTTCCTAGTTTAACAATAGGTGCTGGTTCATATAGTGCTTGGTCTGTAAACTTACAAGGTGCAACTGGTGGTCAAGGTACATCAGGTACGTCTGGTTCTTCTGGAACTAATGGAAGCTCTGGTACATCTGGGTCTTCAGGTACATCAGGTACAAGTGGAACTGATGGATCTAGTGGAACAACTGGTACATCAGGAACAAGTGCAACTAGTGGAAGTTCAGGTACAGATGGTTCTAATGGATCAAGTGGAACAAGTGGAACGAGTGGTACTAATGGTACAACTGGAACGTCTGGAACAACAGGAACTGATGGCTCAAGTGGTACAGATGGATCAAGTGGAACTGATGGTAGTTCAGGGTCTTCTGGCACTGCAGGTACAAGTGGAACTTCTGCATCTTCTGGTACTAGTGGTACTACAGGAACTGATGGTTCATCTGGAACAGATGGTTCTTCTGGAACTAGTGGTACAAGTGCATCTAGTGGATCTAGTGGTACAAGTGGTATAGATGGTACATCTGGAACAGATGGGTCTAGTGGTACCTCAGGTACAACAGGTACAGATGGTTCTAGTGGTACAGCAGCAACATCAGGTATTTCTACATTGATGGCTGGTACAAGTGGTAGTACAATTACTATTCCTCCTGCTGAAGCTACAACAACAACAAGTACAACATCTACTACAACTACAGCAGCACCATATGATTCCTACAGTTCTTATGCTGGCACTACATATGAAGATGCTTGTACAAATGGAGGGACACCAAATACTACTTTTTATGTAGCTAGTGGTGACCCAATAACTGCTGGTACTATTATATATGAAAATTCAGCTTTAACATCTCCTGCAATAGGTTATAATGCAATAATGATAAACAATAATGGGGATGTGTATTCTACAGATACTAATGGTGCCCTTGTATTTACTGGTAATTGTACAACTACAACAACTACAACAGCTGCTCCAGGTCCAACATTATATGTTGATTCAAACTCAACTTTTGCTTGTTTGGGTTCAGGTACTTATAATCTTCCAACATATTTATATACAGGTACACAAACTCTTTGTGGATGTACTTTTTTAAATGCAGCTAATGCTACAGCAATACCTGCAGGTACTTATTATGTTTCTGATCAAACTAATACTAGACAATTTAGTTCTGCAGGTGGAGGTTCATCAGTGCTAACAGCAACAGGTGGTTGTGTAGCTTGTTAAATTAAATACAAAAATATAAAATAATTATAAATGCCTTACGCTAATATTACCATAACCATTGAAACTGGTAGATCATTCTATCCTGGACAATATGTCCAAGTGATACATGATGAGAACAACTACATCTTTGGTCAAGTGGTTACATATGATCCTGTAACAGGAATCTTTGTTTTCTATCCTACCAATTACTTAGGTGCTGGTACATTTAATACATGGACTGTCGTAGCATCTGCTGTTTCAGGTTCTAGTGGTACCTCAGGTACTTCTGCAACCTCTGGAACTTCAGCATCAAGTGGATCTAGTGGTAGTGCAGGTACTGCTGGTACTAGTGCTACAGATGGCTCTTCTGGAACCAGTGGAACAGATGGCTCATCTGGTACAAATGGATCTTCAGGCACTGATGGCTCATCTGGAACTGATGGCTCTTCAGGTACTTCTGGAACAAGTGGAACCACTGGAACAGATGGAAGTTCAGGTACAACAGGTACCTCTGGCACTGATGGATCTTCAGGATCTTCAGGAACAGATGGTTCAAGTGGTACGTCTGGAACAAGTGGTTCTTCTGGTACTGATGGTTCTTCTGGCTCATCTGGAACAAGTGGTTCTTCTGGAACAACAGGTACAGATGGTAGCTCAGGAACTGATGGTTCTAGTGGAACTACAGGAACAAGTGGCTCTAGTGGTACAACTGGTACTGACGGATCAAGTGGTACAGCAGGTACAAATGGTACAGATGGTAGTAATGGTACATCAGGCACTGATGGAAGTTCTGGTACATCTGGAACTACAGGTACTGATGGATCTTCAGGCACTAGTGGCACTGATGGATCTAGTGGAACAAGTGGTACTGATGGAAGTAGTGGTACAAGTGCAAGCTCTGGAACTTCAGCTACATCTGGTAACTCAGGTGACTTATATAAGACTACATCTTCTACTAGTTTAACATTAGCTGTTGGCACTCAAAGTTTAACTGTTGGTTTAGGGTTGGCATATACAATTGGTCAAGGTGTGGTTGTTGCTTACTCTGTAGGCTTCGACATGATTGGTTTTGTTACTTCTTATAATTCAGCAACAGGTGCTATGGTATTAACTATAGATTCATTTAATGGATCTGGTACATATGCTGTTTGGGAAGTAAACCTTGCAGGAGCTGCAGGAGGTGATGGTACTTCAGGTACAGATGGTTCTTCAGGAACTTCTGGAACTGATGGTTCGTCAGGAACTTCTGCCTCAAGTGGAACGAGTGGTACATCTGGTTCAAGTGGAACAGCTGGTACAACAGGAACAGATGGATCAAGTGGAACTTCAGGAACAAGTGGAAGTTCAGGAACTTCTGCTTCAGCTGGTACAAGTGGTAACCAAGGTGCTGATGGTTTCTTAGCAGAGTGGTTATATAGTATAAATCCTGACACATCTGTAAACCCAGGTAGTACATTCTTTAGATTAGATATTAACTCTTGGAGTGAAACTGTAACAAGTATTGCCATCAGTGATACTGCATACAATCCAAACGTAAACTTCTCTACATATTTAAACTTTATTGGAGCAAACTCAATCATTAAGTTACAAAGCTCAAGTAATGTTGCAACTTATAAGTTCTTAAGAATTGTAAGTAATACACCTTTTGTGAGTGGCTATGAAGATTACACAGTGACACAACTTGCTAGTGGTGGTCCAGATCCTAGTGCTAACGAAGCATTCTATTTCAACTTCATTGGTGTGAGTGGTACATCTGGTACTTCAGCATCAAGTGGTACAAGTGCTACATCTGGCACTACAGGAACAGATGGAAGTTCTGGAACTAGTGGGTCTAGTGGTACTTCAGCAACTGCTGGTACATCTGGCTCAGCTGGTACATCAGCTTCTAGTGGAACAAGTGGTACAGATGGGTCTAGTGGAACTAGTGGTACAACTGGAACTGATGGTAGCTCAGGCACTAGTGGAACAACTGGTACTGATGGTTCATCAGGTACAAGTGCAACTTCTGGGTCTAGTGGAACCTCTGCATCTAGTGGGTCATCAGGCACATCTGGCACTGATGGATCTAGTGGTACAAGTGGAACTGATGGATCATCAGGAACAAGTGGAACGAGTGGCACTGATGGTTCTTCTGGAACAGCAGGTACATCAGCTAGTGCAGGTACAAGTGGAACCACAGGTACAGATGGATCATCTGGTACAAGTGCTACAAGTGGATCAAGTGCAACAGCTGGTACAGCAGGTTCATCAGGAACTGCAGCAACATCTGGTGAATCATCTTCATACAATGGAACTTCAGGAACAACACAAACTTTACCTTTAGCTTAATAATATGGCAATCTTTAACGTACAAACCAATCTGAAATTTATAGCAAATGACTTTGTCAAAATTACTGCTGTAGGTAGTCCAAGTGTATTTGTTATTGGAAGAGTTATATCATACACAGCAAATACTGGTACATTAGATATAAATGTTTTACAGCAATCTGGTACAGGAACATTTAGTTCTTGGACAGTAGAACTATTTGGATATAATGGTTCCTCTGGAACAGCTGGTTCAGCAAGATCCTCTGGTGACTCTGGATCAAGTGGTACATCAGGAATGTCTATGACATCTGGTACATCTGGAGCTGCTGGAGCTTCTGGCACTGCTGGAACCTCAGGAACTTCTGGTTCAGCAGGAACATCTGCAACAAGTGGAAACCCAGGAGCATCTGCTCCAAATGGTGCTACAGGACCTCAAGGTCCACAAGGTGCAACTGGTCCACTAGGACAAGGTGGTTCATCAGGTGCTTCTGGTGGTAATGGACCAACAGGTGCTCCAGGTGGAACAGGTCCAGCAGGTGGACAAGGACCACAAGGATTTGCAGGTCCAACAGGACCTACTGGTGCACAAGGTCCACAAGGACCTACTGGTACTTCAGCTTCATATAACCAAGACTTAAACTCAGGTGCAGGTACAGTTAGATATTCTCCATTAACTGGAAGTGCTTACTTACGTGCTTATCAAAATTATTATACAGGTGGTGACCTAGGTAAAGGTATTAATAGTAACGTTGCTCCTACATGGCAAGGATTTGGTTTTGGTTGGGCAACTGATGCAGCTTTAGGTGGAACGTTTTTCTATAATCCTTCTTCAAGAGATTTAAAGAAAAACATTGAACCAATGACTGCATCTGGTATGGATATTATCAATGCAACTAGTATAGTTACATATGATTATGATCATGGTATGCATGAAGAAATTTTACAAGTGGGATTCATAGCTGAGGATACTCCAGAAGAATTAGCTACCTTTGAGTATGACAAGATGGATCTTAGCAACACTGCAGGAGTAATATTAAAAGCCATCCAAGAAATAGATGCTAGAATAACAATCTTAGAAAATCAATAACAATGGCAATATTTACTATATCAACTAATTTATCTTACGCAGCTGGAGACATTGTACAACTTAGCTATGATGCTAATAACTATGTTATTGGTACTGTTAATACTTATAATCCTTCAACAGGACAATTAGATATTACAGTTAATACATCAGTTGGTAGTGGATCTTATTCTACATGGATAGTTAACTTAGCTGGATATGCTGGAACTGCTGGTGAAGCTAGTAGTTCTGGTACAAGTGCTTCTTCTGGTACAGGTGGAACTTCAGGTACAGCAGGTTCTTCTGGAACTGGTGGTGCATCTGCTACTTCAGGTAGTTCTGGAACTAGTGGTAGTGCTGGAGGCACTGGAAGTAGTGGAACAGGAGGTAATAGTGGTTCATCTGGTACATCTGGAGCAACAGGTCCTCAGGGTCCTACAGGAGCTCCAGGTCCAACAGGTCCAACAGGATCTAGTGGTACGTCAGGTGTATCTGGTGTAAATGGTGGAACTGGTCCTCAAGGCCCCACTGGACCTGTTGGTCCTGCTGGTGGTACAGGTCCTTCACCTACAGGTGCACAAGGACCAACAGGAGCTGCAGGTGGACAAGGTCCTCAGACAGTTTACAACCAAGCATTGAATACTAATAGTAATGTATACTTCTATTCAATGGAAGGTAGTAGTTTATATTCTCCTATATTCTATGTACAAGATGGAGCACAATGGAATGGTGCATTTGGCTACACTCCACATGGATGGATAGGTGATGCTAACTGGTATACTTATGGTGCTGTAGGTGCTGCATATTTCTTTGGTACATCTACAAGAGATGTTAAAAAAGATATTGAACCTTACAATGTAGATGCTACAGAGATTATTAGAAATACAGAAATTATTACATATAACTATGATCTTGATGATGATCAAATGTCTAATTATAAAAAGATAGGATTTATAGCTGAAGATACTAATGAAGATATGGCATCAACAGAACATGATAAAATGGAAATACCTGCAACATTAGCTGTTGCTATGAAAGCTATACAAGAATTAGACGCTAGAATAAATGTATTAATACAAAAACAAAACTCATAACCATGACTATAAATGATGTAGAATTTTTTATAAAAGTTCAAAGAATGCAAGTTAATCCTAACCATAACACTCAAGAAAACGTAGTGACAAGGGTAAGCTGGCAATTGGTTGCTAAGTATGTTGATCCTGTAACAGGACAAGAACATATTGCAACTTATGATGATACTACAACTATTAAATTAGTTGATGCTGCTGGATATATTCCTTTTGAGAATCTTAGTGAATCAGATATAATTAGTTGGGTAGAAGCTAGAGAGAATCAAAGAACAAGAAACATAGAATGGAGAAAACAAAATGTATTTAAGCTTCTTCAAGAAAAAGTAGTTCCAACAAATGTAACTGTTCATGAAGAGATATTACCTTGGGTACAACAATAAAACCAATAACAAATGCCTTACGCAAATATAACATTCACTGTACAAACAAATCGTTCATTCTTAGTAAATGATTTTGTCCAAGTATCTGCTAATTCTACCAATTATGTTATTGGTAGAGTAGTATCATATAATCCTAGTACAGGTGCGTTAGTTATTACACCATTACAATCTGTAGGTTCAGGGACGTATAGTTCTTGGACAGCTGCATTAACAGGTCCTTGGGGATCTTCTGGTACAGGTGGTACATCTGGTACTGCAGGAACAGCAGGTAATCGTGGAGCTGCAAGTACATCAGGTAATCATGGTAGCTCTGCAACATCAGGATCTTCTGGAACACGTGGTGCATCAAATGCAGCAGGTGCTTCAGGACAATCAGGAAGATCAGGATCAACAGGTACTTCAGGTAATGCAGGTCCAACTGGAAGTCCAGGAGGACAAGGACCACAAGGTGGACAAGGAGCAAGAGGTCCATCAGGTACATCTGGATCTTCAGGTGCAACTGGACCACAGGGTCCTACAGGAGGTCAAGGTCCTACTGGACCTAGAGGTCCACAAGGTCCCACTGGTGCCCAAGGTCCTACAGGAGCTACAGGACCTCAAGGTCCTGCTAATAGTAACAACCAAACATTGAATCAATTTTCTCCAATGACATTTAACACATGTAATTGGCAGACTTTATATTATGGTAGTGTAGCACAAGCATATAGTGGACAAGGTTCTAGAAGTACCCCATCTGAAATTCAGTTTATTACATTTCCAGGTGTATGGCAAAGTCCAAATGGAGCTATTGGTTCTCCTAACTTCTTCCCTACATCTAGTAAAGATGTAAAAACAAACATTCAACCTTATACAAATTCTGGATTAGACATTGTAAATGCTACAGAGATTGTAAGATTTAAGTTTGACATAGATGGCTTGGAAGATGATGCTAAAGTTGGATTCATAGCAGAGGATGCACCAATAGAACTTACAGGTCCAGATAGAGATAAGATGATTATACCTACAACAGCAGGTATAATAATGAAAGCTCTCCAAGAGCTTGATACAAAATTAAAAGTTTTGGAAGGTAAGAATTAAATCTTACCTTTGTTTTTTAAACCAACATTATGAATATAGATTTTCAACCAATATTTCCTACAGAAGAAGTAGATATTCAAAATTATTACTTTTACCAAACAGGATTCTCTCCTGAAGAACTAACAAAAGTTTATAAAGGTGTAGCCACTCTTCCTTTTCATAAAGCTAGTACAGGAGGAGAAGGTGGTCCTGCTGAGAAAGAAATAAGATCTTCTTCTGTTAAGTGGATTCCTAAAGTAATTGAGTGGCAATGGTTATATGAAAAGTTATTCAACATGGCTATAGAAGCAAACAATGCACTATGGCACTTTGATCTATTCACAGCATTAGATTGTATACAATATACAGAATACTATGATGTAGAAGATGGACATTACAACTGGCATCAAGATATTGGTCCTGGTCCTATGTCTAAAAGAAAGATAAGTATTACAGTTCAACTATCAGACTCTGATGAATATGAAGGTGGTGACTTACAAATATTTAAAGGTGGTGATCCTGAAAAAGCAGAAGCAGCACCAAGAGGTAAAGGAGTTGTATTTATTTTCCCTTCTTACATGATGCATAGAGTTACTCCAATAACAAAAGGAACTAGACGTTCCTTTGTATTATGGGTTGGTGGTACACACTATAGATAGTTATTTCATACTATGTATTTCTAGATAGTTTGTTTTATCATCTGGAAAACCTAATCTTCCTACAAAGAAAGAATTAAATGCTAGACTAATTCTTTGTAACTGCCCTTTTATTTCAGGAACAGCATGATACATTTGTGATGGAAACAGTACAACATCTCCTGTATTTACAGGAACATGAAACTGATTACTGTTAAATTCATTAGACATACCATTCTCTACATGCCACATTCTAGGGGTATCTTGTTGAAATTGTATTTCATCTAAGTCATTATCAGCTTGGATGTAAATTACACCACTCACTACACTGTTAGGATGATAATGTGAATGATGAAATCCTCCTGGATTAGTATAGTTTAACCAAGACTGTGTTATATAAAGTTTAACAGAATCTTTATCTCTTGGAGAAATTATATCAGTTACCCATGCATCTAAAGACTCTTGTGCAAACTTTTTCATTTCTTCAAAACCAGGCTCCTCTAATATTCTTCTGCTCACTGAACTTCTGTTTCCCACACTTTTACCAATTGGTGTATTATGTACTAATTCCAATTGTTCTTTAGTAAAAGGTGCTGGGAATTTTGTTTTCATAATAGGTGTGGGAAATAAAATCTGTATCTGCTTTTCCATTATTAAAGTGTATTTATTTTTAAATAATTAATTCCTTTCATTGGTCCATCTATAAAACCAATATCTCCATTAAAGAAAGAGTTGAAAGCTAGACTGAGTCTACCTTCTGTTTCTATAGTTGGAACACTGTGTGTTAGTTGAGATGGAAATATAACTAAGTCTCCTGTATTTACAGAGATCTTAACATCATTCATATTAAATGGAGTTTCTTCTTTAGGCTGTACTTGCCAGTTACTACCATCTTCCATCTTAGTAAATGTAATAATATCATTCGTAGCATTTATATAAAGTACACCACATAATACACTATTATGATGTGTGTGCTTATAATGAAACTGACCTTTCTTAGAAAAGTTTAACCAAGATTGAGTTATCTTAAGTGATATATCATCAGGGTTGATAGGATTATATACCTGAATAAGATAATCCTGTAGTGCCTGCTCACATAGTTTTTTTATATTAGCCAACATATCTTGTTCTAATATGTATATATCTTTTGTATTAGAACCATTGTCTCTCACCTTATCTTTATAGCTAAGCATGTAAGACATCTCATGTTCTGTAAAACTTCTATCAATATTACTTATAGTAATTGTAGTTGGAAAGATTGGTATTACTTCTCCTGGTTGCATATTATCTTGTTTGACTAGGTGTATTAACTCTTAAGAAATTTATTCCATCAATATCTCCTTGTACAAATCCTAGTTCTCCTTCCCAGAATGAATTAAATGCAAGACTTACTCTTGTATGTTCATGATCTGTTTTAGGGACACTGTGTATTAAGTTGGAAGGAAATAATACTATATCTCCTGTACCAATAGGTACTGTGAACTCATTACAGTTAAAATAGTTTTGTTCTAGTGCTTGTACCTGCCAAGGTTCACCACTTGCTCTCTTAGTAAACATTATACTATCAGATTCTTTCTTAGCATTGATATATAGACATCCACTAACAATACTGTTATGATGGTTATGCTTATGATGATACTGACTCTTATCTGTATAGTTTAACCAGGATTGTGTAATGACTAGCTTAATCTTATCAGGATTAATAGGATTGTAAATTTGTATTAGATAGTCTTGGAGAGCTGCTTCTATATCTGCTTTGATTCCAGCAAGCTTTGGGTGCTCTAAAACTAATACATCCTTTGTAGTTATGTTACCTGTGTTAGCTCTTACAGTGGACTTATAATCTAAGACACACCACAGTTCTTCTTGTGTAAATGCTCTGCCTATGTTATTTGCTAGCAGGCATGTTGGAAACATTGATACTAATTCTCCTGGTTTCATAACAATTGTTTTACTGCTTCTAATACTACATCTATACTTATAGACTTATGACATTCAAAATGTCTAGGTGTATCTTCATGCTCTGGGCACCAATTCCAATCACCTTTATTAAACTTGAACACAGGATTATTCCAACATCCATTGCATACTTCTAAGTTAGTTATACGTGTACAGTTACCTTGGAACTCGTGATCTGGTGTAGTAAAGTTAGATATCATCACAGTGTGTTTACCAATGCCCCAGTTTAACCAGCTAATACCACTAGATAATCCTATAAACAATTCTGCATGATGTAGATAGTTCATTACATTAGTTAATGACTTATCTTCTAAAGTCTCTGCACCATAGTCATCTGCTTCTTGTGAAAGCTCAAACACTCTATAGCCCCAGCTTTTTAATCTTTCTATTAACTCTGGCCAGTAGTACCAGTGCTTACATTGTGCTGTAGATCTAGTTGATACACATATATATGGATTTGTAACAGGTCTTTCTCTTGGTGTGAAAGCTATCCTAGGTTGTATCTCTTTAAAAGGTAGAGCTAATATATTACTTGCTGCTTGTTGTAATGGTATAGTAGCAGGATGTACAGGCTCACCATCTTTATTCCAGAACCAACCAAGCTCTACTTGAGCTACTATGTTATGTACTATAACTCCTCTTTCTACAAACTCTAGCTCAGGATACACAGATTGGAATAGATCATTCTTAAATGATGACACCACTACATGACATTTGTACTTCTCTTGGAACTCTAAGCAGTATGGTATCCAAGCTATACTATCTCCAAGACTCTTAGACTCAAATACAATAAATACTCTCTTACCTGCTAACTCATCTAATAGGTTAATCTGTTTAACTGTACGTCCTTGATACTTAATAAAGATAGCTACGTTAGATAGGTATCTTCTGTTAAGCTTAGCCCATCCCCCTTTCTTCATTTTAGTTTCATAGATAGTTGTATTACCATCTACAAAGCTTACATCATATTCTCTGTCCTTTCCTTCATCACCTAATAGCTCAAAGTACAAGCCATTAATGTGTAATAATTTATATGTTATCATCTCTCTGTATTAAAAAAGAATGTTTGAAATAGTCTACCATCTTGTAAATCTTTACCAAAATAATCAAGAGACATGTGGTGTAGATCTCCACGATAGATTATTAGTCTGTTATATACATTACCTATTCTATCTACTAGGTCCCACTTTGTCATATCATAAAACTCAGACTCATGATCTTCTATTGGGTCATTTGTTTTTCTTCTAAACAAACCTGTACCACTAGATATTGGAGCATCAGGAGTTAGATAACATACACCTGCCCAGTCTGTTTCGTCTTTATGAACCCAAGATCTATTAGCTGCTATGGTGTATTGAAATGCACCAGATGCATCGTCTCCCCACCAAGTTACATTACCTGCAAATGGTCTAATTAACTCTTGAATAATATTCTTGATACTATCATCTAAATAAGAATGCGTTCTAAATCCAGGATAGTTACCTTTTACATCAAAGGTTTGAGTAAGCATAAACTCTCTGGTCTCATCTGGATTATTATAAAAGTCTGATATACAAATAGATTCTACTCTCATAAGTTGTTATATGTGTTTATATATAATTGTCTTGTTTTATCTGATGTGTATCCTTCAGTTATCTTAGATACACCATCGTAGTATTTCTTAAGTGTCTTACACACTTCTAACCAGCTCCTGCTTTCACGTGCAGCTAGCATTTCTTTTCTTCTTTGGTCATATGTTTTAATCGTCTCCTGTATACCTTTAATAACAGACTCTGTAGTGATGTTAGGTAAGACCCACATTCCATCCATATGTCTAGAACCTTTATAAGTTCCTACAATAGGTAAAGCACATGCTGTGGCTTCCATAAGTGTTAGGTTAGGATGTCCTGCTTCTAACATAGATGGATGTAAGAATATGCTATGATCTTGATATAACTCTTTCATTTCTTCATCAGTAGGATTTGTTAACTTTAAAGTTAACTTTTTATACTGCAATAGTTCTGAGTGTATATCAAAGAACTTCTGGTTATCAGTATGACCAGCTATTGTAATAGGAAGATCTAACTGTTCAGCTGCTTCTATACCATATCTAAATCCTTTTCTATCATATCCACTGTCACCTGCCAACCCATTGTTAGCTATCATCAATAGTTTATGTGGAACTGGCTCATTGTTTGGTGTAAAGAAATCTGTGTTAGCTCCATGAGGTAAATAGAATAACTTATCAGTCTCATTGAAGTATTCTATCAAATGCTCAGCATGTGTAAAGGATATGATAGATCCTTTCATGGCCTTCAGGTTTTGCTTAAATACCCAGCTATCTTTACCATACCATTCTGTATGATGATCATGTAAAGAGAACACGTAAGGTATATTTCTTTCTAAGCAATGTAAAGCCTGGTTAGCAAGATGTGCATGTACAATTGTATCTGGCCATCTCTCAAGCTCATTCATATATCTGATGTCAACTTGGACATCTAACTTCTCTAGGTTTTGTTTGTACTCCCATATAAGTCTTTCTACAGCTCCCCATCCATTTGGTGGTATGGTTATTAACCCTGTAGCTACGTGTACTATTCTCATTTTCTAAATGTTTTTTGCATGTTATCTATTAAAGAAAATCCATCTGCTTGTGTGGTAAGTCTCTTCTTAACTATACCCATTTGTGGCCCTGCAAAGATATTATTAAAATACATATCAGAAGCATCCCACTTGTGTTTTCTTAAAGTGTTTTTTAAATAGTTAGCTGTAGATATAGGGAACATGATAGATTGTAAACCTATGATGTGATCTGTAACATACATGTCATCATTGATATCTTTAATAACAGGACTCTGAGGCCAGCCATATTCTAATGTATCCTTGTCTCCAAAAGACATATAGTTGATACCATTTGGTCCCAATAAGTGTGCACATTCCTCAACTTTTCGTACGAAAAAGTGTATGTCTGTCTCAATGATACAGTCACCTTCACATACCATTAAGAAGTCACAATCATAAAACTCACTTAAGATGGCATTCTTGAATGCTTCATAGCATCCATAATGTGCTGGGGTAAGTGCAGTGCCATACTGTCGAACTTGCTCTTCATTGAAGAGTTCCATTGAAACACAACTGGGTCTAATGCAGTTATATGATGGTGGTAAAGACTTATAGGGCTCGTTAGTGTGTAGGATATATTGCCATCCATGGGCTGCCACTTGTTCAAGGGAAGCTCTACTTGCTTGTTCTCTTTCATCATTTAGTGTAGTTTGTATGTGAACTAATTTAATCTTTGGTCTATCTTTCTTCTTCCATCTAAACTTACCTGTGTTAGTATATTTATGTAAGGTGTCTTTGTTTAATTTGAATTCCTCTACCTTGTAGCAATCATCTCCATCATAGAAATCCATCCTTACAAGTATAGGTTCTCCTTTAAATTCAAACTCATAATACCACTCATGTCTTTGAGAAGGAATGATTCTTTTAGACACGTCATCTCCAATAGCTACATATATTTTTCTATTGTCTCTGTTATATGTAAAGAAATAGAACATGTAAAAGTTTGCCTTTCCTTCCACAGGAATAATAGAATAGTACTCACTATTAGATGCTATACCTAATCCACTGTGTATCAATAGAGTATCCTTATCATTAGTAACTAATTGTATATCATTTGGATTGAAACTAAAGATTACCTTGGATAGATAGTCTTCTAGATAGTTCTCACATTTTCTACGCTTACATGTCTCATTCCACTGTTCTGGTGTACGTACGTCATCAAACTCTTTTAAGAAGAAGTCTGTGTCAAACATAATACCATTGGTCTGAATACCTTTACCTTGGGGTGTAGGTAGTGTAGCAGCATATAACTTTTTATCTGTCCTAAATGCTTCATTCACTGCAGGGATATCTTTCTCATTTAATATAACATCATATGTAGTGTAGAAGAATCTCTTGAATCCAAGTTCTTTAGCAGCCTTGGCACCATTGAATATATTAGTTAAGACAGTCAAGGATTGATTGCTATCCTTCAAACCATTGATGTTAATCTCAGCAAAATAATCATCTCTTTCATTATAGAATCTAGTGTAATAACTATGATGAGTCAAAGGATTATGTGCATCGTATATGTAGTAGTCAACCATACGTTGTATGTCCTGGTCTACAGGATAGTGAGACAATAGAATAATCTTTCTACCTAATGGCTTAAGACTATTGATAGTGTCCTTGGTCCACTGTACTCTGTCCTTAATATTAGGATAGGTGCCCAAGATGATACACTCTTCTTGCATTACATCTAAGTTTAATTTTTTTACAATGTTAGTAGTGTCACTGCCAAGATCTCCAGTTAAATAAACCATGTTCTCTTCTTCATTATATTTATTACAATATACATCTAGGTTATACATTGCTTTGATTAAGTCATCGTATTGCATGGCTTCTTTAATGGCAATAGGATTAAGCTCCTTATTACCTCTGTCTCCCTTAGATGGGAAGAAGAATACATCACATGCTTCTAGGAATTCATTTACATCATTACGCTCTCCCCATACAACACAGTTATCTGGTTTGTCAGCCATCAATGGCTTCCAATAATCTTCAAAGTTACCTGCTTGGTTACCTAAGAAATGAAACTTAACTTTATAGTTCTTAAGTCTTTCAGCTAGCTCAAATGCATAAGCTTGGTTCTTTCTAGGTGTGAATAGTCCTACAGTTACAAAGTGTTTGTACTCAGGATCTAAGCCAAACTCTTGCTGTCTCTCAACTTTGTTTCTAATCTTCTTATCAATTGGGTATTCAATTACCTTCATAGGTACATCTAGGTGTACATACTTAAAGACATTGTAAGAGCTTACAAACACAAACTCATCTGGCATCCACTTCTTATGCTTAGGATTAAATGAACTATCGTGTGTAGTCTCTGATATCTTCCAGGTTCTAGTATCTGAATAGATAAATGCTGTAAGCTTGTTGTCCATAAACATCTCTGGAAACTCTTCCATCACCACTACATCTGGATTGAACTGTTGCATAATATGCACTAGCTCAGAGAACTTATCTTCTCCTAGAGAATGAAAGTTGACTCCTTCTGTAAGCATGTCAATTATCTTGTTGCGTTGTACAACAAATGACCATGCTAGGAATGAATACTCTACCACCTTAATTTCAAAGTGGTCTTTTAATAGTTCTACTTTATTTACAGTTACCTGTGGGGCTCCTCCAGTTGATAGATGAGGAGTGATTATTAATAGTTTTTTCATATCTTTACTTTTATACATTCTATTACTTTATCCACTGTAGGATGACATTCAAATGTTTCTTTCTTCTCTAAGCATCCAATCAGTGGCTGTACATAATCTATAGTTGGCCAATACTCAAGAGCATATTTCATATTAGAAGAACAAAATAAGTTACAGCTTCCTCCAATATAATAGTGTTTAAATCCTTGTACTCCCAATCTATAAGGTGTTCTAAATTCAGGATTGATAGGAGATCCTAATTCAATGATATATGTTTGTGTTGTACCTGCTAGATGTAAGATACCAGAGTCCATAGTGATTACAGCTTCAGCATCATTAATCAAATGCCAAGTCTCAGAGATAGATGTTTGATTCATTAAGTTAATTACTTTAGATCCTTCTAAATCATGTACAGGTTTCTGTACATTAAAGAAGCCTGTCTCACTGCTATCTTTACCTACAGCTACAACTGTATATCCCATATCTGTTAAAGATGTAATTAATTTTACCCAATTATCTTGTGACCAAGTTCTATTAGGCCAGCTGTTAACAGGATGTATAACTATATACTTCTCATGAATAAAATTCTTCTTAGGTTCTGTAGGTCTGTAGTAACATTCTAGTTCATCTTGTGCAAGCATAAAGCCTAGGTGTATAGCATGGAACTGTCTGATATCCATCATGTTATGCTTCATCTCTATGCCACGCTCATCTTTCTTACCTACTAGATAGAAAGAGTTGTGCATTGTATAGTTAGCTTTGAAATAATCTCTATCTATAGAGTCTGCCTTATAGCTCTTCTCTACATAAGGATTCATTTTAAATAGCTCAGGCATCTTAGAGATGACAATGATCTTTCTTTGATATGCATCATGTAGTTTCTTGATGGTGGGGGTGGCACATATAAGGTCCCCTAATCCATTACATTCTGATAAGTCTAAACAGACTGGTTTCATATTACTTAAAATAGTTTCCATCTTCATTAAATTGTTGGTCAAAGTTAGTTGTTAATACCCATCTTTCCTCATTTGATTTGTTCTCTTGGGTCTTGTGTTGCATCCATCCAGGGAATACAATTATGTCTCCTGACACTACAGGTATCTCAGTCCACATCCAATCAGGAGTATCATGATAGTAGAAAGACTTTAAAGACTCTAATGGATCTTTAGCCATATAATATCCACCATTCTCTGGCATATGTAGATAAGCAGCTGCTACCATAAATGTATTTGAATGATTATGTGTATGTGTTTTACCTCCATTGTAATGTACATTAAACCAGCTATTAGAGATAGTGTATTTATGATATGTATTAGAATAGCCCATACCTTGTATAGCTATTTCTCTAATCATTACTTTTAACCAATCAAAGTATTCTTTAAGCTCTGGTAGTTTATGTGCTTGTTTTTTATTCTGATGTGACGATCCTCCATTGCTCACTAAAGGAAACTCTGAAGGAGCTGAATCCATTATTTCTCTACATAAAGGTTTAATCTTATCAAACTCAAACTCATAATGTAGTTTAAACATATAAGGGGAGTGTGCATTGACAACACTTATTTGATTAGTTACTTGCTCCATTTTTGCATTAGATTAGTTGTTAACACCCATCTGTTTTCATCAGACAGATTAGGTTGTGTTCTATGGTTTAACCATCCAGGAAAGATTAATACATCTCCTGATATAGTTGGTATCTGTCTCCAAAGGTGAGAACCATGAATAGGTAACATAGCTTTATGATATTCTAATGGATCTTTACATTCATAGTACCCACCATTTTCAGGCATATCTAAATATGCAGCTACAACTATAGATGTACAAGCATGGTTATGTTCATTTGTAATACCATCTTTATTGTGAACATTCATCCAGCTATTTGAAACATAATAGTCTATAGTTGAATCATTATCTTTTAATAACTGATCACTTTGTTTTCCAATACACGCTTTAGCAATGCTTGGAATACAAGACATAAGCCACGAATAGAATGGTGCAAACTCTTTTATTTGATGTGGCTTTAGATTGTTGTACTGTGATGTGTGTCCATTAGTTAGTTCAGTGGCATCTGTAAACTTACTATCATCAATTAACTTCTCACATATTGGTTTTAATGTTTGCCAATCAAAATCAAAATGTAACTTAAATAGATATGGATCAAATGGATTGATTATCTCAACCTTATTCATAGTTAAAAGTTTTAAAGTACCAATCATATTGATGTCGTATTTGAGCACAAATGTCTTCACCTAATACATTAATTGCTCTAGACTGCTTCTGTTTTACTGTTCTATCTATGTCATGGTTAGCAAAGTGAAGTATATCATTATGTCTTGTCACTTGCTCTACATTAGTAAAGTCATGCAAACAAAATGGTATATCTAAATAGTTATATACTCTAGCTATTTCTTGTAAAGGATTCTGACAGAAGTCTTCATATCTAATAAACAATATATCTTGTTCAAAGTTCATTACATCTTTTATATGTTCTAAAGTAGTACCTAAGGGAGAAAGTGCAAGCCATGAATCAACTCTCTTTTGTGTAGTTGTATTAGTAAGCTCATTCCAGTTTACATGCATGTTATTCTTTAATGGTTCTGCCCTATAGTTTTCTTCAAAAGAACAAACTATATCTCTAAGATCTCTAACCATTACAATTATCTTTGGTTTCTCATCAGTAAAAACATGCTCTAAGAATGAATAGTAATGCATCCAAGCAAAGTGTTTATCTAGATAGTAATCTTTATCTGTAAATACATCTCTGTAAGCTGGTATTCCCACTCTACAGAATTTTAAGAATGCTTCTTTAGTTACACTTGCTTCATCAGGATGTACATATTGCATCATGTGCACAAACTTATCTTTTGCTGCAGATATAAAGTCTAACATCATACTTGCAGATGATACATACATAGCATTGTTCTGAGCTAGTACATTCTGTAAAAGTGTACCACCTGATCTAGGTAGAGAGGCATTAAAAAATATGTTCTTCATCCTCACTCATTTGTTTTCTAATCTTAGTAGCAGATATATCACTTATCTCTGCAGGGGGTACATGTTCAATAACATCATAACCTACACCACGTCCAAAGTTAATTGATTCTATGTCAGGAATAATCATGATTCTTATCATGCCTTTTTCTACAAGATCTATTAACTCATTGGTGATATTCATCATCACCTGAATTGGGGACCATGGATTGTTCTCATCTGGTTCTACATCTCTAATAGCTATACAAACCTTCTTACCCTGGTTTAACTGTTGATCAATTAACCATCTATGTCCAGTATGCCATGGTTGCCATCTACCTATGTACATAGCCCACTCACCTGACTTACCACTACCTTTTGCTAGAATATTCTGCATACACGTTTGATTTGGTCTACACTATCTTCAACAGATGTGTTAGATGTGTTAATTATAAGATCTACATTGTCCATATGTGGAAGCTCAAAGTCTGTCACTTTAAACTGGCTCTTGCCTCTATCGTCCTGATAAATTAGATAGATCCATTTAACTCCTTTATTTAATTTGCTTAGATACTCTCTGCACTCTTCATAAGGATACACTAGTGATAACACTACATTTGAGTATACAGAATTTAGATAGGTGGCTATCTCACTAGCTCTATTTAGGTTTTTAATCCTGCCTTCCTTACTGTAATCTTTGTTCTTGAAAATGTCTCTTAATGTGTCCCCATCAATGTGATGAAAGGTATCTTTGACAAAATGCTGGGCTAAGGTAGTCTTACCTGATCCAGGCTGTCCAAAAATAACTATAATCATTGTTGAATGTTTGCAACAAATGTACTATATTTGTACGAAATAAACAACATTTTTATGAAAATTGAAGTTTCTATTGGAGAAATAGTGGACAAGTACACTATTCTTATGATCAAATCCTCTAAGATACAGGACCCTGTTAAGTTAGAGAACATTAACAAAGAGTTAACATACCTAGTAGATGTGCTTAAAAAAGAAGATCCATTGATGACAGACTACCCTCTTACCAAAGCTCTGTTTGAAATCAACAAAGAACTATGGAAAGTAGAGGATGATCTTAGAGATCTAGAGAGAGTCAAAGACTTTGATAAAGAGTTTGTTATCCTAGCTAGAAATGTATACAAATTGAATGATAAAAGAGCTGATATTAAAAAACAAATTAATATGAAGTTTGGCTCTGATTTTGTAGAGGAGAAGTCCTACCAGCCCTACTAAAAAAGATTTGGTAGTTTCAACTTTTTTACTTAGTTTTGCTTCATATATATGCCATTGGTAAAGAGACACATAGCTAAGACTATTAGCTATAGGATAATCAGTACCCTAATAGGGTTTATTCTGATGTGGTGGATATCTGGTTCTATCAAGATAGGAGCTGCCTTTGGTGCAGGAGAACTCCTTATCAAACCTATTTTATACTTCTTTCACGAGCGTGCCTGGTACAAGTGGAGCAAGTATGGTCTGAAGAAATAATTAAATCTAAATATTTTAAACACTACACCCAACTTGGGTGCATTTTTATTTATACCCATGAGAGAAAACCCTGCAATTAATGCATTTAAAGTATGGATATTTCCAAGTCTAGCATCAGCAATGGCCCTGTTAATTTGGAATGATGTAAACGAGATCAAGTCTGATGTAAAGCAGCTAATGGCTCAGTCTAACGTAGACAAGACACGTATTGACAATTTAGAAAGAGTAGTATTTAAAACTACAACTAGTTTTCCTTTCTCTGGTTTACCAGTTAAAGAGTCTTCACTGACCTCTTATTATGCAATATTGCCTAATAAAGACCTATTAAAAAAACAGAAACATGAAAAAGTTCTTCTCTGATTTATTTGATGACAACAACACAATTAATGAGAAAGCTGTAATTGGCTTTGCTTCTTTTGTAATCATGGTGGTGTTTGCTTTGGCAGATATTGTCACTGGTACATTGCATAAAGAGTTGGTTGTCAATGAGTTCATATATGACTCATTCAAAGTTTTGACCATCGCTTGTTTTGGAATTGCTTCTGTAGACAAGTTTATCAATAAGAAAAACCAAACTGAAGATAATGAATAAGATTTTGACGTTTATCATAATAGCTTTAGTATTTGCAATGGCTTTTCAAAATAAAGGATGTAATAATCCTAATCTAAAAGCTGACACTGTAACGTTACACGATACAGCTTGGAAAATACATGACTCCTTGATTATCAAGAAGTTAAAAGTTAAAGAGATAATACACGATACACTTCCTGCAGAGTATATTGCAGACACAAATTACCCTAAGCTCAAAGCTCAATATGATGCTTTGGTTGTTGCCTATTTGGTAAAGAACATCTATGCTGACACAGTGAAGCTAGATACTTTGGGCTATGTAGCTGTAGCTGATACAGTACATAAAAACGAGATACATGGTAGATCTTATAAGTATAACTATAAGATTCCTACAGTTACTGTGACAACTACCATCACTAAGCAGGCTCCTCCTAAGGGAGCTCTATTTATTGGTGGGGGTGTTACAGGAAATCCTAATGAGGTAAAATCTCTTTTTGGAGGATTTCTTTACAAATCTAAAAAAGACAAAGTTTTTGGATTAAATGTTGGTTTAACTGGCAATAGTAAGATTGTATATGGTGTACAATCCTATTGGAAAATTAAATAACTATGAACGTAGATAAATTAAAAGGACACATTCCAGACACAGTGATTGCACAAATCCCTGGTGTAATAGATAAGTTTGAAATCAATACAGCATTACGTTTAGCCCATTTCTTAGCACAGACAGGACATGAATCAGGTGGATTCAAAGCTGTTTCAGAGAACTTAAACTATGGTGCTGCTGGTTTACAGAGCATCTTTAAGAAATACTTTACAGCTGAAAGTGCTAAAGAGTTTGAACGCAAGCCTGAAAGGATTGCTAATATAGTGTATGCTAATCGTATGGGTAATGGTAATCAAGCTTCTGGAGAAGGGTATAAGTTCAGAGGACGTGGCTATATTCAGTTAACAGGGAAGGATAACTATGCAGCTTTTGATAAGACAGTTGAAGATGATATCATAGCTAGCCCAGACCTTGTAGCTACAAAGTACCCACTTTTATCTGCAGCTTGGTTCTTCCATAAGAATGGATTACATAAGATTGCTGATGAGGGGGCTACAGATGCTGTGGTAACTAAGGTGACTAAGCGTGTTAATGGTGGTATCATTGGTCTTCCTGATCGTATCAAACACTTCAACGAATACAATAACCTTTTAAATGGTAGTATATAATGGCAAACGCTAAGAAAAAACCTAAAGCAATGCGTAGCAGACGCTCTGGAATTAAAAAAGCAGAACTATTACAACATAACAGTGAGGTGCTATATAATGTATGGACAGCACTTAATGCTCAACAAGTTTTAAAAAACTATAAATAATGGCAGCAAAGAAAGAAACAAATATATCAGCAAACCCATTGCCTATAAGCTTTAAGGAGTTTGCTAAAAACCCAATTGTGGGCACCCTTTTCTTGGTGCTCATTGCTATTTCATACCTATACATAGATGTTCGTACAACATTTAAAGAGCAGGCAACTTCTCAGAATGTACGTATTGAAAAGGTGGAAAATAGGTTAGATAGGGTACAAGAATCTTTGAGAGTTAGTGATTCAGCCAAGGCTGTAACCACTACACAGTTGCAGACTTTGCAACAGTTGGGAGCAATCAAAAAGCTTAACTAATGAAATATTTATTAATCATATTAATACCACTCATCTATGGATGCCAAACTACAACTGCTCAAAAAGTTGATGGATCTGTTCAAGAAGACAGGGAGTTTGAAGAGCTTCTTAGCAAAGTTGAAACAAATAATAAGTTCAGTTTAGAAGTTCAAGCTCAAGCTACTGAGACACAAAAGAAGATTGTAAAAGAAACAGTTCAAAACATAACCAACCTTAAAGAAGAGGTTACCACTCTCAAAATAGAATTAAATGAAGTTAAAGCAACTCTTGATAGTGTTAGTTCTGACACTGGTAGCAATTTCATCTTATTCCCAATACCCAAAGACAAGAAAGATAGGTAGGGATTCTGTGGTGATAATGACCATTGAACAAGGGGATGCAATTAATACATTATATAAACAATATAGGTTTCAAATAGATTCATTAAAGATTGATGCTCAAGCAAATAGACTTATTATAGACTCATTACAAAACAAATGTGACAGTCTAGGAAGAAAGCTTTATGATGCAATGCAATACAAATGGAAGTATGAGGCTAATAGAGAGATCTTCTTTAGAAGAGAGAGTAGTATAGATAATATGGAGAGATATCATCTAGCTCAAAA
>Ga0255075_1000075_pt1 | contig 22538 bp, 31 predicted proteins | sample Colum_Law_RepA_8_FD_188579 | JGI IMG/M metagenome (GOLD analysis project Ga0255075, IMG submission 188579) | Freshwater microbial communities from Columbia River, Oregon, United States - Colum_Law_RepA_8h | ecosystem: Environmental > Aquatic > Freshwater > River | place: USA: Oregon | collected...
CCCGCAGAGGAGCGCGCCCGTCGCGCCGAACTGCGCAAAGTTGAGGCAAAGCGTCGCAACGAGGCGAAGCGTCGTGCATCTTTTGTTCTACAAACCCGATACACCGAAGAGTTTGATGAACTTTTTGCAGAAGAAATGAAGGCAATGAAGTTGGAAAACAAGTTCGCACCCAAAAACTAACATTTGGGGCAATCAGTCTATGCCCCCTCGCATAGAAGGGAAGGAGCGCCGAAAGGCGCTCCTTTTCCTTTTCCTAGGGCGAGGTATAATTGCCTATGCCTGAGTACATTTTTGGTGACATAGAAATCTTGCGAGCAGTCTCCGAACCATGCATTGTTTGCGGTGACCCGAACGGCAACTGCGTACCCGAAGGACATAAACCTCCTGAAAGACTTTTCGGATTGGGTATCTTCAAATCACTAGATGACAAGCAAACATTTAGAATAGAAGAAGATTTTTTTGTAGACGAAGAAATCTCTGCTGGTGTTTTCGCCAAAGTTCGCAAATTTGCTGTCGGTCAAGTGATCCCTTTATCTGAGGCAAGAAAATATAACCTTACCCGTAATTAGGATTTTACTTAAAATACTTGGTGCTGTACTATTGTTCTCCACCCATATTGCCTAGTGCGCCGAAAGAGGATGTAATGACTTCGCTGTTATCCCAAGAATTTGTAGACCGATACAAAACACAGACACCCCCATGGGGATTCAGCGGTCTTGGCGAGGTTGTCTACCTACGCACATACTCTCGTCGGATTGAAGAGTTGAACCGAAACGAAACTTGGTTGGAAACAGTACAGCGATGCGTGAACGGTGCAGTAGAAATTGGGACACCACTCACAAAAGATCAAGCAGAAAAACTTTTTGACCATGTATTTCACCTGCGTGGATCGTTCTCTGGTCGCGCCCTATGGCAACTTGGAACTCCGTTGATCAAGCAGTTCAATGCCGCTTCACTGAATAACTGCTATTTCGTAAACATAGAAAAAGTAGAAGATTTTGAGTTCCTCTTTGATCACCTGATGCTTGGCGGTGGAGTTGGATTCTCCGTTGAACGAGCAAAAATTCATGATCTACCAAAAGTTTTGCCTAATGTAAAAATCACACACGACCGTTCAAACGATGCAGACATCATTGTTCCTGACTCTCGTCAAGGTTGGAGACGGCTACTACACAGCGTCCTTAAGTCTTATTTTGATACAGGTAAATCTTTCTCCTATTCAACGATCCTTATTCGCGAATTCGGTGCACCACTAAAAACATTCGGTGGAACAGCAAGCGGACCCGGTGCGTTGGTAGACGGAATTGCAGACATTTGTAAAGTAATGGAAGCACGCGAAGGAAAAAAACTTCGTTCAATTGATGTCCTTGACATTTGCAACATCATCGGTCGGGTTGTTGTTTCAGGATCATCACGACGCTCCGCACAGATCGCTATCGGCGACCCTGACGATGTTCTGTTTTTGCGAGCAAAGAACTGGGCTTCGGGAGATATCCCCGGCTACCGAGCAAACTCAAACAACAGCATCTACGCCGACTACTACGACCACATCATGCCAGAACTATGGAAGGGCTACACAGGTGGCGGTGAGCCGTACGGCTTGGTGAATCGTCGCCTCGCCCGAAAGTTCGGACGACTCAAAGAAGAACGAGCAGATAAAACTATTGAAGGATTCAACCCATGTGCAGAAATTGGTTTGGGTGACGGAGAGTCCTGCAACCTTGCGACAATTTTCTTGCCGAACATATGCAGTATTGAGCAGTTCAAGGAACTATCAGAACTCCTTTACATGGTTCAAAAGCAAATCACTCGTCTTGCTTACCCTTACGCCAAAACAAATGCAATTGTTGCCAAAAATGCGCGTCTAGGACAAAGCATCTCTGGTGTTCTACAGGCTTCCGAGGAACAGGTTTCTTGGTTGGATGAGGCATACCGCAACCTTGACGAATTTGATGTCAACTATTCAAAGGAAAAAGGTTTCCCTCGTTCTGTCAGGTTGACAACCGTTCAGCCATCAGGGACGCTCTCATTGCTCCCCGGGATCACTCCGGGCATTCATCCCGCATTCGCACCGTTCTACATCCGTAGGGTGCGTTTTGGAGCGTCTGACGCCCTTGTTGACGGTCTCCGCAAACGAGGACACAAGGTTGTTTGGGATATCGGCATTGACGGTCGCGAAGACCACACACGCTACGTCGTTGAATTCCCATGCAAGTCACCAGACAACGCAGTTCTCGCAGAAAACATGACAGCCGTTGAGCAACTTGAGTGGGTACGGAAAATGCAAACCGAGTGGGCAGACAACGCCGTTTCGGTGACCGTGTACTACCGCAAGGAAGAACTTGAATCCATCAAAGAGTGGCTCTCCAAGAACTACGACACAGGTGTCAAGTCTGTTTCATTCCTACTTCACGCCGACCACAACTTCCCTTTGCCTCCATACGAAGAAATCACACCAGAACAGTATGGTTCGCTATTAAAGAAAATTGACATGAGCATTCCACTCAGTCAGGCAACAGGAATGGATCTCACCATTGACGATTGTGCGACTGGTGCCTGCCCAATAAAGTGACATGACCAAAAAAATAATCAGCCTTTACCCCGTCGTCATTAGACAGGCGAGGTATAGCGGGATATATGAAGGCGGAAAGTGGATTGCATTCCCAGAATGCGATGAATTCACCGAACCTATGTTCAATTACTTTCATGGTGACGACTGCGATGCCGTTGATCTATTCACCGACGAGTACCAACAGACAGTTGGGATAGGGGAAAGTCCGAATCTTGCATATGCCGATCTTTGTAAAAAAAATGGGATTGAAACAGAATAATGTTCCCAACATTAAAAGAACTTGGTGCTCATCATGTCTACGAGCAGGCTATAGAAATATTAGAGAAACATGGGTTCTCCAACCACACGACATATGACCCGTACTCAAAAGAGGTAGACATTTGGGGTGCGATACTTCTTGCATGCGGTGCGAAAGAAAAACTACTCGCAGAAGGAATTGCTGATGCAGAGGAATGTGGTGTTGCGCCATTCATGTGTGGACGAGCAAGATTCTTCTGTGAATATCTAGAACTTATTACAGGAAAAGAAATAGCAGAGTGGTGCGCTATTTGCACTAAAGAAGATGCTGTTGCTCTGCTTAGAAAAGCAAGTGACAGGGTTGCTATAACAGTTCTACGCCCGTAAATAGTTGATCCCCCACAGACCTGCACGGATGTGGGGGATCAACTATTTGTCGGGTTTAAATTTTTACTTACTTAATTATCAGGCTACAACTCCACCTGGGTGGTTGCCACGAAGTGTTGCTACTGCAACAACATCTGAACCATCTTGATCTGCTGATTGATCAATTTGAAGAAGAGCGGTCAAGTTAGAACCAGCGGTTCCCGAACCAACTGCACCAACAACCAAGTAAACAAGATCGTCTGCTGCGAGTTCATCGGCACCATCAACGGTTGACATTGTTGCTACAGCCGAAACTGCACCAGCGGCGATTGACCAAGTTCCGACAACAGTTCCAGCGGCGCTAGCCTTGCGAACTGTTCCACTCAAAACTGAACCAACAGGTGCGGTACCAGCAGCAACCGTGATTGCGCGAACACGACCCGAAACAGGAACGCGGGTAACAACTGAAGAAGTTGTTGCGACTGCGCCTGTAACCGTCATTGGGAGAAGAAGTGGTGCTGATGCTGACATTTTTGACCTCCAAGTCAAAGAGAAATACTGGAATACCTATGTAGGTAAATAATACAACATTTATTACCCCTCAGAAGCAACCTCAAAAAGCGTGAGTTGGCTTTCTTCAATCTCACGGGCAATTCTCAACTTCTCTTTTTCGGCAGATAGACGCTCAGTCGCAATCTGCGCATATTCGGGGTTCAACTCACAGCCCAAATATGATCTACCCAACTTTTGTGCCACCACGCCAGTAGTGCCAGCACCAAAAAACACATCAAGCACTGTGCAGGGCACTGTTTCAGCGGTTTCGCATTTGCAAGCCTTTTCCCACCCGATTGTGTCGGTTTGGGAATAACCTGCGTCTCCCTTGCCATTTATTTCCCCATATGCGCCTTCGTAGTTGTTTGGACGGTAACGAGGATCGTTCACTGGAAGTTCGTTTCGGGCTATTCTCTTGCGATTCACTTGACGGACCATCGGTGACCCACATTGAGCACAACATCCCATTTCGCTCGTACCAGCGGAGATGCAAGGCTCTATCAGATCCTGCGGGAAGGTCGCGAAGTGCGCTCCCTTGAATGGTTTCGTTGTCACAGTCCATACAGACCTCTTGTTCCTAAAGGCTCCAGTTGAGCCATGCATTGCGTTAGAAATACCTGCATCTTTACGGCTGTCTGCACGAGACCCCCTGTCGTCGTAAGCATATTTTGCTGGTTCTTTTATTGCTTCACTGTCAAAGAAATAATGTGACTTCTTCGTCAACAGAAACATGTACTCATGCGCTTTGGTGCACCTATCGCGAACAGATTCGGGCATCGGATTCGGTTTAGCCCAAATAATGTCTTGACGCAAATACCAGCCGTCTGCTTGCAAAGCAAAGGCAACACGCCAAGGAACACCAACTAAATCTTTAGGTTTGAGATCGCCGTCATCGCGACCTATTTTGGCTCTGAAATCTTCGTTCTCCCCACCAGCGTTAGAAGCATTAGTAGAAGCGATTGACTGCTTCCACCCATTCCCGTTGCTACCTGCATAAGAGTCGCCGAGGTTCAACCAGAGCGTTCCGTCTTCTCGTAAAACTCTGCGAACTTCACGGAACACTTCCACCATATGTTCTACATATTCGTCAACGGTTGGCTCTAAACCAAGTTGGCTATCCTTGCGCATCGCTCCGCAACGAGGGCATTGGACTTTATAAATGCCGTCACCGATAGCGCCTTCAAGAAGTTTCTGTCCAGTTGAGCAACTCTCACTGAACTTACTATCCCGTTTATGAGAGCATTCAGGATCGCCACCAATCCAAGTGGCAGTTCCATAATCCCTTAGACCCCAATACGGTGGTGAGGTGACAACGCAGTGAATACTGTTATCCGCCAAAGACGCAAGAGTTTCCCGTACATCACCAAGGAGAATGTTTGAATCAATAACAAATGGCAGCACTGTTTCTTCGTTTGTCATTTTTCCCCTCGTAAACCCCTCATTGGGGTTAAGACTACTTGCTAATCTTGAACCACGCAAGCATTTTCTTGCGAAGAGGCAAAGATTTCACATCATTAACTCTGATGACGGCAGTCTGTTCAGCCATGACCTTCATGAACTTTTCGGCATTTGCGAATTGTTCTTTCGTTTCACCGACTTTTGCCAACAAATAAGGATCCTTAGCAGCGACAAGTCCCTTAGTTTTCAGTCCAGATGCCTCTTTGGCAGGAGCCTTTTTAGCAGGAGTCTTCTTTGTAGGAGTCTTCTTTGCAGACGCCTTCTTGACGGGAGCCTTCTTTTTATTGGATTTTTTTGGTTGTTTTGATGTCATAGAAAAAACACTAGTACAAAATAAATAGCATAAATGCAACCCCATCATTTTGGCGAAGTGACCATACAGTAGGGTTTCCTAACATGTATACAGGCTTCTACGAAACAGAATTTGACAAAATAGCGCTATGCGCCGAGTCAATCAAAACTGCAAAAACTTCTTTAATTGAAGAAGATGGAATTGGCTCCGATTTAAATATAAACATATTTGGGTGGAAAAATAATGAGTTGGCAACAATAATTCAACTTAAAAATACTTTCTCCATACCTAAAGATGAGCGGATCCGATCATTAATAGAGGCTTCCGTGATCATGCGTCGTGGTTGGGGAATCACAGAATTCACCATCGCAGCCGAAGGATACTGCTCAATGGCTCCAGCCGAAACATCTGGTGAAAACCTCGCACAACTTTTTGCTTTAAAAGACTCACCAGTAACAGAATGCGTATCTTTTACCCACCTAACACTTGACGACCATATTTTTGTGGCGATGCCATACAAGGTGCAACTAGGAAGAAAAGTTGATTTCGGCGATGTGCTTTGGTTTAATGGCGGGAAAGCAATGCGCGATATTGAATACCCCGCAGCGCTAAAAGCGTCGTTGAAACTAAAACAGGAACCGATTGACTCATCTCTAGACCGAGAAACATACTTTGGTACACTTGCCTCAGCAGTAATGCACTGCGGATTTGAAATATTTTATAGGGACGATGTATAAATAAGAAAATGGAACCAATAGATTTTTTCCACGAAAATGGTTATGTGGTATTCAAAAAGGCTATAAGCGAAAGTCTTATAGATGAATACAATTGTGCATGGGATAAAGAAAACTCCGACAAAACTGATCAATATGGAAATAATTTTGGGTGGGATAAAGAGTCAGAGCACCTAGAACATCCCGAAGTAATGGACATAATGTGCAGTCCAATTATTTCTGAATTTTTTGTTGAATTAGAACTTGCCGTTGCTCTTCATCGCGTGGACACTTGGGCTATGAGCAGTGAAAAACCTTGGCATCATGATTCAACATTATCCAACCCAGTTGCATTCAATAACTATATTGGTGCTTGGGTTGCATCAGAAAATGTGTTGCCCGAATCAGGACCATTCCAACTCATACCCAAATCGCACAAGTGGGATATTGACAAGTATTCAGTTTATTTCGGTGAAAATAATGGTGAGATTAGAGACGGCAGGTGGTTTAACCACGAAATAGAACGGCAGATTGAAGATCACAAAGAAATTCAGCACTTTACATTTCTTGCCGAAAAAGGGGATGTTCTCATTTGGCATGGGAATCTAATTCACCGTGCACTCATACCAACCAATAAACAAATTACACGAAAAGCGATCATCGGTCACTACAGCAACTCAAAGCAATATGAAGGTGCAGTTGACGAAGGATACGAAAAGAATATGACCTCACTGCTTGGTGACCCAAACGTTAAACAATGGAAAAACTCAGGGTATTACTACGACAGAAAAAGGTAATTAGAAATTTAACGGATTTTTCTGTTTTTCAAACTCTGTCCATTCGCGGAATGAACCGCCAGTATCGCCGTAACGGTCAAATTTATCAATGGAATTCATCAGGAATGAGTGAGTTGAAACAACGATCGCCGCTGTAATAAGAAATGCAATAATCATAGGAATACATGATGCCATCTCTGCGAGCGATCAACTGCAAGAAACTATCGTTTTACGAAATTAGATAGTGTCAATCTCTTTTTGTGATACTAATCATTCTTCGGCATCAACTATTTCAGCATCCTGAATATCATCTTCGCCCTCACCCAACGCAGACAAATCACCGAGCAATTCTTTGATTGTCTCACGAGGCATAATTCCCGCATCGCTCATAAGCATCAAAAGTTTCTTAGCCTCAGCCTCAGAATCAAACTTCTCCGTCTGAACCACACCCGGTGCGCCAGCCAAAACAGCCCGCAACGGAGAAGCATCGCGAACATCCATTTGAACATTCACATTCGTTTGTTCCATACCCAACAATTTTGCGCGACGATCAATAATAGAAAGAACAGTAGACACAGCCTTGATATCTGGCTCAATAGAAACCTCTGTGCCGTCGTCCATTTTTTGTTTTCGGTGTTGTGTTAACGGCCAGATTGCGGATTGCAGAGCATCCAAACGCTCAAGTTCCATCTGAAGAACCTCGGGGTAAGCCAGCAAAGCCTCCTGATTCAACTTGCCAAGTTGCCTTCGGATTGAGTTGGAAACATTGGAAGTACCGACCCCGAACCTGCGTGCTATCTCAGCGATTGGAACACCAGCCTGACGCATCTTGAAAATACGCAAGTCACGCTCGGCAAGAAATTCTCTAGTTAAACCTTTTTCAGCCATGTCAGGATGCTTTCATAAATTCAATAACTTCAAATGGGAAGATTTTCCCTCTTCTCATTTTAGTCGGGAACTCCCGTACATCTCGCGCGCCACGGAAATGTCGCACATCATAGACATAATCCCCCACAGCCGTTGGGTCAGGAGTCAGAGATAGACCGAACTCCGGCCAGCGTGACCACACGGCAGAACCGAACGGTCGCAAATCTCTAGTGGTAGAAGATGTCCCCAATGGGGCGTGGTGCTCAAGCCACAATGAGCAGTTGTAGTAATCACGCAACATGTCAAAGTATTTGGCTACTTCAACAGTGATTGATTCCGATGTCCTGCCACCCGGATCAACAAAAGATTTGTAGATCGGACCGAGCAAAATTAGATCAGGTTTAATGGTCTCAACTGCTTCTTCAATAATTGATCTGTCTGACGGACGCATCAAATCAACACCTGACGGCTTAATCAGGATATGACACTCAGGTTCACCGTCCAAATAGCCAAGACGGCGCGCTGCACCCATGATGTTCGCCGAAGTTCTTCTAATGATTCGCTCAGGGTTTTCAAGGTCAATAGTTAATGTTCGTATGGGTTTCATGCGAGACATGGTGAATGGGTTGATGCCGAATGAACTACAGATCGCCACCTGTCTTGCGAGCATTGTTTTTCCGACGCCTTCAGCGGCTACAACAATTACTCGCTCTCCACGCTCAAGAACATTAGGGATAATCCAGTCATAGTCTTCGTTCTCGGTCTCCAACAAAAATTGCGACCAATTGACAAGTCTTCCCCTATCAATTTCATCTTCACGTCCAAATGAGCCGATAAGCATTGATGCTTTTGTTAAGCGAACATTCTCCGAAATATCCTCACGGATTAACAGGGAATTCAATCTTTCAGCAAGCGCAACTAGTGGTGTCGTCGCTTCAACGATCGCTTCGGTTTGTTGTTCCTCTTCTTCATGTTGGACTATGTCGTCCAAAGGTTCGGAGTCTTTCATTTCAACTAGATCATCAATTGTTCCACCAGCACCTAAAAGTTCTGATACATCTTTAAAATTATTTGGAGGAACCCAACTGACAACAGTGCATCCGTTTTGTTCAAGTGTTTTAGTAACCATTTTTGCGTGGTCTCTACCTACACTGTCATTGTCCGCAATAATCCACACCTGAGCGCCCTCTAATGCGCGAGTATGTATGTCAAGCCACTTGCCCGCACCGTTTGGTGGTGTTGTCGCACAGAAACCCAAAGCGACCATATTGTCAGCATCTTTTTCACCTTCAACAAGCCAAATCACTTCTCCATTGTCTTTAGCGTGGAGGACATCGGGTAGGCGATACAAAACCTTTGGTGTGTCGTCCAAAGAAAAAATGTATTTGCCCTTATTGGCAGGGTCTGGTCGTCTTTGTCGGAAAGTTTTCTTTCCCCACTGATCCACGAACCGTTGCTTTTGAAAAAGAAGTTTCCCGTTTTCGTCACGATAATCGTATGTAGCGACAAGAGAAAGTTTGCGTTCCTCTTTCTTTTCAGGATAAAGATCAGCCAACTTTAACCCCACCGACTGACAAACCTGATCAACGGAACAGCCCTGCCCGCGATGGCAGGTAAGTAGAATTTTGTCTTCATTTCCTAAGCCCACAGAGAGCGATGGATTGTTATCGTCGTTACGGCATGGACAACGAGCCTCCCAGCCATTACTTGTAGGACGGACACCGTTCAGTTTTGAGAGGAACCTGTCAACATGTTGTGGGACAGAAGCATTACTCATTTGCTAAGTCTAATCTATTAATAATCCTCTGTACTCTTCCTGCGTTAACCGACCTTCGGACAGTGGGTGATGCCCTGCGATCAAGTGGCAAAGTTATTTTTTGCTGGCGTCTCAGAATTTCTCTTTCAATTTCACTTTTTCCACCCCAAACTCCAAGCGGTTCATAGCGGAGGGAATAATCTAGGCAACCCTCAACGACTTCACATTCCTTGCACATCTCTTTTGCTAATTCAACATCTTTGCGATGCTGACCAGCGGGCAGATTTGGATAGAACAAGGTGATGTCTTTCCCCTTGCACGAGGCTTTGCTCGTATCAAAAAAGTCACTTATATCCTGAGTGTCCAAAATCCCCCCCGAGTTGACTTGTTATCCGTGTAATGTTCGCCTAACACTACAACCCCTGTCAGGGAGTTCAAATGTTTTTCTCGTATTTCCCAATTTTCTTTGCAAGTTCAATATCTAAAAAAACTGTCACATAGTTCACGCGAAGAATGTTGTCTTCGCCCACCTCTGACACAACCTCAACACTGTCCTGTGGACAACCTATGGAACTCGCAATCCCTGCCCGAAGTTGAGCAACATTAACTTCCTCATTTATTGATTCATCATAAAAATCCCACACCTCTTCAAGGGTGGGTGGCTGAACGATAGTTAATGCTTTGAGTTCTCTTCCCTTTTCCTCCCCGATGACGCACCAAGTGCAAGCAATTTTCGGTGCAGATGACGCCCTTTTTCGGACTTCAATATGTCCGCATTCAAGTTTGTGATAATAAGAGACGTCACCCCACGCGCCTTGTTTGTCAATGGAGAGAATAGTCTTCTGTGGCGCAGATTTTTTATTTATCACGGGCAAATCTGTCTAAACCTATTTTGCTCATGTACGCATCGTATGATTCTTTATCTTTTGCACCGTAGAAACCAAGTTCTTCACCTTTTAAGATCACTGAAGCATGGTGATCCATTTGACTTCCACCCAGCGTTCTTGGTTTGTTACATTGCTCCACTTTGACTTTGTTGCGCCAATCGTCCAACCCCACAGATTCTAGATATGCACCGTTTTTGCCACTCGTATACTGCGTGTTGATTTTCATGCCGTATATACGGTATCCGCGAGTCCATGCCCTCATTGCTAAAACGTGCTCCTCGCCCCAAAAAAATAGTCGCGGATCAGCCTCGCAGTCAAACAGAAAGTCTCTTGTTGAAAAGTGAAAGGAACCAGAAATCATGTGGACTTCTTTGTATCCGTTTTCCAAATCGGATTCACTCCAAGAATAGTCTGTTTGTTTTTCATGCTCGGAATTTAAGGCGAACTTGTTTAACTGCCAAACAAGGCTGTCCATCCAACTATCCAAATTCGGGGGTTCTTTTTCATGCACCCAAATATCCTCAGACTCAGATTTTATAAAATCTTCCTTATGTAAGTTTATTTTATAAAATCCACCAGTTAAATGACTTAATATTAATTTGCTTGTATTTTCTTGTTTCTCTATTTTTCTAAAATATTCAATTAGTACCGAGTCCCATTTTTCTTTCATTCTTGTATGGGCGTCTACACGTAAAACAAATTCCTCTTCTTGAAGCAACTGAGATGCAAGGTAATAGGCATGCCCAAGACCAAGCGGGAACGGGGAACGCAAATCAACGACACGAACATGATCGCCGAAACAGTCAAAAGTCTCAAAATCCTTTCTATCCGAACGCTGATTACATATACCGACGAAAACACGATCAGGATCGTCTGCCATCTCAAAAATGCTGTCAACGGTCTTGACGAGATCCTCTTCCTGAAAAGACGGAATTGCAACAAAAATACGATCCATAAAACTATAGTAACCTTAAAAATGTGGCGCAAATAATGGGTTTAGATCTTTCACTCACAAGCACAGGAGTGAGCATCGGTGGACTAACGACAAGCATAAAGTCCAAAAACAAAGGATCCGAACGACTGCTAGAAATACGCAACGAAATTATAAAACTAGCCCAAGAGGCTGAAGTAAAAATAGTTGCCATTGAGGGATATTCATACGCCTCCCGTCACTCGCAAGCCCACTCCATCGGTGAACTAGGTGGAGTTATTAGAGTCGCATTACGAGAACTCGGAATCCCAATAGTCGTCATACCTCCAACCTGTAGAGCAAAATTCGCCACAGGGAAAGGGAACTCAGGGAAATCGGAAGTCATGTCAGCGATCTCGGCTAAAACGGGGATAATCTGGTCTGGTGGTGATGGCAATGATAGATGTGATGCTTGGATTCTTGAACAAATGACACTGACCTATTTGGGATTATCGCAATACGAATGGAATGAAGATCAATTTTTGGCACTTAAAAAATGCGACTTCACGGCAATAACAGGAGAACAAAATGTCTAGGTCACAACCAATATCCCAAGTAGAGATTGAATCGGAAATCATGAGATTGCTAGGCATGCTTGAAGAAGAAACAGAAGCATTTGAAGTACTAGCAGTTGACGCCGCGAAAAAAGATGCGCTCATGAAGGGGAATTGGGCTAAAGAGTACCTAGCCGCCAAGGGCAGTATCAAGGAACGCGAAGCATGGGCGGACTACAAACTTTCAGACGAAGCGTACTCGTATAAGATTAGCGAAGCGTTAGTTAAATCTAAACGAGAAAAACTTTTGACCGTGCGGACATCTTTGGACGCACTCAGAACATTGAACGCCAATGTTCGCATACAAACAGGAGCCTAAATGTCAGGTATTCATAAAAGCATAGAACACCTAGCAACACCGCTAGAAAAACTTGTGCACCTTGAAAATAATCCGCGCAAAGGAAACATTGATGCAATCGTTGCGTCATACCGTGAATTTGGTCAAGTAAAACCGATCGTAATCAAAGACAACACTGACGGAACATCAACAATTATTGCTGGAAACCATCAGTATGAAGCAGCGAAAAAACTTGGGTGGGAAACAATCGCATGCGTAAAATTTGAAGGAAATACAGAAAGCGCAATCGCTTATGCCCTAGCCGATAACCGTACAAACGAACTTGGCACTACGGACAGCAATATGCTTTTTGAACTACTCGGAGAAGTTGGCGAACAATACGACAACCTCATAGACGCTCTTGGGTGGGACGAATTTGATTTAGCCGCCATGGAAGGCGACTACTACCAAGAAGACGATGCGCCATACGAAGCACCAGTTATTCAACCAATAGCAACGATAGAACCGTCAAGCAACCCAACCGTTATAAGTACACAAATGGAAAACGGCGAAACAATGCTTACTGCGCCTAAGGGCACAGACATACAGCAAGCAGTGACTCAGGGCGCGCCGTCGGTGGTTGCTAACGGTTCAAAAACTATTGTTCAATACACCCTTGTATTTGACAGCCCTGATCAGCAAAGAAAATGGTATGACTTTATTCGCTGGCTAAAAAGCGATCCCGGCACAGACGGAGAGACAACAGCCGAACGAGTTCTCAACTTTGTTGACGCACACGCCAACTATTAGTCAAATAGTTCAATTTCCCGTGCGGTTATTTTTTCGTCTGAAGCATATTTTTTGTACAGTTTTTTGATAATTGGGTGAACAGAAACCGTGTCATTTGAATAATCAATCATGAGTTGGTTAAACAAACTGTCATAGAAACTATCAGGACCACGCGGGCTATGACCCCTTGGGTATGCGCTCTCAAGGGAAAGCATTTCTTCTGTGGGTATATGGTTATACATTAAATAGTTGCGTGAAAAGTATTTTCTTTTTTTCTTGACCGCATTTGCGCAATGGAAATAGCAGTCACCATCAAGAGGGAAATAGGGTGAACCAGAGGGGAATATAACAACCTCTCCAGCATTTGGCTTATACGAGATCAAGCCAGCAGAACTATAAAAAACTATTTCCCCACCCTCGTAATCGTCATTCCAGTAGAAATTGCAAGTCAGCAAAAAATTGACTTCAGGACGGCACATCTTTTTTATTTCAAAATCTGTGTGGTAGTTCATAGCCAGCGGTTTTTGGATTCCGTATATAGATTCCGTTCTTATACTCTTGTCGTGATCCATTTCAAAATCGGGTTCGTATTCCCCGAAATTGACCGCTGATTGAATATGAAAATCTGAGCCTTCTGGTTCAATAACACCATATGTTTTGCAGTAATCTTTTATTATCAGTTCTCTGCCCTGAATTATTCTATTTGCAAGATTTTTTTGACTAATAAAATTGGGATCTTCGCTATTTGACTGGTATGAACTTTCTTCGGTATCTGTTACCCGACCGAACGTATACCAATTCCTGTAAGGCTTAAAATAGCGAGGCGCATCAGGATCTTTGGTGGTAGTTCTTTCGTGCTCATAAATGACCTCAAGAACTTCCGCAACATCTGGAAACAGGTTTGTGTAAACACGAATATAAGGCGCAATTTCGTGTGATTCCAAAGAAAACTCCATAGAAACAGACTAACACCAGATAAATTCATGGCATGCATAACACCCCACAGAACAACCCTTCACGATACCTTCGTTATGGATCGGGGGCTTACAGGGTTCTCTGTTACGCACGATTCAGGAAACAGGACTCCTTCACTTCGGTTGATTACAGGGATTTTGTTTTGGGAAATGTGTCGCGAAAAAAATTGGACGCAGATTTAATCGCACTTAGCAGAATCGGCTATCTAGATAAGAGAGAGAACCCGAACCCAACAGCGACTAATACCTACGGTTTTGCTAAATATGTTTACACCATCACCCTCATTGGACAGCACGCGTTGATGGTACTTGGCAGAAATAACCGTCTTCAAGAAGAAAAAGCGAGAAGACACAATATGAACACCAACGGGTTGGAACGCTGGAGAAACCAGCAAAAAACACTAGGATCACAGATACAAAACAAATAGGAGAAACAATGAGCACACTATTTTCTTTAGACAACCGTGTTGCCCTGCTTACCTGTGGTCTCACTGGATACGGCTGGATGATTGCCGAAGGTTTGGCAGAACAAGGTGCAAAACGCGTCTATGTTGCCGACAAGGAACCATGCACCCCTCGCACAGTCTTGGACGAGGAAGAGCAATCACAACTTGATGAAATCTACAAAAAAATTATTCATATACAGTGCGACATAACCACCGAAGAAGGACGAGAAAAACTTTTTTGTGAAATTAGCGCCCTTGAACCGAGCATCAACATTCTTGTCAACTCTTCCCTTTACAACTCTGAAGGCTGGGAAGAGGTAATAAAATACAACCTAGAAGCACCAATCAAAATAACCGAAAAATTCCTTCCCCTGCTCAAAGCGTCAACGAACCCTGACGAGGGGACAAGCATCTCAACAGAACAGATGTACGGGAAAGTAATCAACATTTCCACGGTTGACGGAATAAACCCGCCACAGGTAGCGAACTTTGCTTTCAGTTCAAGCAATGCAGGGATTAACCATGCGTCAAAATCTTTTGCTGTGCAATACATTCGCCATAAAATTGTTGTTTCATCAATCACTGTCGGACTGTTCAATACAACACCCAATGAGGTGAACCCAGCGAACAGGCTTCAAGTAACACAACGAATTCCCGCAAAACGCCTCGGGCACAAAGACGACATCGTTGCGGCGATCACATACCTTGCTTCCCGTGCTGGTGATTACTGTGTTGGAACACACATAGTTGTAGACGGCGGTGTATCGGAAATCCGCGGATGAGAAACATTTTTTCACTAGACGGTCGTGTCGCTGTTGTGACAGGTGGGTCAAGCGGAATCGGCGAAATGCTTGTTAAAGGGCTAGTTGGCAACGGATGCGACCGAGTGTACGACATATCCGTTCATGAGCCTGTTGCTGAAAGAACAAGAGTTACCTTCATAAAAGCAGATCTGCTTACACTTGAAGGGATAGACGAAGCGGTCTCAAAAATAGAAGAAACAGAAAAACATATAGACATCCTTGTGAATAACGCTGGCATCAGTGGTGGGGCACCATCATTTGAAGAGTTCAGCGAAAGACAATGGGATCAAGTTGTTGATCTGAATATGAAAACTCCGCTCTTTTTCACACAACGCATGCACAAACTTTTGAAAAAATCATATGAAACCAATAAACGACTATCAAAAGTAATTAACATCTCATCAATAAATGGTTTGTCAATAGACAGAGATAGAACATACGGATACCATGCAAGCAAAGCAGGACTGCTTCACATGACACGCCAAATGTCGTTAGACCTCATCAAAGATGGTATTTCTATGAACGCAATCTGCCCCGGAGCGTTCCCGTCAAACATGAATAGACAAGCACGAGACTATGCGCACAAAACGTCAGAGCAAATACCAGTCGGGCGCACAGGGTCACCAGATGACATCACAGGAGCAGTCGTATATCTCGCCTCGCAGGCAGGAGATTATGTTCTAGGGTCAACACTCGTAGTTGACGGAGGAGTAAACAACATACGATGAGCGAAAATACAGAACCACACCTAACTTATGTCCCACTGCTAGAAAAACATGATCCAGAACTGTGGGAAACCCAAGGCGTAGATATCATCGCCAATAACTATTACACAGAAAAAAATACAGGAGCGCAAGCAGTCATTGCCGCTTGGCAAGAAATAAACCAAAAAACTCTAAACACAGTCGCGAAAAAACTAGGCTTCCCTGAACCGCTAGGAGTAATACACGCACTAAACACATTCGGGAAAAACCTTGCCATCAATGACGCGCTTTACAAAATGCGAGACAACACCACACCTTGGCGATGAACCATATCGGGATAATCTCACCCGGCAAAATGGGTCGCACACTTGCGCTTACCCTCAACGCCAACGGAAACAAGACATATTTTGCTAGCCGAAGCAGAAAACCCGAAACAGTTACACTCGCAAAACAAGCAGGAATAATAGAACTGCCATCTATCAAAAACCTTGTACAAGAATGCGACACAATCATTTGCATCGGGACACAAGGAATCGCATTCAACACAGCATCACAAGTAGTGCTCGCACAACCATACGACGGTCTATACATAGACTTCAACTCCCTACACACCCCACAAGAAGAAAAAGATTGGCGTTTCCTAATGGAAATGTCCAACAGCCGATATGTAGAAGGTGCTTTACAGGGCTACCCGTTTGACATACTGCCAAAAACATCAGACACCCACCTAATGATCCTCTCAGGTGAACATGCAGATGAAGCAGAAAAACTATTTGCCAACACAATATGGTATATAGAAAAAACTAAACGAAACGCAAAAACGGTCAACAGAGAACCGTTCCAACAGTCCCACGATGGATAAACTTAAACGCGTGGAGACCAACTTTATAAAATGTGGGGACGCCCTACAAGAACTCAAAACAATTCCCGACAACACAATAAACACCGTCATCACATCACCGCCATACAACAAAAAAGGTATCCAAAACGGCAAAACACAAAACAGCAACCAAATCTGGCAAAAACACAATATTGACTACAACGAATACCACGACAACATGCCAGAAAACGAATACCAAAACTGGATAATAGAAATCATCAACGAACTACACCGTGTAATCACACCAGACGGATCCATCTTTTTTAACCACAAACCACGCCGACACAACAACCAAGCACGGCTACCCACAGAATTCATTCACAAAACAAACGCACACATATATCAACTGATCATATGGAACCGCAAAAACAGCCCGAACATACGCAAAGACCACCTGCTACCAAACACCGAACACATCTACTGGCTATCCAAAGACAAGCCGAAAACATTCCGTGACAACATAGACACCAAATATCTTGGCGAAATATGGGACATATCACCACAACGGCAAACAATCCACCCCGCACCATTCCCAACACAACTAGTAGAAAACTGCATCCTCCTCACCACACAACCCGACGACATCGTCCTAGACCCCTTCAATGGGATAGGGACAACCACAAAAACAGCCCAAAAACTAGGCAGAAAATATATCGGATACGATATAGACGAAAAATATGTGGAGATAGCAAAACAGTCCCCTGCTAGATAAACTACAACGAGATGGAAACCGCTACTAAATATCCGTTGATGCACCTCACCGCCCGAGAAGTACTGCAACTACGCAGATTCACCGACCTCTGCAAAGCAAACAAAAACGAACACCAAGTAACCGACCGCAAATATACGGCAGGAGCCACCGAAAAAGGCATCATCATGCTCGGAAAAGCAGGAGAAGTGATCATCTCCCGCTACTACAACACCGAAATAGATTGGGAAATCTATGTAGGCGCAGACAACGGTTTTGACACCATCATAAACAACAAAAAAACTGAGATCAAAACATCATCCCAAAAAGACCTGATAATCAACGACCCTGAACACTGCAAATACGGTTTATGGAAACCCGACACAGAACAATGCATAGTCGTATGGTGTAACCAGCCTAAACACCAATGGGAAAACATAGGCACAAACACACAGTTCCAAATAATCGGTGGAACAACCCGCCAAAATTTCTTTGCAAAAGCCCAAAAAACCGACTACGGTTATGGTCCGAGACTAAAACTAAACGAACAACAACTAACACACCTATAGAAAGACATAATGAACGAATTCCAACAATGGTGGGTCACCCACCTAGCCCAAGAAACAGAAAAGGCTCACAAACAAGCCGAAAGACTATTCCCAATCCGCGTACTCAGCAACAAAGCAAAACGCGACATCTTCATGGACACCTTCCACTGGACAATGCTAGAACAGCGAATAACAATGGAAAAACTATTTAAACAACCCGTAAACCTATAACAGGAGCAGAAAATGAGAAAAAGGCAACGCCAAATATATGCCCTCAATGTCAGCGAACCACAAATGAAAGGGCTCCTCGCACTTGTAACAGAACAACGAAAACAACTAGCAAAAACCCTGCAAGAAAAAGGCGACGCACCAGACACCGATCGCATATATCAAAAATTAACCCAACTCAAAGGAATAGAAAAAGCATTAGAAACCTCAATCTACTTCCACGACAAATTCTATGAAGCAAACAAAACACAAATCAAAGAAAAACGCGAAACCCTAAAAAAAGCAAAACCGCCGCGCGAAATTTTGAAAAACGACCCCCAACAGTCCCTCAACAAATAAACCGAAACGACCATGACAACCACACAAAAAAATACGCCCACACCCGGCACCGAAATCCTCCAAGAAGCCTACAAAATCGTAAACCAAGACCGCCAAAACACATACGGACACCCAAAAGACGACTACACAAAAGTCATCAACATCTACCAAACACTCACAGGAAAAGAACTAACAATAAACGAAGCAATCCTCTTCATGGTCTCCGTCAAACTCGCACGACTACGAACCAACCTAGACCAAGGACAACTACACCACGACACACTCCTAGACACAATCGGATACCTCACCTGCCTAAACATGATCCACCACGCAGACACACCCCAACAGACCCCAGACAGATAAACCTAAAAAACAAAACGGAACCAAAAAATATGTCGCATGACCGCCCCCGGCTACAGAGAGAGTGCAAAAGGTTGACAGCCCCGCTTAGCAACCTGCTGTCACTGTCATACAACCCTTATGTTGTAAGGGTTTTGTGATGCGTGTGCTTGTGCCTTTGTTGTTTGTGATGGTTGCTGTGTATTGGGTTTTGCAGTTGTTGCATTTTGTGTTTGTTTTGCATTTTGAGGAGGTTGTTGCAAGTGTTGTGATTGTTTTTATTGTTTTTGTTTTGTATAGGGGGTGTTGTGCCTTACAAAAACATTGCAGATCATAGGGAGTGGCAACGCTGTCATCGTGAGGATACGAGGGCTAAGCGTGAGAGGCGTAGGGAGTATGAGCGTGAGCGTAAGAATCGTCAGCGTGTTGCTCTGTATGAGTCGTTGCCTGAGCCTGAGAGGTCTCGTAAGTTGAGGGCTAATGCGGTGCGTAGGTCTTATGGCATGAGGTGGACTGTTGTTCGTTAGCCCTGTGTGTTTGTTGGGGTCTCTTTGTTTGATCGTTTTTAGTGCTACGGGTGCTATGGGTGTAGGGATACTTGACATATACTCTGTACTGTTATATAGTTAGACACATGACAGCAGATGCACTACTAGGCATAGCAACAATGGCAATAGCCATGATCGTCCTACTCATAGGAGCACAATGAACTACAGATACGACATATCACCTGATAGATACCCTTCCACTAAGTGGCTAGTAATAGACACACAGTGTGGCAATATGCCGTTGTCTACACATGACACTAGAGAGCAAGCATTGACAGCATGTCGTGCGATCACACGCAAAAGGAGCACACGGGTATAACAATGATGGACATAGACATAGAGGCAGAGAAGATCGTAAAGATCGCACAACTTCGCAAGACAGAGATATGCACAGAGGATAATGGCATTACTGATATGCAGTCATTCGTTGTGTTTCAGAAGGGCGACCTATTTGAATGTCGTCAGAGTGGTCTCAATGGTCACCCCTTTGAGTCGTTACCTACAGTGTTGAGTGACGCATACAATGACGGTTTAGATGAGTTTGACACTGTAAGTATCGTTGTAGATAGTTATGTTCGTCTCAAAAAGTTGGAGAGTCTCACGGGTTATCAGAGAGGTGATCTAGAGCGTGAGTATAAGAACAACCCTGATACACCTGTGTCAGAAGCATTGACTGTAGCGACCTACGGGTATCACGGTGGTAGTGCAGGCAAGTGTGTGAAATATGTTTACAACGACAATGGTTTACCTGAGTTCACCATGATTGACGATGGTGAAGCGACCATACGATCAGAGTTTGTAGACTTCGTAATGACCAAATACATTGACTTCTGCAAGAAGGGCAAAGCATAATGAATATCGTTACGGGCTTAGTGTTGATCGTGGCAGGCGTATGGATCTATCGCATAGGTATTGAATACGAACGCAGACACGGTCGTAAACGCAAATAGCGTTACGGGTGCTTACGGGTGATTACCAACCCCGTTTATTCCAATACCATGAACCCTTCAAGTCGGCTATCAGCATCATCGCAAGTACAGACAGCAACGCAACAACTGATACAAAAGCGACAACCCACATCAGTCGCATAAACCACATAAGTAACAGCATAAATCCCCTTTCACTCCCACGAGTGTTTTGCTAACCCCAAGTCAAAGGCTAACTGAGGATTCTCCCCGATTCGTGTATGACACGGACGGCACACAGCAATACAGTTCCCCTCATCCACCACAGAACCACCCTGAGAACGACGGATAAGTTCATGGATATCCTGAGACGGGCGACGCACATAAGTCACAAGACCATCATGTTCAGCGAACACAGGACACGCAACACAATACGGGTGTTTGTTCAGCATCATCGCAACAAAGATGCGCCTATCCACATCAGCAACCAACCGCTTTGCCGACTTCTGCCTGATCGGTTTAGTTGATCGTTTGAGTGGCGACCGTTTTATTGGTTTGCGGGGCTTCACTGCTTAGCGACGGTTTTGATGATTTGTTTGGTCGTCATTACGGAGGCGAACACCGCACTTCAGGCATTCTTCCATCCATGGGAAAGAACGGCGGAAAGCCAATGGGTGGTCGCAACCTGCCATTGTATTTTCAACCTTTTCGTTAGCGGAAACACGAAGGAACTCAGCCATAGAAACACCCAAATGTTTGGCGCATTCCTCCCATTTCTGCTTGTCTTCAGTTGAAGCGCGGAACAAAACCTGTTCTTGTGCTGTTGAAGAAAGTTCAGTCCCGTCTTCACCTTTTTTCTTCTTCCCAACAGAACGCGATCGGGTTGGAACCAAATCTTCGGCGACTTTGTTCATCGCTACTTCTAGGTTGTCGTTGATGTCGCTCATAAAACCTCTTCCACATATTCTTCTGCTTGTAGGACTGCGTCACGCAATCCGTCTGACCATTGAAATAACAGCATCGGAGCCCATTTTGCGTTCATCCACAAGGGGATTTCACCTTTTAGTGCTTCTTGTTCACCGAAGGGGGCTTTTTCTGCAAGTTTCTTTTGCACTGCAACCGACCTGTCCTGCCAAGATGCTTGTTCGTCTAGCCACGCTTTTGCCTGATCCAACTCGTTTGCTGGGAGGGGCTCAGTGTTGATGCCTAGTTGGTTAGCGATTAGCGACACAACGGGACTAGCGGGCATCAGTTCTTTGACTTCTTCTAAATCGGTGTTGATGTCGGAGTCCCCGATGAAGCGACCGACCAAGTCAACGAAATCCTCAGGGATTCGGGAGATTAGTTCTTGTGGGGTGGGTGTTTCAGCCATATGAATACACTACCTTACTTTGGGATATATCAGCGAAAACCGCTAAAAATAGGGCATTTGTGGGGTTGACAATATAACCATACGGGTATATACTTATATATATGAAACAACTAGAAAACACTAAACAAACTAAACAGGTCGTAATGTTCGCAGGCGACATCCATGGAAACATGGGACACGCAGAGTGGGTAATCTCGCACGCAAAAAAGAACGAAGTAACGCACATCATCTCGGTGGGCGACTTCGGATATTGGGTGCACCGTCCATTCGGAAAGCAATTCGTAAACCGTGTAGCAAAACTCGCAGAGGAAGCACAAATCAAGTTCCTTTGGATTGACGGCAACCACGAAAATCATGATCTACTTCGTGATCTAACCGACAAGTACGGAAAGAACGACCCAATCCCAACACCTAGCGAATGGTTGCAATACATTCCTCGTGGATGTCGTTTCCAAATCGGTCAAACAACCTTCATGGGTTATGGCGGTGCGTACTCAGTGGATTGGTTAGACCGTGTAGAAGGTGACTCATGGTGGAGAGGTGAACTCATCAACCCGTTTGATGTTGATCTACTCAGCGACGAACCCGTTGACATCCTCATGACGCACGAAGCACCGTACAACAATGGTGAAAAGATCACATACAAGGACGACATTCAAGTGTCTATCGCACAACGACATCTCGTCAAGGAAATACTTGACAAGGTGACACCACAGTTT
>Ga0255075_1000076_pt1 | contig 22512 bp, 30 predicted proteins | sample Colum_Law_RepA_8_FD_188579 | JGI IMG/M metagenome (GOLD analysis project Ga0255075, IMG submission 188579) | Freshwater microbial communities from Columbia River, Oregon, United States - Colum_Law_RepA_8h | ecosystem: Environmental > Aquatic > Freshwater > River | place: USA: Oregon | collected...
AGAAATAGGTGTATATAACTAAATGTTATATAGAAGGTATATTGTTTTATTAAAGTTTCATGCAAATTGTTTTCATTCTTTGTATGTAAATCAATGATTTGAGTGAAAACGGATGTAAAGCATACTTTACACTTATTTCTATCTCTACTTATTGTTAGAGTTACTTTTTTACCTATCATTCATGGTTTTATGGAGGACTTTGTATAGCAAAAGGCGCATTATATTCAATACAAACTAGCTTGTATGGAGTAAATTACATACAAAGGTGTTTGTATAGCAAAAATAGATCTTTTTTATATACAAAGGAAAATATTATGTGGACAACTCCATCAGCAACAGAAATGCGTTTTGGCTTTGAAGTAACTATGTACGTAATGAATAAATAATGGTCATCGTAACAGATTGTTATTAGTATATAATAGGGGTCTATGACCCCTTTTATTTCGCACAAATTAGATATCAATACAGAAGAGATAGCTGATAAAGTCTTTAGGCTTCAGAAGTATTGGGTATCCAGATCAGATGAATTTTCATTCCATACGCTTGGTAGAAACGCTTACCTAGACGGCAGGACTCCAGAATACAAACAAGAGATTAAGGTATTGAACCCCATACTGCGTGAACAGTTTGGTGACACATATGATATCATTATTGATCACTTATCAGATCAGTTTAAAGAGCCAATCAAGCTTAACTATTCCCTGGCTCATCCATCCTTCCATATCTTTGCATCAAGCCCATTCCTGCTTACCCATGCAGGCCTTTGGCACAAGGACTATCCTCATATTACATTAGACTTAGGCAATATAGATCCCTATGCCTTTACAGTAGCCATTAAACTGCCTACAGGTGGGGGTGGTATGGATTATGTTGAAGATGGTGAGCAAAAGTATTTCCCTTATGAAGAGAAAGAGATCGTATGCCATGATGGAACTGTATTACATAGGATTGCTGGATTAAAGACTTACGTGGAAGGCGAGTATAGGATTACATTACAAGGGCATTTAATACGGATTGATGGTGTGTTGAATATGTTTTGGTAGTTAAATAAAGCTATAAGCAAGTATGCTTAACTTAATAATACCGTAGAAAAGATACATGATGGTTATTACAATAATAGCTTCTAAGATTGCTTGCAGTCTATTCACCTTTTACTCTTCTTCAATTGCCTTACTATTTGAAACTTCTTTTCATTGCTGTATTCATTCCAATAAGTAATATCATGCTTAGATCTACCGCATCCAACACAGTGATTATTTTCTAGCTTACAGACTTTAATACAAGGCGACTGAACCTCACTCTTCATAGTGATCAATTGGAATGTTTATATCGTAGCGAACATCATTGATGCTATCTGCATCTGAGTCATAATTAAATCCGTCTTTGTATGGTTTTTCTTTATAAGATTGATTCTTCTTCTTACCCCATATACGATCATACGCTTCGTCATAGGATTCTTTATTGGTAGGTCTTTGTTTACTGCCTTTACCTGCTTCACTTGCCATACTATTTCCTTACACATAAAATTACAGGGGTAACTCCTGGTCGTTTAACATTGTCATACTTTTCTATTATAGCGGTTTTTGCGTTCTCGCAGGTAAGTTGAGAGTCAAAGTTTACGCTATAGGTTTCAATGGACATATTGCCAAACATAATAACAATCATTATGTAACTCATAACAATTTACCTATCCATTTACCATGTTCATTTAACATCATAGGCATAAGCTTTGGTTGGCCATTAATAATCATACCGCAACCCACAATAAACCTTGTCTTGAAGTTCTTTGCATATTGAAACGCCATTGACTTCTGATTAATAAGACATCCCACTTGCATGCCCCAGACTAACTGATCTGGATTGGAATAGTAACCGATACTAAATTTGGTATGGTAATGGCCCTGCACAGAATTCATTCCATATTGCATGGCTACTTTAAGCACGTCAGCAGATAGTCCGTGAGTAAAGAAGCAACGTGAATTATCTGATAGTGTAATGGTATAGTCTTCTACCCATTTCCAACCGCTACCAACACCAAGGTAATCATTGTAGTCTTTAAGATAACCTTTAGGTACGCCATGTTTTAATGCACGCCTAAACAACATAGATGAGTGGTTTGAGTGAACTAATACCATCTTAGGAAATATCTTTTCAAGCGTTTGAATATAAGATATGGAAGCCGCTAACTCATGGCCTGCTGAAAAAAGATCTGGGTCTGAATCATGCATTGACATGGCATGCATATCCAATTCATCACCTATATTAACTATGTGATCTGGTTTGTATTTGGTTTTAAGAGCTTTTAAAAAATCAAAAGCCTGTGGGTGATGATAAGGTATATGCAGATCTGAGATTACTAATACTGATTTATATTTCATTGTGTTCCCCCGTAAGTTTATAGTTCTTTCCTATCGAATCCATATAAAGCATTGAATTGAAACATCATCTTTCTAAATGTTTTATCGTGCTTATCATAGTGCGTTTTCCCATCTAAGTAAAGTTTTAAATGCACCATCTCATGTGCAACAGTTCTCATCATGTTGACATAAGTTTCTTGGTGATGAGTGCTGATTCTCATAACCATAGGCTCTACGTCAAACTCACCGCATATGCCTGGATCTGTATTGCTTTCAAATATTATTTTGTGTGGGGCTGGAAGATTCCACTCATTGAAGGGAGGCATCTTTCTCAACATATCATAAGTAATTTTAATAGTATGGTCGTTGATAAGCCTTGTAGTCATGTTAAAGTCCTGGGTTAGCTTCTGTTAATAATTTGCTATCGTACTTTTTTACTGCGGTAAACTTTTCAGCTTTGTCATCACATCTATACAAAGGCGTTAAAGTAATATTATGAAGTTTTGATTTGAGTTCGTTCTTGAATGATATTTCAGATGGTTTGAATGAACAGATACGACTCTCAACTAACTTGTTTTGATGGTCAAACTCTTCATAGAGCCATGCATAAGGTTGTTTAACGGAGCTAATCATCTTTTAATCCCTCCATGGCAACTCTGCTTACAAAGCTACAAGAAGATCTAAATGCGACAAATATAATTGCAAGAGGAATCATAAGAAGTCCTAATGCGCCAACTAAATATCCAAATTGTGTTTTCATACAACCTCCAAATGTTTATTTTCAAATAACCAACCAATAGTTTTACGATGGGCATCTTCCCACATTTCTACTCTTTCTTCTCTTGTCAACTTACTTCCTTGATCAAGATTAGAATGACACTTATAGCACATTGCTGAGATTCTGTAATCATTTGATTTCATGGAGGTTGATTTACCATCCCTCATTTGATTGGAATGCGCTGCCACAACCGTTCCGTCTTCAATCCCACACACCTGGCAGGGAGATTCCCTGACTATCTCTAATAGCTTTTTGTTTCTATACAATGCCATGCGCTCTTTCTATAGCTCTAGCAAATGCAGTGTAGTTAATAAATTTCTTACCAGAAAAGTTTTCTGATTCCCATATAAGAGTAATAGTTTCTTCTGATAAAGGTTTAACTACTTTTGGTAGCTTATCCATGTCTTCTGATGTTAGCTTCTGTTCCATCCATTGTTTATAGTTTTCCATTAATGCATTCTCCTACGCATAGCGCTCTCTAAAGTTTTAATCTTGTTTTCTAATTTACCAATCTTAACATTAGTAGCTCTTGTTGCTTTGTTATGCTCTGCAATCTTTTTACCTAAAGACTCTAAACACTTTCCCATGCGGACACCAAGTTGTTTATCCATGGCGTAAACTTCTTCAGCTATTCTTATGAGTTCCTGGAACATGTAACTCCTTATTTGGTTTAACCATTCTACTTAAACATACAGCACATTTAAATCGTTTGATATTTTTAGTTGCTGTTTGAACCATTTTGCCTGTTTCGGCTACTCTAAAAGAAAGACATGATGAGCAATATCTTTGCTCGCTCATTTCCTAGCTCTTCTTTTAATTGCTGGAAGACCTATAACTTTTTCATCCTCCATCATAGCCTTAGCCATTGCCTTAGCATCTTCAGGTATTTTATATATGGGAGTGCCACGAATGAGATAACCCATCATGGCAAGTCCAGCATACAATGACTCCATGTATTCTTTTTCTGATTCTGTCATTTGCTCATCTCCAATGTTTTAATGTCAGAGATTAAGTTATCAGCAATCAATATGCCATGCACTGATATAGTAATAGCGCTTTCATTAGTATTAATGACTTTGACTGTATCTTTAAGCGCTTTGTTATAACCGCTATTGTATGCAGTATTGCCATCAATAATCATTTGAATTGCATTACGTATAAGCTCAGATGCCTTACGATCACGTGCTAATAACTTTAATTTCTTATGTAAGTCACTAGGCAAATAGACTGAGTACGGTACTAGCTTGTTGGTTTCCATGCAGTATATTCCCTATATAAAGCGTCAAGTTTATTTTGAGCTTCAATGTTAGTTTTAAGTTGAGATCTTGATTCTAAGTCTAGATAAAATCTTAACCATTGTGTAACGGTCTCATAGTCTTTGGTAGATATCTCACTCTTGGAGTATAAATACTCCCAGAACTTTGGATCACGACACAACATACCAGATATTCTTATAGCTCGATCAGCAGAGAACTCGTCTTGACGATCAATGGGAGCCTCATGATTATCTAATCTAACCATAACCACTTGGTATCTAGCACCGACAAAATCCCTAAGTAAACTCTCAGGGATATCGTCAGGATGCATAGAAAGTGTTAGAACATATCCAGTTTTATCTTGTTTAAGTGCAACTTTAACACCTTCAAACTGAATGGTTTCCATTAAGCCTCCCAAGGATTCTTGCCAGCTTCTGTTTTAGGAGGTGTAGGCTCTGATACTGCTATGCCTAAGAAACCTTCGCCTGTATCATTGTTTTGCTTATTCCATGCAGATAGTCTTAACTGAATAAGAGGCTTATCTTTGTGTTTAGTAAGTAAATCAATTAATAGATTGCGATCTACATGAATGTTGCCTGTAAGATCAGGTTTCTTTTCATTGTCTTTATATCTGTTCTTTCCTAGCGAACCGCTATTTGCTCTTTGCTCAGCCATTTAAGGTCTCCTCTTTAGTTGTTTGTGGTACTTGTGGTTCTGCTTGTTCTTTAATTTTTTGAATCAAAGTCCAAGCACCTGTCTTAGTAGGTAGTTCTGCTAAAACCCCCATTAAGAATCCTGTTTCTTCTTGAGTTAGTTCAAGTTTGATATTCATACTACTTCCTTTTCTAGTTTTGTTTTTACTTCTGTAAACTTGTTCATAAGGTTTTTAAAATCATCTGGAGACTCATCCTTTAATCTGTCATAAGAAACTTTGTTTACTTTGAAAGTGTTCATAAGCGTTGCAACATTTTCACAGAATGTAAACTTTGCTTCTGTTCCAGATACAAGATCTTTTCTCCACACAGTAGGATCGTTTGGATCCTCCTTACAAACAATCAGATCATTTTGCCATGTTTCTTTATCTACAGAAGTTGGACTTGTTACTGTAGGTTTAGCTTTTTTTGGTTCATCTTTACCAGTGATAGCATCAAGAGAGTCGTGTTCAACTATCTCCATAGCCGCCACCCAAAGATAGCGTCTTAAATAGGTCTGCACTGCCCCTAAATTTTGAATTGCATGACAGCCTTTTAATTCAGCTGTAGACATGGGAGACTTGAATTCAATCTTATCTTCTGGTTTATCAACATCTACAATAGTTAAAATAGCAATGTCAGTGTAGAAAGTAATAGTTCCACACAATCCTTTTTCTGTGAATATAGTTTGAATGGTAGGTAAGAAATCACCTAATTCAAAGTATTCAAATCCAGCAAATTTATTCCTGCCAGACTTCTTTAAAGGCCTAGACTGAAGATCAATCCGTGCCTCCTGTAGCTTTTTATATACACTCATATACTGCCTTTCTCTAGGTTGTTTAATCTTTCTAATTCAGCTTTTGCATAGAATAAAATCTTCTTTATATCTCTAATCTTTGGGCTATGAGCCACTTCTCCATATCTATAACAAGCTCTAAATATTTCACCAATCTGCGCATTCATATTCTTAGCACTAATTAGTTCTTGCAATTCTGTAGCGTTTTCTGGTAGTTCGTAATAACTTGCTGTAGATCCATCTGATTGATGTTTGCTCATCTTTGAGCCTCCGTATATTCTTTATATTGCTTGCACCATTTGTTAACTAAACAATAGTCCTTACATCTTGTTCGATCACCTTTACGAACTTGTATTTCATAACCCTTACCTAATTCATTCAATGCGGCATCAGCTAACTCAGCTGTCTCATGAAGTGACTTGGCTCTTGTATTCCCTAGTTTAATGACTGCCCATACAGGTGGCTTTTCCCACATCTCTTGAGGCGTACACTCAGGTAATTCAGCTTCAGTCTCTAAGGCAAACTCAGCGGCACTATGTTTAGCAATACGGCCTTTAATAAAAGCTTCTTGTTCTTCAAACGTCCATAGTGGAATATTGACTATAGCTACATTACGTTGTGGATACTCAGGCTTACGCTCAGCTTCACGCTTTGACCAATCTTTTAATATACCAACAATCTGCAATGACTTAATAGGCACTTGCTTATTCTTTTGAACTAACCATGCATAGATGTTAAGTTGTTGTTCCCATTCAGGCTTATCATTCATTACAGCCCAAACAGAAGTAGTCTTATAGTCTTTAATATGGATACCATCGGCATCTACCACTTGAAGATCAATTGCACCTGATACATGCCAACCATCTACCTCAGCAAAAAAACGTTGTTCAACCAAGTTGTGTTCATCAGCACCTTTTTCCAACACGTTATGAACTGCTGAACCAAAGATAGACCAAATCATATCTGATACATCTTGTTCTAACTCATCATCATACTTCTTTAATAGCGTTACAATCTTAGGACTATTAAGTAAGCTTGTTGCTGATATATGAGCCTTACCTTTTGAGTAGCTAGGATTCTTAGCTATATTCTCAAATGGTTTAGGTAAATTAAACTGATTGGTAATCTTCATGCTTCACAGTTTCCACTAGGACACAATGCATTATTAAGCATAGATTCTTCTAACTCATCAAATGCTTTATCTGTAGCAATCATATCTGCGGCCTTACATACTTCATCAAGCAAATAATATGGAGTTTCTACACAACGCATCTTAATCTTTAAGCCACGTTGACGACCATGATCTGCTAAAACAGAATTGATAAAATCTGTTTGCTCAATGCCTTTTTTATTAAGATCATGATACTGAGTTTCTTCCATTTCTATTTCTGCTAACACTAAAAACCTTTTCATGATATCCCTCTCTAAAGTAAAATGAGTTGTAATGGTGGCATATAATAAAATACATGTCAATAGGTTGTACCTATATTAATTCATCTGCTATAATACATGGTATGAAAACAATAAAACTAAAACTACCCTATCCTCCTACCGTAAATCATTACTGGGGACAAGTCGGATCTAAGAAGTTTCTTGGAAAGAAAGGAAAAGAGTTTAGGGAGTCCGTGTTTTTATGTGTTTATTCCGCACAGGAAGGGCGCTTAAACGCACGATTGCATATGGAGGTATACCTGTACCCTCCCGACAATAGAAAAAGGGATGTAGACAACGTTTTAAAGCCTTTACTAGATGCCCTAGAACATGCTGGTACATATGAGAATGATTCTCAAATAGATAAACTATGTGTAACTAGAATGGAAGTAACTAAGGGTGGGTATTGCGAAGTTGTTATTCAGGAGTTAATTTACTCACCTGATCATTAAATCTTTGCATTAATAGAGTCTTTTGAGCATCAATAGCTTGAACACGCTCTTTAGGGAAGCCACGTTCAATAAACATACGTTTTCTTTTATTCAATTCATTAACCTTATTCTCAATCGTATTAGCTCTTTTCCATAATCTAGCCTCTGGATAGTCTTCTAAGTAGCCTTCTATATCTTCTCTGTTCTTCATACGACCTTTAATCTCATTCTCATGGTCTGTCATACGGGTTACATTGTTATAGAATGATTGAGCCACTGATGCCTGTGATCCTGTAGCGCCTACAAAACGACCTACTACTGGTCTTTGGTATGTTGGAATCTCTTCTCCAGTAAATAAAGAACTAACTGCCTTACCAGCTTTAGTGACTTCACGATATAAACCACCACCCACCTGGCCTGCAATAAAGTCAAGCTCGTCTGCCGTAGGGCTAATATAACCTTTTTGATATTTAGATCCACCTGAGGCTAAGTTAAGGAAGTAAGATAAACCCTTGCTGATTTCGGTAGAGGTATCTCTTGATCTTGTGTAGCCAGGCGTAGGTGCAGTAGCACGATCTTTACGGGAGATAGGTCTACCAAATGCATCTTTGTTTTCTGCTAATGCGGCAAGAGGATCAAGCACTGTAGGCATAATTGTTTGCATTGAAAAGCCTGTGCTGCCTAACGGGTTAAATGAGTTAACAACAGAAGACAAGAAGTTTACTGCATGCTTACCTGGGTTACGTCCACCATGCAACATAAAGTCCATAACAATACGACCTGAGTTAGGCAATACGTTATAACCTAACGGATAAGGGACAGTTAAGTATGTGCCATCAACCAATGGAATAATAAAGTTCTTTTCACGAACAAACTCTGGAGGATCATCATCGTCATATCCAGCACCTGCCAACATTACAGCCTGAACCATACCAGCTAAAATACCACCACCAATAATCATCTTGCCTTTAGGGCCCTTGATAGTTTGGTAGATGCGTTCAGTACCTTGCACAGATGCATTGAAGAAGGCATAAAGCGCATTTACTTGAGCGGTCTTAGCGCCCTTCTTATCAAAGTTAACTGTTAAGTTCTTAGCAATGATCGCTGCCTTTTGTTTTGATAGGCCTTTGTCAAGCGCTACCTTATAAGCAGATAATCGAATAGCATTTTCCATCATGTCATTGAAGTCTGTTAAGCCACCAATAACTGCATAGAATGCTTTCTTAGTATTGCCATCTTTAAATTGATTAAGCGTATTCTCAACAATCTGCATCTCTTCTTGATTGCGAATCAATGAATCACGATAGCCTGTTTGGAATCCTTCAGCACGAGCTTCTTGGTATAGTCTAGCCCATGGTCCAGTAGGCAATGGTTTGCCCTTACGTTCAGCTCGGTGTACGTTTAATATACCACCCATAGCTTTGTAAGCACCTGCAATAACTTTGGCTTGCTGACCTGCAATCTCTGTGCTGGTTAAGTTAAGTAATGCGCCACTAAAGTCACGGACAAAGTTGACTAGTCCAAATACTGGATTGTATTGTGTATTAACGTTCTTAAACCAACGGGTAAACTTACCAGCAATACTTAGCGCTAAGCCTAGATTCTCTACATCTAAGTTCTTTAATGATTGAACCATGCGTAATGCTCTTGGATCATTCTTATTAAAGAATATATACCTGTCTTTACCATTAATTCTAACTGGAAATACAAAGTCTTTATATCGAGCCATGACATTAATCTTAGATGCCACAACCTCTTTACTTTCATTAACTGGAAGACCTGAGTCAAAGTCAAAATCTTCATCAAGCTCAACAGCTCCTTCAGCAACGTTTATCTTTCTAAGATAGCGCTCTTTAGGTTCAGCCATTAAATTGTTAACTACATTTTCAGCGTCAGGAATGCCCATGCGTGTTAACTCAGCAATAGCTTGTTTCTTATTTCTAATAGCATCTGGATTGATAGGCAACCAGAAGTCTGGATTAGGATTCTGTATAGCCATGCCATATAAGGCACGTCCTACTCTAGTCTTTTCAGCACGGATTAAAGCACGTTCACGTTGAGCAATGATGTTACTTAAAATGTCTTGAACATCTTTTTCTGATCCCATAGCACGTTTACTAAAGTTACCACGAGTACCAAAGCCTTGACCTGTGCCACCCATGCCAGAAGGTCTGGCCATCTCATCTTCAACACGGAAGAGAGGAACGTAATGTTTGTAAGTCTTGTTCCACTTTGCTATGGTTTCTGCAGATTCATTACCAGAATTAATTAAGATTTGCTGTGTGCCCTTAACCATTTCATCAAACTTAGTTGCAATTTGTTCAAACACTTGTTTTTTAGCTGGGTCTAAACCTGCTAAGTAAGCTTGTGCGTCAGCAGTAGAGATACCAGATCCCTTATCTTTAAGTGGATTAGGAGTTGTTCTTCCTGTTTTAGGATCGTAGATATCAGGATTAATCTTATTCATCTGAATATTGCGTTCTTCTGCATGACGATTATGCAAGTAAGCACGAATGTCTTCAGGACTAATCTTTAAGCGTTCAATCTCTTTGATAACTGGTAGAAGTTCTTTAAGCAAGAAGTTACGAATACCTGATGCAGTTCTACCGTGGTATAGCTGTTCTTTTTCGTATACGTTCCAGTTCTCTTCTATATCACCAATAGCTTCTTGAACACGCTTAGTATCAATCTGTTTGTTTTGAAGATTGTAAATCCAGTCATCTATTTTAGATTCTTCAGGACCGTGCCATTGAGGCAATACTTCTTGGCCTTTAAAGTTTCTAGGTGGTGGTGTGGTTGGTCGTTCTGAATATTTAATATTAGACTCACCTAGCATGTTTTTAAGTTCTGCTTCATGTAGTTTATTAATAGGTATAATATTTTTTGCTACAAATTCTTTGCCGCCTTCATACTGTGGAATTAATTTAGCTACACGAATTATTTCTCTATTTACTTGCCCACCACCTTCAGGCATTAACACTACTGGAATTTTTTCAACTCCAGCACGTTTTAATAAAATAGTATCAACTTCTGCACCCCATTGATTTTCTACATCATATGTTTTTGGTCCCTTTAGTTTTATATACATAGGAACATCATATTCTTTCATTTTATCTATATCTAAAGGCCCAAGTTCACTAGCTTCTTTTTCTAATGTTTCCATCATTTCTTTGTTGGTGGTTAGTCCTAAAAATTCATCTGGTGTCATCATCACCGCATATTCTCTTGCATATTTTTCAGAGTTTGCACCATAATACGTGCCATATCTAATTAATTTTTCTACTCTATTATCTGTCCAACCAGCTACTTTTTTAACTTGGTCATCACTTGGCTTTTCTGATGTAACTATTTTTTCATTTGGGGTAATTCTTGCTAGAGTTTTTTCTTCATTTGCTGCATGTCTTAATGAATCAACAACTAAACCTTGTAGTTCTTCTAAAGATAGTTTTTTGAATATGTTATTCTTAACAAGGAATGTTCTTACTTGTTGAAGTATGCGTTTCCATAAAGGATGTTTTGGAGCTGTTTCACCAATGTGAGCTAACACCTCTTCTAAGAATGCACTGGTCTTTGGTTTGTCTATGATGCTTTGATATTTATCATATCTTAATACATCACCATAAGCTTTTTTAATTACAGGATCTGTATTTCTAAGTCGTTCAACTGATGTTAATGCATTTTGATATCCTGCTTCACCAAGCATTTTTTTCATGCCATAGTGAACGCCAACTTCATGTAAAGCCATTGGTCTTATTTCATTTGCCATAACACGATCAGCAATAATATATGATCTATCAGTTAGTGGATCATAGAATGCACGGGTATTTGGGGATGTTTGACTTCTTAGGTTTTCTGGTAAATCAGCAACATTATTAACAACAGCAATTTTTTCATTCCTAAGTAAGTTGCTACCCTCTTCACCAAGGTCTGTACGTAATGCTTCCTCTGCAGTATCTTTTGTAAGGCCGCCTTCAATAGCGCCTTCAGACATATAGATCTTACCTTGTTCTTCAGCGGCTGCTGCTTGAGCTGCTTCATTAGGTGTCATCTGTTGTTTAGCTAAATTCTTTTCAGCCACCATGTTTTCATGTTGAAGTTTGGCCATCTCATAATCATAGTGATGAACTTTTTCATTGGTGCTTATAAGATCAGATATATAGTCATAGCCTGGTCGTGCATCAAATAGTCCATCAGGTGGAGTAGCAGTAGATCTAATATCTGGTGGTAGGTAATCATCAAGCAGACCATCTTTAACCATAGTAAGTAGGTCACCGCCTTTTTCTCTAAACACATGCTCGTAGCCTTTAATCTTACCCGTCTCTCTGAGCATATCTAGTTTTTGACTTTTAGCAATACCGCCTTCTTCAACTAATTTTGCAGATAATGTTTGTGTTACAGGCTCTCTAAACTTTTCTTCACGAGCTTCACGTTTAAGTGTAGCTTCACTTTCAGCTTCTTGAGTTGCTAAATTTTGTTGTAATGCAATAGCTGATTCACGAGCTAACTTATCTACGTCTGTTTTGTTAATAAGTCTGCCACCTACAGGAGTAAACTCTTTGTCTTCTTCGGTAATAACGCCTGTGGGTTCCTCAAGCTTATCTAACGAGGCAATCTGAGCCTTTTCTTCTTCTGTAAGCCTTGAAGGTCCAATAGTCTGAACTTCTTCTTCTGGTACATATTCAATATCTTTACCAGATAACTCGTCAAGCATAGCTTGAGTGTCATGTGATGTGTCTACTTTTGTGGGTGCTATTATAGGTTCTATTGGTGGTGGAGTTGCTGGAACTTCAGCTGGCTCTGGTCTTGGGCGAATAGGAGTGACTTCTGGTTCTATTCTTTCAGAGACTGGTGGAGGTGTTGGAGTAGCGTCAGCTGCAGCTTTAGTAGATCTGTATGTTGTAACGGCTTCCATAGGAGCGCCAGCAATCTCACCTAATGCTTCTTCTACAACAGCACGTGGATCAATAGGTTGTCCTGTAATTACAGATCCTACAGATTCACCAGATGCTCCATAAGCTGCTTGCTTACCAGTTTCTTTTACAACTTCCTTAGCGGTAGATTTAATAGCGCCTTTTTTAAAGTCCTTGATAATTGCTTCTAATGCTTTACCAGCAGAGCTAAATGACACAGCATCAAAATAACCAATAACGCCAGACTTAACTGCAGATTCTGTCATAGCATCTTGGTGTGATTTTCCTTGCTCTCTATTATTTACATACTGATTACCAAACTCCATAAATGAAGATGATGCACCTCCAGCAACAGCTGCAGCAGATGGGCTACCAGTTGAGTATCTAGCAACAATAGCAGAAGCCATCATGGCCATTGAATTAGGCAAGCTTTCTAAACCAATGTTACCAACGAATGATGGAATGTCGCCTGGGTTTTTAAGAAGCGTTTCGCCAATAGCTTGAAATTTTTGTAAAGTATTAGCTTTTTCATATTCTGGCGTTGATTGAACTTCGTCTAACTTTTGAGCTAATGGCGTAATGCCATATTGTTTAGTAAGCGTTTGACGTTTTAAGTCGTAAGATGTAGATACACGTCTAGAAGTATTAATGTCATCTTCTAGCTTTTGTAGATCAGATACCTTTTCTGGAGGTGCATTCTCATAATCTTGACCATACTGTTGTTTGTATGCGTCTTGTAGCTCCATGAGATTAGCTAGGCGTAAGTTTTCAACAGTTTGCTGTAGATTAACTATACCTTTTCTAGCAGAGCCAGCAGCTGGCCTATCTTCTGGAACTTGAGGTTGTGTTTGCAATACAGATGGTATGGGAGCGCCCTCAGGGCCAACTTGAGGTGCTTGTGGTGTAACTTGTATTTCTGGAGCTACGGTGGGGGCAGGCGTGACTGGTTGCGCTTTAAAAGCGTCAAAGCGAGCCATTAAATCAGCTTGCGTTATGTTGTCTGGGACATCTGTAACCATTGTCCCATCAGGCATCCTAACGTCTATAGGCATAATTTACTTTTTGGGTAATTGACCAAATGGTACTGTTTTATTTGTACCAGTCACATCACGTAATGTATCGACTATTTTACCGCCTAATCCATCAAATATAGATGTGTCTTTTGGTTTTGTTTCTGTTTCTTTTGGCTTTCTTACTTCAGGTGCAGTAACGCCTAACATATACTCTGCCATGACACTGCCTTTTGGGGCGGCTTTAAAGGCGTTATATGTAAGTCTTTCTGCTTCTGCTTGTAAATCATTTTCATCCACTGGCAAGCCAGTATCAGAATAATATTTACGTAATGATAATACATTTTTAACCATGTTGTCACCGTAAAGTTTAGCTGCATTTTGTTGGTTAGTAGCAAACTGAGCCGCTTTAGTAGCATCACGAGTGGCTGCAATTTGTTGCATTTGTAGAATCTTATTCTTCTTAGCTGTATCGGCTTGGATTGCATAGCCCAACATTTGAGCTTCACGAGCTTCTTTGTTTTTCTCTTCGCCAGATTTTAGTTCAAGAAGTTTTTCTCTTTGCTGTGCAATATCTTTACCTTCGCCAGACATATAGTCTAATGCAGATGTGCCAGCTTTACCTATATTAGTAAGTGCATATGGTGAAGTACCAGCCATCATGTCTAAGCCAAATCGAGTTAAGCCTTCATAGCCCATACCTTTTTTACGTTCAGCAATGCCAGCTTCCAAAGCTTCTCTTTGTGCTTTAACCGTTGGGCTTTCTGCATATTTTTGAGATAGTTTTTGTGCAATATAAGTATCCCAATCGTAGTCACCTTTTTTATCTTTAGGGATTACATTAGGATCCATAGATGGTAAAGATGTTGTAGATGGAACTACATCACCATCAGCAAAAGCCAATAAACCACCACCTGCCATTTGAGTCATCTCACCTGTGCCAATAGTATCTAAACCAACTCTATTTTGGGGTGCCATAGCCATTTGATCTGGAGAAGGCATAGGAGGTGTTTGTGGCATTCCTGGAGGCATTCCCTGAGGCATTTGTTGTGGCATTTGTTGCTGATTAATTAAATTAGCAGCCATAGGATTAGACTTTAAATAAGCACGATCTTTTAATAATGATTGAGCATAGATATCAGCCATCATAGATGATGCTGGGCTTTTAATTACATTTTGTAATTGTGGGTCAGAATAACTCTTCATTGGAAGAGCGCTACCACCAGCGGCCATCTTCTTAACTTCCATTAAGCCACCGCTCTTACTACCTGTAGCTTGATTATACATACCTAAAGCACCAAGACCTGCTGTGCCAAGACCTGCCAATTGAGATACTGCACTTGGAGGCGCTTGATACATTTGTGTAGAGCTTTGTTGCATTGGTAAACCACGAAGCATAGAGTTGAGAATACCCAATTGCATAAATGGATATTGTTGTTCTGTTGCGTAGTTTTGAATAGCTTGGTTGATAACGTTTTGTTGTTGAGCTTGTTGTTGTTGACCAAACTGATTTTGAAGGTTGTATATACCTTGTTGAGCTTGTAGTTGTTGGCCACCAAGACCTGCCAATTGATTAGCTGCAGCAAGTTGTTGTGCCAATGCACCAGCTTGAGCTTGTTGACCTTGAAGACCTAAGTTAGCACCAAACTGTTGAGCTTGTTGTGCTTGACCAAAAGCTTGGTTGTAACCTTGACCAATCATTTGATTCATAGCTGTGCCCATGTTGCGTCTGTTTTCAGCAGCCATGAGAGCTTCACGAGATCCACCAAAAGCACCGCCACGAGTAGCAGCTGATTGTTGTTGTGCTCCAGTGATATCATATTGTCTACGAGCTTCAGCTAATTGCGGAGCCAAAGAAGCTGATAGATATGGATTCATATATGCACTAGTGGCATATGGGTTTGTAGCCATAGCTCCATAGTTAGCACCAGCCATGCCCATTTGTGGAGCAAGCGCACCTATTTGCATACCAGTACCTAATGTTTGCCCTGTAGCTAAACCATAGTTAGAAGGAAGACTTAATCCAGCTGCGCCAGATTGTGCGTAGCTTTGAAGTGGAGAAAAACCAGCAACGTATTTTGTAGGATCGGTTGAATAAGGAACATACTTATTGAACCCTTTCATGTCATCATTATAGATTTGAGCTTGTGTAGCATTAAGCATATTCTCAACATAAGGACGTGCGTACTCTGGAACATTCGTAGAGTAAGAAGTTGTTGAAGTAGGTGCAGGCGACCCACCGCCTCCTCCGCCTTTACCTTTATGGTATCCAGGATGTTGTAATACACCGATTCTAAATTTATTGTTAAACATAATTAATTGTCCACTGGTAATTCATAAAAAACAAACCTTGCCTTATATCCTTCAGCTTCCCAGAATTTCTTCCAACCTGGTCTGCCGTAGGACTCCATTACTTCACATCCGTGATCCTTGCAAAATCTTAACAGTATAGGAAAGCCTACAACTCTCCAGCTGTGAAAATCTTTACCGCCTACAAAGTGCAACATTAAAACTCTTTTTTGAGGGTAATCATAAATTTCTGTGATCCAGAAACCTACAACACCTCTTTCATCAAACGCAATCCATAACTGTTGTGCTGGATTGTTAATAACACCTTGACGCATATCATCTGCGGTATAACGTCCGTATGTATACTTAGCGCACTTTTCTGCGTAAGCATTTATTTCTGGCCATGCACGATCAATATATTCTTTAGGTACTAAAGAGACTTCCATTAGATCTGTGTATTTTGGTTATTTTGCATCATAAATGATAATTGTTGTAATGCATCAGGCCCTGTAGTTCTAGGTGGAGGGGCTATATTATTATTAGTATTACCACCAGCAGAAGTATTGCTTGATGTATAGTAATTACCATAAGGATTCCATTGTTGTCCTTGAGATCCACCATATGGATTATTATTTAAACCTTGACGACTAAACATTGATTCTTGTTGTTGGCCGTAAGGTATTCCAGTAAAAGATCCTACCGTGCCTTGAGGAGCGTATGGGTTTGTGGTTTGTTGATTAAACACACCAGAACTATACAGTCCAGCTAATATAGAGGCTATACCACTATCGCTATTAACACCATTGTTAAACGCTTCTCCACCTATATTTGATCTTGTAGGCTGTGAACTATACTTTGCATAATCAGTGCTATATGGATTGGGCTGTGGTTGTGTATATGTAAAATTGTTTGGTTGTTGTTGTGGGTTTTGTGCAGCAATTTGCTGGATAACATTATTCATTAAACCACCGCCTTTGCCTGATCCTCCTGTTCCTGATCCCATGATTTTCCTATGCTGGTAATAATTTATATGATTTAGTATCTGCTGCTATATCTTTTGCTTTTCTGCGTTTAGCTTTAATACGATCCATCATGGCATATAAACGTTTAGCACCAGCATCTGTAGAGCCGTTGCCTAATTCAGATACAATCCTTGCTGGAATAACAAATTCACCTTCAGCTAATCTTGCAGCTTGCTTGCCGCCTATTGTAGCAGGTATTGAGTCAGATACACCATCGCCTGGTCCCTTTAATAAACGACCACCATCTGAGTAATCACCTAAATGACTATCCATTAAACCACCACGCTTAGCTTCTTGAGCAATTTGTTGTTTGGCTTGAGCTTCTAACATAGCTTGTCTTTGCATAACTGGCATTAGATCAAGTTCTCCCAATGCGCCTACTGGTTGCAATCCAGTTGCTAAATCATCTTTTAGGGTTCGTTTTCTCATATTTTTCATCATTGCATAAGCTCTTTGATCTGGGCTCATGCCTGCATACTCTTGTTCATATTGAACAATACCTGGACCGCCCATGGCATCACCTGGATCACGAGCCACAATAGGAGCAAATCCATCTGGTGTAGGTGACATTAAGTTAACACCTTTGTTCATGGTTTCTATAGAGCGTAATTGTTTTTCTATATCTACCTTACCTTTAGATTTATATCTGTCAATGCCCATAAGCCCACCATCCGCTGATCCGTATGTTTTGGCCCTATAGTCTGGGTATGTTGCTGCGTAATATGGATCAGGCCTTGTTGGAAACGAGCCCTTAAAGTCTTTGCCTAATTTTTTTAAACCAAAAGGATTTTCTTCTTCTTTTGCTGGGTTATATCTTGGTAATCCGTCTCCCATAAGTCCTATTACTGGCCCAGCTAAAGCTGAAGCAGCATTTAAAGCTACACCGTCACCTTTTAAAAACTGCATAGGATTTTGTTTTGCAAAGCTTAATCCAGAAGAAAAGTTTTCAAATGCAGTTGGGGCTGAAGCAAATGAAGGAAAGGCTGATGCTGCGGATGCTGTAGATGCTGATGGAAGACTTGGAATAAAACTTTTCATTTGATCAGCAGCAGCTTGAGTTGGAATAATTCCACTTTGACCAGCAAATGATTTTACAGGGTCAAGCGTAAATGAGCTTCCTAATGTTTTTGAAAACGGTTCTGTTGTTGTTTTTAAAGCCGCATCAGCAGTTAGATTAAATGCTTTAGCGCCAGCATCTACGCCTTGTTGGGCTAACGTAGAGGCTTTTGAAATATCTGCACCTAATTTACCACCTGACCATGCGCCAAGACCAGCCATAATGCCTTGGCCAATATCGCCTGTCATTGCATAACTTATAAGCCCTACACCACCTGCCAAAAGTGGCAATGGAATGCCCATAGCTGCACCAGCAATACCAGCTACAGTAGGTAATAATGAGCTTAGGAAACCAGCTTCAGGAAGGCCTGTTTTAGGGTTAGTTGATAATGGTTTGCCGTTATGGTCTAACGATAGTTTATTAAGAGCACGTAGCTCCTCAGGGGTCATATGGACGAGTTTACTGTCCTTGTTACGACCTTGGGATTCGAGATGTTTGGCGGCTAGTGCTAGACTCATAATTTCACCATAATGTTAATATTGACATTTTAAACTATTTCTAATAAAAATCATTGCTTTTTCTTCTCTAACGTGCGGAAACAAAGGTTATTGTGCCTATTGCCGAAGGTATTGATGGGTGAGCAAAAGGGCTAGTTTGAGCTACTTTATGTTCCATATATATCCCATCTACAACAGGTGAATCATCAGCCGCTTTGCCTGTTGCCCAGTATAATTGAATAACATCGTTAGCATTTAAAGTAAACATTACAAAGGATACTGCTAATGCATAACCAAAGACTCCTGCACTTTTACGAGCAGGGATAGTAAATTTACTAGTTGAACCTGGAAGATTAGTTCCATTAATGCGTAACCAAACATCTACATCATGTTGAGTATTGTCCGTATTAACATATTGTAGACTATAATCTATTTTATAAACCCCTGCATATGTTGCTGTAGCAGCATTAGAAGCTAAAGTAAATCCACTTCCTGAATCTAAGGTGCTCCATTTAACTATAGTAGGTGTGTTATCAGCTGTTGCATACTGGTCAGTTAAATCTGATGCACCTATATGAGGAAAGGTTAACGCTGAACCACCGTCAGGTATTACAAGCGCCCTAGTAAAGTTATCTATCTGTGAAAAGTATAAGCGTAATACGTTTGATATTTGATCTTGGTATTGTTGGCTATAATCAGTTGTAGCATTAGGTAAACTTGGGGCTACAATAGGTGTAAGTTGTGCTTGTGCCATTATCTTTTGCCGTCTGGTTTAACATCAATACGAGGAATACCTAATTGCCACGCTACACCAAGATCTGTTGATCTAATTTCAAATGACATTTGACGGGCTCTTAGTCTTGTATAAACTTGACCTGTAAATTTAGGAACAATATATTGCGTAATAGTTGAGTAATTTTGTCCACTAGTCACTGTATCAACATCTGAAGGTTCTTGTGATGATCCAGAATTTTGACGGCCATACAATGTCATTGTAACGGAAGGTGCATTAACACTTGAACCATTGAAATTGACATCAGGCAACATACGCCATACAAAACCAAGATGCTCGCCAGCTTCAATACCAAAATCAGATGATTGGATATAGGCTTCAATAGGTTGTGGGCTACTTGTAGATACGTCATCATTTCCTACCTCATGGTATAAAAGTCTTCGGTTGTAGTCAGCGGCCACTGGGTTAGGTTGAATACCATATTGTAACCAAGCAGTTCTTGCCATAGTACCATATGACCATACTTTGTCTACATAGTTATAAATAATATAACGGTCTACTGTAGTGCCAGCACTATTTTGAGTTACATAAAACCACCATACCTCATTGTATCCTTCATTAGATCCAGAGAAGATTTGGAATGCTTGGTCAACGTTAATATCTTCAAAAATAAATTGACGTAATGAACACGGTAATGTTGAAACTACACCAGTGTATTGATAGAACTTATCTTTACCCATCCAGTAGGTTACGTTATTCACTGTAACAGCTGCGTTAGGGGCAATGATAGAAATATTATCCATCAATACTTGGAATGCCCATACATAAGGATAGCCAACATACTGCATTGAATAGAGGCAGGAATTAGTCCATATCAAAATTTCTTGACGGGTTGTAATGCCTGTTACAATAAAAGAACCATTAGCTAATGTAAATTCACCAGATTGATTTGTTGTTTCTGGAACCCATTGGTATGGATTACCTTGGTCAGACCATCTTACAATCATAGGATTAAATGCTGTATTAGGTGTTCCTACTTCATATGGATTGGATCCTAAACAAACTAAAAATTGCTCTGTAGCTGAGGTTAAAATTTGATTGGTTGTTTTTGGTACAAAAGTACCACTAAACCCTGCTGCTGTAGATAATGTAGATAAGTATGAACCACGAGTTGATACACCTCCAGAGTCTAACCAATAGAATATTGGGCCGCCACGAGGAGCATAAGCTAAGTTAGAGCCAAAGTTATCTTGAGACCAAAGTCTTAATTGTTGTGTAATACCAGATGTAAATCCAGTTCCCCAACCACGAGTAGCAGACACTGGTATTCTAACTACAACAGTTCCACCAAGGCCAGACGCTGTAGCATTAGCAGGATAACTAGCAGAGCCAAATACAGTTGATATTGTATATTTATTTGCATTGACTACAGTCACTTGGAACGCTTGTTCTAGTATAGTCTTTACAATACCTGAAACATTATTTTGTACAGAGCTAAAATATATCCAGTTACCAGTTGTTAATCCATGACCAGTTTGATTAACTGACACTGTAGTACTTGTATTAATTGTATCAAATGGATTGGTTAAGGTAGTACCTGTAGTTGCAATAGCACCAGTCCACGGGCCAGCACCCCATCCAGTACCAATCGTTGCAATGTCATTACCAATAGGGTATTGAAATGCTAGTGTAACCGTGCCACCACCACTTGCTGTAGACGAAGCGTTTGTTGCAGCTAAAATAGTAAATGTAGTTGTAGAAGGTACGGTATTAACAACGTATTCACCGCTAATCGTTAAACCACCTACAGCGGCTGTAGATGTTACTGTAACGTAATCACCAATTGCTGGATTGTAATTACCATCTGTAATAGTCACTACGTTAGATCCAGACACTGTAGCGAGTGGGCTTGCTGCTAATTGATTTGGAGGAGCTAAGGCTGTGCCGTCTGTTTGAACAATAGGAGTAATGTCATAGTAAATACCACCAAAAAATATGTAGTATTTTTTACTTGTACCTAAAGATAAGTAGTTTGATAAGCCATCAGAATCAGTCCATGTCCATAAAGAACGTGCAATGCCGTCAAACTGATCTGTGTCTACTTGTACCCAGCCACCAATCTTTTCAGCTTGACCTGAACGGAAGCGGATCTTATCACCGTCATAGAAACCACCCTCATTGGAGTAGTCGGTTCCTTCACGGTTAATCCCAGCTCTATATGTTAATTTTTGTAATGGCATTATTTACTTTCAAAGAGTGCTTTTTCATCTAATCTACGGATTTGTAAACCTCGTAGTATTTTACCACCTGCACGACAATACTTGACTAACGACTCCATAGCCGCCTTTTTATCGCCACGAAGCAACGCTTGACGGAGTGTTGATCGCTGAAATGTACCAAGGCCAAGGTTAAAGGCAAAAGATACAAGGCAATCAAATTCACATTGTCTAAGAGGCACGTTAGGTAGCATCTTATGTATTCCAAGCTCAAAACGCCTAAGGTCGGATTTAAGAATTCCATCTATTTCATTGCTCGTAAAAGTGCGGTTCCATTCAGTTGGGAGTAACTTACCATCATTGATAAGATGGCCCACACCAACGGTCCATAACCCAGCAGGACATTTATAAGGCTTAGAGCGGATGCCTTCGTGATGCTTAATAAGAGCGATGCCAGCTTTTGATACATTCACTTATTTCTTTTCCCAAGTTCTAGCACCAAAGTAGAATCCTATAATAGAGCCTACAATAGCCATTTCATCAGATGAGAATATAACATCCATAGATTCACGACTAAACCCTACAGTATTTACAGCCCAAACAAAGCCAGCTATATCTACAAATAAAAGTAGTCCTACAAAAGTAAAAGCAACAATAGGACGAACGCTTGCGTTAAGAGTTCTAACCCATGGTGCTGCGTCATGTACAAGTTTTGCATCGTGTTCATAAAGTGCTTGACGTTCTTGTGCGAATGTTTCTGCATACGTACCCTCCAATTCAATAGCTGCTATTTTTTCTTGTGATACAAAGCCTTTTTCAGCCATAAGTAAAGCTTGTTCATTTTGTAGTCTAGCCATTTCACGTTCATGTGATTGATCTCCCTTTTGTTGGAAGAAGCCAAGGATACTTGGTAGACCTGCGGTTGCAAAACCTAAAATTGAACTTAAGATACTAAACATTATTTCCCCCTTCTTTGCATATCGTGTTCTTCTAAAATTCTAATACGTACATTAAGTTCACCCATTTGAGCTCTTAAT
>Ga0255075_1000097_pt1 | contig 19411 bp, 22 predicted proteins | sample Colum_Law_RepA_8_FD_188579 | JGI IMG/M metagenome (GOLD analysis project Ga0255075, IMG submission 188579) | Freshwater microbial communities from Columbia River, Oregon, United States - Colum_Law_RepA_8h | ecosystem: Environmental > Aquatic > Freshwater > River | place: USA: Oregon | collected...
GCCTACTTTGAAACCTTAAAGTCAATCAAGGCCTGGCGTGAGAACCCAGAGCATATGAAGGTTCAAGAGTTAGGAAAGAGCCACTTCTATAGCTGGTATGAAATAAAGGTAGTAAAGGTTGAGCGAGGATATGAGTGGAGTTTGTAGGGGAGTAATTTGAATCAATTTAGAACTCTCGACCCGGTGATTAAGAGTTAGCGGACCCACCCATCTGCTAATTGTTGTTAAATACTGAGCGTGTAAGGCAGATTGTCAGTCACCCAGAGTAGTTTGAAGCCATGTTAGAAACCTTCTTCTTTGCCACCCTGATCTTCCTCTTCCTTAACCGCACCAAGAAAAAGCGCCGTGCTCGCTCCCTAGATAGTGAACTCAAAGAACTCATACAAACTGATCAAGAAAACAAAGGCATTGCCTTAGAGATTAAGAACTATCTTTTATCAATCATTGAGAGCAATAACAATGATGAAGAAAAGTTCAATGGGGCTCAACTCACTAAAGCCCAAGAGATCATAGAGAGAGCAGGACCAGCTGCCTTCTACTGGATGAGTGATATCGCAGCACAGCTCGCTCTGCTCTCAGCAGCCCAGATCAATGGCATACCAACCAATGTGAACGTGGAGCTAGGGCAGAGTGCAACGGCTGCGGATGTGGTGAGGGTGGTTGTTAAGTGATTTGCTTTGTGGGAGACAGAGCTAACTCCCAAATACAAAGATTCTGTGGCTGTTGATAAGCAAATAACATAGCTCTGGCAATATCGTCGCTAGATAGAGCTCCATCAATACTTTGACGATAACTTTCGCGATCAGCCAAAATTTGTTGATTTGATGTCCCACTTGTTAATTCACTATCAACCATTCCTGGTGCCACAACAATTACTCGCACATTATGAGGAGAGCCTTCTCGTCGTAGACCTTCAGACATTGCATGAACAGCATGTTTAGTGCCGTTATAGGCGGTGTGATTGTCATAGATATTTCGTCCAGCTGTTGACCCTACGTTAATGATAGTTCCTGTTTTACGTTTAATCATTTCTGGAAATATCACAGATGTGCAATTGAGTAAACCAACGCAGTTAATTTCAAATTGTTTTTTCCACTCATCAGGAGATTGCTGAGCACTGTGCTCTAAATTCATGTATCCAGCATTATTGATTAAAAGATCAGTTGGCCCATAAAGTGCCTCAGCTTCAGCAACTGCTTTATCAAATTCCGCTAAGTCTAAAACATCAACGGGCTTTGCAAGTGAATTAGGAAGTTTGAGATTTTCCATACGATCTAGTCTTCGTGCAATAAGAAGGAGAGGGTGCCCTGCTTGGCTAAAGGTGCGAGCTGCTGCAGCTCCAATTCCAGAACTTGCACCGGTAATGACAACAAGTGATTTCATTTTTACTCCCCGCTTGTATCTGAAACTTGATAATTAATAGGTAACTCTGGAATTCCACTTACTACCCACTGCTTTAGAATTGATGGAGAAAATAATTCAGAGATAACCATCTCGGCCGCACCAGTAAGTCCAGTTGTGTCAGATTGCGTACCAATGCGAATTTCTAGATCTCTAGTTGCAAGAGGTAGTGAGCGCTTAAAAATGGTCTCCCGGATGGATGCGAGTAATGAGTCTCCAGCGTTGCTGATACCACCACCAAGGACGATAAGTGAAGGATTATGGAAATTGACAAGTGTTGCCAGAATTTTTCCTACCTGTTGCCCAGCTGCATTAATGGCATCTACGCACCATTTGTCACCATTTTTTGCTCCCTCAATAACATCACTAGCTGCAATTTTCTTATTCACTTTAAGGCAATCTCGAAGGTATGCACTCTTTCCATTTTCAACTGCGCTGAGAGCATCACGTGCTATTGCAATTCCACCTGCCACCGCTTCAAGACAGCCAACGTTGCCACATCGACAGACCACGTCTGCAATGCCAGCAACTGCAATGTGTCCAATATCGCCAGCACATCCTTGGGCGCCGCGGTGTAAACGACCGTGAGTAAGAATTCCAGCTCCAATGCCGCTGCCAATTTTAATGTAGATCAGCTCGTTATATTTTTTTTCATGATTCTTGGCAACTTCTCCAAGTGCCATGAGGTTTACATCATTATCTACCCAGACAGGTGCATTGAATATTTTCGATAATCTTTCACGCACTGGATAACGATCCCACCCAGGCATAATTGGTGGTGACATTGGAATTCCAGCTGCAAATTCAACAGGTCCAGGAAGGCCAATTCCAATTCCCCAGATCTCCTTTTTTGTTTTGGTAATTATCTTCTTAAAAGCGCTTTCAATCTTTAGTAAGACTTTCTCAGGACCTAACCCGATATCGCTATCCAACTCAACAATTTCGGAAAGTTTTCCACGCAAGTCAGAAAGAGCAATGCTCATTCCACTTGCTCCTAATTCAGCGACCAAAATCGCACCAGCATCAGCGTTGAATTTTAGAAGTCTTGGAGCGCGTCCACCTGTTGAAACCCCGAGATCTCCTTCTTGCAAAAGATTGAGTTCAATCGTGGTGTCAATGTATTTAGAGACTAGTGTGCGGCTAAATCCGGTAATGCGGGTGACCTCCGGTCGGGAGGTTTCTTGCTTACGCCTAACGGCCCCTATGACGCGCGCTAGGGCTTCGGCCTCATCGAGCCCGATAGAAGTCTCACTCACAACTTCACCCCTGCGTATGCGTCCTTCAAATGCTGAGCCCTTCTCTGTGAGCGTGTTTAAGCTTATTGGGCAAAACAATAGCAGAATCTTTCATAACATTTGTATAACAAAGCAAAACATTAGTAATAAAGGACTTGACTAATGTTTTAAAAAGAATAAGTTACTTCTATGCAAAACCTACTCACTCAGGGGTGCCATATCCCTTGCAAAAAACCGTGCGGGATGTGGTTTGCATGAGTGCCCATTCTTTTTCTCATTTCACACCGGACAGCTCTACTGGCCCTCAGCTCAATGCCGGAGTGATTGGAATGGGCTTTATTGGAGAGGTCCATATCCGCGCCATCAGAGCATCTGGCAATCACGTTCATGCCATTTCAGCGGTGACTTTGGAGGAAGCGGAAATCGCCGCTGCGAACAGCAATGTTGCCAATGCCATGACTACAAAGTCCCTAATGGCCGATCCGAATATTGATGTAGTCCATATCTGCACACCTAATGTATTTCACGCTGAGCTAGCTGAAATGGCGATCCGAAATGGCAAGCACGTTATCTGCGAAAAACCTCTCGCAATATCTAAAGCTGATGCCCTTCGCCTCACCAATTTAGCTCGTGAAGTCGGGGTAGTTGCTACTGTGCCATTTATCTATCGCTTTTATCCATCAATCCGTGAAGCCCGAGCACAGATTCAATCAAGTGGGGTATCACCAAAACTAATCCATGGCTTCTATTTACAAGATTGGTTGGCGTCCATCAGTGCCGATAACTGGCGCATTAATCCTGCCATCGGCGGGCCGTCACGAGCATTTAGCGACATCGGTGTGCATTGGTGTGACCTAATTGAATTCGTCTCTGGCCACAAAATCGTGCGAGTAAACGCACAGCTATTAAAGATATTTGAAACACGTGGAAATAACACTGCAGTAAGTACCGAAGATGGCGGCTGCATACTCTTTCAAACCGATAAAGGTGCTCAAGGATCTCTTGTTCTCAATCAAGCATCAGCAGGCCGAAAGAATAAACTCTGGTTTTCTATCGAAGGTCCGGAATACTCATTTGTATTTGATCAAGAGAATCCGGATTCTTTATGGCGCGGCGGTATAGAAGTTAATGAAACTTACATGCGTGGCGCACAAGACGAATCTGCTGGAGCAAACAAATACTCTTTCTTGCCGGCCGGCCATCCCCAGGGATACCAAGATTGCTTCAACGCCTTTGTTGCCGACACCTATGACGCGATCGACGGCCATGAAATCGATGGATTACCACGATTTGTGGACGGATTGCGCGCAAGCCAGTTGACTGAGGCTGTGCTGCAATCGGCGGCAACAAAGGAATGGGTGGAAATCAAATGAAACTTGGATTCTTAACTGCTTGCTTACCAAATATGTCATTAGAGCAAATTGCAGATTGGGCAGTTAATAATGACTACGAGGCACTAGAAGTTGCCACATGGCCAGATCTTGGCGCCCGTCCTTTTGTTGCAACCCACGTAGATGCAAAGAAAAACGATCCTCAGTATCACGCATCTATTAAAGAGATTTTTGCATCACGTAATCTTGAACTATCTTCTCTAGCTTTCTATGACAACAATCTTCATCCTGATCAAGTTCAGCGTGATGAAATCAATGCACACGTAATTGACTGCATCAATACAGCCGCCGCTCTTGGTGTTCCCAGTGTCGGAACTTTCATTGGTCGCGATTGGAACAAGTCGGTTAAAGAGAATTTGGCGATAGCTAAGGATGTATTTGCGCCGATTGTGAAGCATGCAAATTCAAAAGGTGTGAAGGTAATTATTGAAAACTGCGTCATGGAAGGGTGGCATCCAGATGGCTATCCTGGAAATTTAGCTTACTCACCTGAACTATGGGAATGGATGTTTGGGCTTGGGTTGTATTTAAATTATGACCCATCACATTTGATTTGGATGGGAATTGATCCCATCGCCGCAGTTAAGCCGTATGTGAAATATTTAGAGCATGCACAGGCTAAGGACATAGAAGTCTTCCCAGATAAACGAAACCAATATGGATACCCCGGCAAAGTAATTGGCCGAGAAAATCCATGGGATGTCGGTTGGTGGCGCTACCGAGTTCCGGGACTAGGTGAAGTTAACTGGCGAAGGCTAATTGATGTCCTTTACGAAGAGGGCTTTAACGGTGTGCTTTCAGTTGAACATGAAGATCCGATTTGGGGTGGGTCTGAGGCGAAGGTGAAGATGGGATTACAGATAGCACACAAAACACTACGTCCGCTAATCATCAGTTAGCGGGAATGTAAAAAATAAAATGGTTCGACTAATAGCAACATCAACCAAAGGGGAAAACATGTTACACATCAAGAAGGAAGGAAGTGGCTTGATGGCCAAGCTTCGACTTCTAGTCGTCGCTGTATTGGCTATTGGGCTTGTGGCATCTGCTACTCCTAGCAATGCTGCTCAAAAGGCTCCGAAGCAGATTCGCATTTTGTACGCAACAGCAGAAGCTAACTCTGCTGCTGTTCAGGCAGCGCTACCAAGTTTTAAAGCTAAAACTGGTGTGCAGCTTGTCATGGACACAATGCCTTACAACGCACTACAAACTAAGGTTTTCGCAGAATTCGCAGTCAAGAGTTCTTACTACGATATAGTTATTGTTGACACACCTTGGTCACCAGCTCTAGCTCAGAACCTAGAGCCACTAAGTGGTTATATGACCAATGCGTCATTGAATAATCTTGCACCTCTTAATCCGGCTGATTTCATTCCAAAAGTTTTCTATGACACAGCTGTCTATAACGTCAAAAATCCATCCCTACACTATCCAAAGCCAACTGCCACAGTAGATCCGGCAGCAATCAAGAAGGCTGGATTCGATGTATACGGATTACCGATTCAGGCAAATGCTCTAGCTTTGGCCTATCGCAAGGATCTCTTTAACAATGCTGCTCAGAAGGCTGCATTTAAGAAAGTAGCTGGTCGCGAACTAACAGTGCCAAAGACTCTTGATGAGTTTACTGAAGTTGCTGAATTCTTTACACAACCAGATAAGAAGCTATATGGAACTACTCTTATGGCGGGAACAGGAGACTGGTCAACCGATGACTTCAAGACTCTTCTTGCAGCATTTGGTGGCGATGGTTACATGATTGGAAACAATCAGGAACTAAACTTCAATTCTGCAGCAGGAGTTAAGGCTCTTACTTATTATCGCAACCTGATCAAATCTGGATTTACACCTCCAGGAACAACTTCAGCCTCATGGGATGAAGTAGCAACTATGTTCAATAGCGGACTAACAGCAATGACCATGAACTATCATGACTTGAAGTTAGATGCCAGCATTGCTGGTGGCGAAATTGGATATGCAAAGGTCCCAGCTGGTAATTCAGAAGGCCCACACTTCGGAACTTGGATGCTTAGCGTTAATAAGTATTCTAAGAATAAAGAGTGGGGATATCGCGCAGCGCAATGGCTAACATCAGCTGCACAATCAACAGCTATGTTGCAAAAGGGAATTCACCCAGCGCGTAACTCTGTTTACACTGCTGCGGGGAAACTTTCAGATCCTAATTTAGCGGCCTACTACAAGACCTTGAAGCAGGCATTAGCGGTTGGTGCAGGTCGACCACGTCTAACTAACTACGGTGAAGTTAACGCGGTGATCTTTACTATGGTCAATAATGTAGCAACAGGTAAACTCGAACCAAAGCCAGCACTTGCTGCCGCCGCGGTTGAAGTTACGAAGGTACTTGCATCAGCTGGCTACAAAGTTCCATAGTAATAAACAGTAAATACATATAAAAATAGCCATAAAGACGGGGGAGGTAGTTGATGCAAAACGAAGTAGCTGAAATTGATGTCGCATCGACTACCGGTGGCCTAAAGCTGGCTCGGAAGAACTCCGGGCCAGCGCCCCTCAAACAAAAAAAGCATTCCAACCGAATTTTTTGGCTGCAAATGTCACCTGCATTGTTGATTTTGCTGCTGATGACAATTGCTCCAGCTATATTTCTAATCACTAAAAGCTTGACAAACGACTCCTTACTAAATAGCACTTCTGATTTTGTCGGATTGCAAAATTATCAAGCGATTCTTACCGATACTTCACTACTGCATTCGGCAAGAGTTACCGCAATATTTGTAGTTTTAGCAGTTCTGATCGAAATGGTCTTTGGCTTGTTTCTAGCTCAATTCCTTTACCAGAAGAGTCGTGCGAATTCTGTTGCCGGAGCTCTATTAATTATTCCTTTTGCAGTTGCGCCAGCAGTTGCAGCGATGATTTTTCGCGAATTACTTAATCCAAATTACGGCTGGATCAATTATTTTATGGGGCTAGTCGGTCTACCGGCAAACGTAGATTGGCTTGGCAATCCTTTGACTGCATGGAGCGCACTTCTGTTTCTGGATGTCTGGCAGTGGACACCTTTTGTGACACTAATCTTGATTGCGGGAATGTCATCACTTCCCCCTGAACCACTTGAAGCTGCTTCAGTAGACGGCGCAAACGCCTGGCAGATTTTTCGCCATGTTTCATTCCGTCTATTGGCTCCTTTTATTGGTATTGCTCTAGTCCTTCGCACCATCCAAGCCTTCAAGACCTTTGATTCATTTTTGATTCTTACGGGTGGTGGACCTGGGGATGCCACGTCACCAATCAACCTTGAAATTTATCGCGTTGCCTTACAGAGTTTTAGAGTCGGGTATGCATCAGCGATGGCAATTCTTCTACTCATTATGACTTCAATATTGACACCTGTTTTATTGAGAATTCTCGGAAGGGCAACTCAAACAGAGGTCGAAAAATGATTGCCGCAAGAAATTTTCAGAAAAAGCAAATCAATCCTTTAACACTCCTGGCGAAAATCACTATTTGGGTGTGGATTTCTGTGAGTATGCTGCCGATAATTTTCATGATTTCGACCTCACTCAAAGATTCAGATGTTGCTCGCCAAATGCCGCCACAATGGCTATTTGCTCCTAAATTTCAAAATTACTTAAATGTTCTTATTGGTACCGAAGGACTTTCTCAAGGGTTTAATAGACTTTTATTAAATAGCTTTATCGTGACTTTTAGTTCAACAATTATTTGTCTTCTAGCTGCATTTCCAGCTGCAATCGCTCTAAGTCAGCCGAAGTTCAGGAAAAGAAAGTTTATTTCATCGTGGATTCTTTCAACTTATATGTTTCCACCTATTGTTGCGATTATCCCTATCTTTATATTTGCGGGAAAAATCAATGCGATAGATACATATCCTGTTCTAGCCATCCCATACGCAGCATTTAACTTACCAATCGTTATTTGGATTTTAAGAAGTTCTATCGAACAGATTCCTAAAGAGATTGAAGAAGCGGCTCTAGTTGATGGCGCCCATGGATGGCGCTATGTTTCAAAGATCCTTCTTCCCTTATCAGTTCCTGCATTGGCAACGGGTGCAATTCTTAGCTCGATTCTGACTTGGAATGACTTTTTGTTTGGCTTGGCGCTTACACGATCGACAGCAAAAACCGCACCAGTAGGAATTCAAGAATTCACTGGAATGTATGGCACTGATTGGGGGAGCCTAAGTGCGGCTTCAGTCACGATTGTTGCTCCAGCTTTGATTATTTCAATCATCGTCAGAAAACGAATCGTCTCTGGATTAACTTTTGGAGCGGTTAAGTAATGAGAAAAGTTTTTTCACCCACAAACAAAGGAGGTAGTTCTAAATGAAGGCAGTCTTATTCCCAGGTGATCGACAAATTCAAATTGTAGATAGACCTATTCCAAAAATTGGCTATGGAGAAGTACTTATGAAGAGCCGTGCCTCAGCCATTTGTCGTAGTGATATGGGCCTTTACTCAGGTGCATATACGGTAGTTGGCGGTGATGGAGCAGGTAAAGGGCAGATCATTCCTGGACATGAGTCTTGTGGTGAAATTGTTGAAGTGGGCCCCGGTGTTAGTCACCTTAAAGTTGGAGACCGCATCGCGGTGCACCTTGCATTTGGTTGTGGCCACTGCCATCACTGCCTCAGTGGTTTCACCATGTTATGTCCTACATGGAAGTGCCTTGGTTTCGATGTTGATGGTGGAAATGCAGATTTTGTAAAACTTCCAGCTGCGAATGCTCTCTTACTTCCCGATGAGATCTCCTTTGCTGCCGGCGCAGTCATGACTGACATGATTGGTAGCCAGTATTTCCTACAAAATAAATTACATGTAGCAGGAAATAAGCGTGTTGCAGTCATAGGCCTTGGACCTATGGGAGCGGCGGCGACCTTGATCGCACATGGTCTTGGCGCCGAAGTGATTGCAATCGACATCATGCAAGAGCGCCTTGATTTTGCAAAGACTCTAGGCGCAGACTATGCCTTGGACTCGAAGAATGCTGATATTAAAGAAAAAATAATGAAAATTACCAAGAGCGCAGGTGTTGAAGTTGCCATTGACTGCTCTGGTTCACCAATAGGTCAAAATCTTGCATTAGATATCGCCAGCAAACATGGGGCAGTTGCTTTCGTTGGTGAGTCCAGCAAGACTGAAATAAATCCTAGCGATCAGATTATCCGCAAATTACTCACAGTAGTCGGGGGATGGTATTTTCCACTAGGTGCATGGTCGGAAATATGTGACTTTATCGTCTCTCGCGGGTTGAATGTAGAGTCACTTATTTCACACCGATTCTCACTTGACCAGGCTGAAGAGGCATTTGCGAAGTTTGATAGACGAGAAACCGAAAAAGCAGTTTTCATTTGGAATGACTAGTTCGAACTACTATGAAAGGAAATAAGATGATTCGTTATACAGCAGAGATATTGCCTTATCACGACTTTGATTTTGAAGTGGCAATCAAGGAGCTTGCAAACCTTGGCTTCAAGGAAGTTAATCTATGGTCAAGTGCCAAGCCACTGGCCCATCACGTTAATCCAGGAGATGACCCTAAGAAGATTCTTGCTGTATTGGATAAATACAAAATGAAGCCGTGCGGGCTCACCATGTATGGCAAGACGCAAGATGAAATGCTCGAAAGAATTGATTTTGCAGCAGATCTAGGAATTGATACAGTAATTTTTGATTGCGAAGCAAATTACTCAGATTTCGTATCAAAATTCTTGCCTCCGCTAGTCGAACTCGGCACAAAGCGCGGCGTACGCATTGCAGTCGAAAACCACTTAACCGTTCCATTCTCCGCAGATTTTGAATCTGGAATTAATGAGGATAAGCGCTGGGATGAAGGCGTGGATTCACTCGCACAAATCAAGCGATTGGTCACTGATATCGATCATCCAAACCTGGGAGTCTGTCTAGCGCCCCCACATCTTTGGGTAATGAATGACTCAATTTCAGAGGCCATTATCTTCCTTGCAGAGCGCAAACGTCTTTACTATTACTACATCTGGGATATTGATCGCGCTTATCTTCATGGAGTGGATGGACTGAACTTTGGTCCTGGCGAAATGCAGTTACCAAGAGTTGATGGAACCCTAGATCATGCTGTTCCACTGTCCACGTTGACGAGAATTGGCTATCAAGGAGCTGCAAGCCTTAAGTGCCACGGCACACATGACTGGTCACTCGAGAAGGTAACTTCTCAGTTGAAGGCATCTGATGCTTATATCCGTGATTGCTTTAGCCGGGTCAGCTAGCTATGGATCAAAAGATCTACATGTTTGCCAAGTTTCATGCAAAACCTGGCAAGAGAGATGAAGTGCACGAAAGACTGGAAGAAATGGTTCTCTTAACTAATAAGGAGCCAGGATGTGTCTTCTATCATTTGCACGTAGATCGTGAAGTCAGCGAAATCTTTTACTTCATGGAGTGCTGGGAAGATCAAAAAGCATTGGACTTCCATATGCAGACACCATATGTTCAGGCAATCTTGCGCGATTCTCAGTCTCTCACAGTCGATGGGATAGACATTTCATTCATGAACCGCATAGAAACTTAAGTTTGGAGCTTGGTGGTTAAGAATTCAACGGCTGCGGATGTGGTGAGGGTGGTTGTTAAAGGTTAGTTCTCGGAGTAATCCCACCACGTCTTACCACCGTCATACTCACACTTTAGAATCTTGGCGCAGAAGGCATTTAATGACTTGGCTCCATTGTATTGCTCCTCATCTAATCCCCATGAGGTCACACCAACAACAAATCCCTCATTATCAATCAATGGCCCACCGCTGCTGCCAGAAGAAAGATTGTTAGTAATCAAGATTTCAGATGTATTCGTATTAACCACATTGCCAAAGGAAACTGATCCCTCATAACCATCCGCGCTTCCCAGTGCCATAACCCAATAGCCTGGGTAAGGGTCATAATCGGAGAGTTGCAAGTAAGGCAGTTCCAGTTTTGTAGCAATAACTGCTAAATCATTCTCTTCATCCCACTTCACAATAACTGCCTCTACGGGCTCTTCATAGAGAAGTGCGATCGTTAACTTATGATCAACACCAATACAGGGTTCAATCACATGGTGATTAGTAATCAAAGCTGTTGGATACTGCTTGGAAACATCAGTTTCTAGCTCAATAGCAAAGGCAGTTCCCTGCTTTCCTTTGCCTTTAGTTGGTTCACACCACACAGTCACCGTTGATTCCTGTGTCCTCTCAACTAGCTGTGCAATGATTCTAGGTGGCACAAATCCGTCACTGGAAGGATCTTCATTTGCATATTGAATAGATGGAGCCCAGGTTAAAAGAAAAGCACCTAAGGCAAAGGGTGTTGCAATGATGGCTAGGAAGGCAATGAACGTGTTGGAATCTTTATCTCTCATAGAAAGAAGGTTACGGAGAGGGACTGACAAATAGCCCTATCTACAGAGTCAACACCCCTAGTCACCGAAGTGCTGAATAAACTTTGAATCCCAGTCGTAAGCGTCAAAGTAACCTTGAATACTCTCAACAACCCGGTTTTGTAGCTCTTGCATCTCTGCTTGGTTCATTTGGCCTCCAGTTTGTCGCGGAACCCAGACCATTCACACGCTCTGCATCGAATGTCAGGATCTAACCCATCACCAAAGATGCAGCAGCCACCAACTGCATACTTTTCGAAGTCGAAGAATTCAGGATCGGGCATCCCGTAAAGAATCTTTCGGAAAGTGCCAATCTGCCCGCATTCAGGGCATACCAATAGCTTGATGGAGCGCCGGCGTCGTTTTGTGGTCATGAGTGGAATGTAGGGGAGGGGACTGACAAATAAGTCGGGTGATTAAGAGTTAAGGGACACGGCACTCTTCGATCAGAGCGCACCCGGCTTTTAATGAATTGTTTATAAGAAGTTTGCCAAGCATTTACTTGATGTTGATGACGCTGAAGCAAGGTGTCGGGATGAAAAAATTTCCGCTGATTGCAATAACAGCATTAACTGCCTCCGCACTAATTTCAGCTGGGCAACTTCCAGCACTGGCTAATGAAGCCACCGTTAAAGTCACCGAGATCTCAGCAATTGCTTCAGGCGATGGCGAGGGTAGCCACGAGATCGTTACCTACCACGCCGGCTCAAAGCGAATTTTCGCAACTAATGGCGTTAAGAACTCAATCGATATTTTTGATATTTCAGATGTAGCAAATCCCAAGAAGGTTAGCTCGGTTTCATTAGCTCCTTATGGAAATGACGTTACAAGCGTTGCCGCCGGAAAAGATGTTGTAGTAGCTGCCGTACTAGTTACTGAAACATTCTCCGCAACTGGTGTCCCAACTACTCCAAATGGAAAAATCGTAGTTTTTGACACCAACGGAAAAGTTTTAAGTTCAGCAGATATTTTAGGAGTATTACCTGACGCGGTAACTTTTGCGCCAAATGGCACCACAGCACTTGTTGCGATCGAGGCCTCACTCGTCTGCGCAAAAGACAATCCCGCTACTCCTGAGAAGGAAGAAACAGATTACACAAAGGCTTCAGACCCAGTCGGTGGCGTATCAGTTGTTGATCTAAGTAATCCAGCTACGCCAGTTGTTAAATTTGCCGGCTTTGATCAATTCAATGTGGCGGCGATGAAAGCCAAGGGAATCGCAGTCTCATCAGTTGTAAACAATGTCTCAAAGGATTTCGAACCAGAGTTTGTTACTGCCGTAGATAACAAGACTGCATATGTAACCATTCAAGAGGCTAATGCAATTGGCAAACTCAATATTGAAACTGCCACTTTTGAAGATGTCACACGCGCCTTTGAATCTAACCTTTCCTACGTTGCTCGCGATACCAGTGATAGAGACTCTGGCGCTGGCCCACGAAGCTATCGAAATGTAGTTGGAGCCTCACAGCCAGATGCGATCGCTGGTTTTAAATACGGTGCAGGAAATTACTTCATAACTGCCAACGAGGGCGATGCACGCGAGTACACCTGCCTAAACGATGATCTTCGTGCCGCTTCACTCAAAGTAGATACCCGCCGTTTTCCTAACTGGAGCACATTAAAAGGTGAGGCCGCCCTAGGTCGCGCAAAGGTCAACCCAAATATAGGCGATAGAGATGGCGATGGCGATATCGACACTATCCATCTACGCGGTTCAAACTCAATGACTATGTATCGCAATGGAATGCCTATCTGGGATAGCGGTGATCTGTTAGATCAGATTCAGATAAAGGCCTTTGGTGTTGCAAATATCAATGGTTCACATTCTTACTCTAAAGATAAGAGCACGATGAACTATGTGGGTCAAGACCGCTCCGACGATAAGGGCGCCGAACCAGAAGGCGTTGCACTTGGAATGGTTGGCAATCGTCGAATCGCAATCCTTGGCCTAGAGCGAATGACTGCTCTAGCTATCTTTGATATCACCCAGCCACGAGTTCCAGTCTTTCAAGAGTGGCTTCAGATGCTGCCTACAACGGCAACACCTGCCAAAGATGTTAAGCACTGGTCACCAGAAGGACTTGTCTTTGTTCCTGCAGACAAGTCTCCATCTGGCAAAGCGCTAATCATCACCAGCTATGAACTATCTGGTTCAATCTCGATTCATCAGATCGAGCCACGTAACTAATCTCTAAACAAATAAAAGACCACCTCAGCGCTGCTGGGGTGGTCTTTTATTTGTAGCTCAATACTTGCAATCCTCTGACGAATCAAAAGAGTATCAGATCTACCCTTAGTGCCTTAAACTTTTCCTATGAAGCGCTTCCCGTTCATTAGAGCAGGTTTGATCTTTGCGATCTCACCAATCCTTCTTGCCTTCATCACTTCACTCTTTCAAGGCGGATCTATGTGGGATGAGAGCAGCGGTACCGGGGGATTTATCTGGTTTATGTTCTTTACTCTGCCAGTTGGCTTACTAATCATCTTAATTGGATTAATTGCCCTGATTATTAGAAGGGTAAGAGAAAGGTGACTTATTTCAAACGGCGTTTGAGTAAAACGTGCTCAATTGCACCAGACTCTTTAGCACCAACACTCACCGCTTCCCAGCCTTGTTGACCCAAAGCGTTTAATTCTGGAATCAATTTCTTGTTGCCACCCATCATTGCCATGTTTTGAATTATTTGATATTCCCATTTTTCGTCCATAAGGCAGAGAGTACGCTTACTTGAGTATTAGTCAATCTCTAAGGCAAAAACTGTCCTAAGAGAATAAGGCCTTGCTTTTATATACATGTCTAGCCTGGAAACTTCGTGCAGATAAGAGTCCAAAAAAATTAGTAGCAGGGCCTGGGTAGAGCACCGATAACACCATAAAAGTTACTGGTGCATTTGGACTGTTCAAAGAGATAGCAAGCGACTAACTAGACTCATTTAACTTCAATTTTTAGACTATTTTGACCAGCCCTGCTGTTTACGCTTAAAAAAGTTCATCGGAGCTCTTGCCCTGCGCTTGGCGCTCACAGTAAAGTCTGCAATCTAGTTGGAGGGGTTACCTTTGCCAAAGGCAATAAAAGCAAGATTTTTATCAGTTCTTGCCCTATCAATCTTATTAACAGGAATTCCAAGGGTTGAAGCCAATAATCACGTTCTCTTTCCTAGTTCAGAAAAAGTCATTTACTTTCTCGATGTCTCTAATTCCTCGGACAGCGTCAACCTCTGGCGTCTTCTGCGAAATTCACTTCTGGAGAGATTAGACGATGCAATGGGGGCTCCCAACAGAAAGGGTTTAACTCCCAAGAAACCTACAGATCTCAGTATCTCGGTCATAAACTCTAATTCCTCCTCATCATCACCAATAGAGATAATTTCTATTAAAGATACAGAACGACTTTGGGCATTTATGATTAATAAAGTTGGTGGCGGCAAGCCCACCGAGGCGCGAATGAGAGATATTTATAAAGATTTTTTTGGTGGCACTGGGGTTTATCGGGAATTGCTAGGAAAGTATATTCAGGATGAGACTGTAATTGCTCCCTCTACGTCAGAGTGCGAAAAAAGTGCTGAAGAGAATCTGAAGCAGGGCCTTTTTATGGACAACGTGACACCGAGCATAAGAACTCAAGCTACGAAGGAAGTTTGTGCAATTATTCAGAAGCTAAGTAGTGGGCTCAAGAAAGCAGATGCCACCTTTTTATCAGGCCCTAAGTGTAAAGGAGCGTGCTCTGATGTTGTTGGTGGGGTTAAGGTCGCCGCAGCTGTTGCCAGAGACCTAAGTAAAGATAAAAACGCTAAACTATGTATCGCTATTGCAAGTGACATGCTGAATAACTCTCCACAAATTACAAAAACTGGAGCTTGGCATACTTTAAATGCGATAAAAAATAGTCCAACTCTCTTGGATGCTGAAAAAAGTGGCCAAACTGTAGCTTCACAGAGCGGAATTCTCTTCTCTTCTAAGGTGAAAATAAGAGTAGAAGTTATTGGTCAAGGAGGAGGTCCGGATTTTAATCCTGAACTCACATCCAAATTAGATGCTTATTGGAGTGGCTTTTGGAAAGCTGTTGGACTCCAAAATCGTCAGCAATCCTCTTTAGATCAAGCTTGCAGTGGTGGAAACAATTAAAGGAGATAGCAGATGAGTAATATATTCTCAAGCCATAGGCGTGCTTTACGTAGGGCCCGCAAGAAAGGCAAACTACACGGCAAATCAAATCATCCACATGAGCTTTGGGGAGACAGACCAGTTCCATTTCTAGAGAAAATACATGCTCAGTTCTCAAAAAGAATACAAGAACTACAGAATCAGCTGCACGTTTACCGTGGTCAGTCTGTGACACTGACAGAAGAGGATGTTGTAGGAATAGCAGAGGCAAAGGAAGAGATAGCCAACCTCATATCAGAGAGCTCCGCCATAAAAGTGGAGATAGAGAAGTTGGATACGGAGAAAAAAGGTCTACCAAATGAAAATCCAGTTAGCAAGGCTGCTCGCATTCGAGTTGTATCATTGCCGTTGTATTGGGCTGCTCTCGCTATGCTTTCAGTCGGTGAGTTTTTGGTTACTAAACCAGCTGTCGAGAAGATACTTAACGATGAGGGCCTTGACGGTATTTTGATCACAGCCAGTTTTTCATTCCTTAGCATTATCTCTGCTCACCTAATTGGCATGACTCTAAAAATGCAAGCTGATCGTGGCAACCCTCAGCCTAGATGGCAGATCTGGGGCATAGTCATATTGGCAATATTTATTTCGGTTGTAATCTTGCTTCTTTCTGCAATTCGAAGTGATTCTGTTCAGAGTGCTCCATTCACATTCGGTCTTTCAATGACAGCCTTTGGAACTCTCTTATTCTTCGTAGTTCAAATGTCATTTGTTTTGAGTGCAATGGCTTTGTCTTATTTCAATCATGCTGAAATCGAAGTCCAAATGGACCGGGCGAAGCGAAGAGAAAAGAGAATTAAGAGGAAACTAAAGAGGCTTAACAAAAAAATTATGACCCCTGGGCGGAGCAAGATGACGCCTGAGAAAATGCAGATTCAAGAATCGGCACTCAAGTCTGCAATGTGGCAAATAGAGTCTGAATATAGAGAAATATGTGCCGAATATAGAGGTGCGAACTTGTTAGCCCAATCCGAAGCCATGGCCTCTGAAGGTCACGGTTTAATTGAGAAGAATCTCGATATCGACTTTAAAGATACAACGGGGGCATGACTCATGAGATCTAAAAACGCATTTTCGGGAGTAAGACTCTTTGATCGATTGCCTACCTCCGCAAGCATTGGGCTTTCCTTGGCTGCAGTATCAGCTGCTGCAACCTTGTTTCAAGGCATAACCACACTTCTCTCTGTCCCTGGTTTTTACTTTAACTTTACTTACGGATCAGTAAATTCAAGAGACTTGAACCTGAGCCAAAAGTTGGGTCTAATAATCATTATTTGGGCCACTCTAGAGCTAGTAGCAATATACCTTGCAACAGGACCTAGGCCAGTAGCAAGATTTATTGTGATTGCGTTGGCAGGGGTTAAATTATTAGCTTTTATTGGTTACACACCTATCAATTATTCAAATTGGATACACGTCTTTTTAGTGCTGTTTTCTGCAGCACCAATTATTCTTTTATTGTCTCGGAGATCTAATGAGTACTACTCTGTAAGGTAGATCGGAGTCATTAAAAAACGGCAAAAATGTACTGTGAGAGGCTAATGCAGTGTCATCGTTAGAGAATAGTGCGGTAGACGACCAGCTAGGTCTCCCATTTGCTACCCCATTACATAGATTTGGGGCTGCTATTCTGGAAGCGACGCTCGCAATCCTGACTCTTGGTATTGGTTGGTTTGTTTGGTGGTTAATACTTTTAGGACAGGGGCTCACACCAGCTCGTCAGATTTTGGGCCTTAGAATCGTTGATGTTAAAACTATGCAAGCTGTTTCAAGCAGTCAGGTATTTCTTAGAGGATTCGTGGTTTATGGTCTAGCGTTCTCAGCGTTAGCTTCAGCGCTATCACTGGTCTTATTTGGCGCTGGATGGCTATTTACGTTGGTTTCAGCTCTTCTGGTCTTTAGATCTTCTCACCAAACCCTTTGGGATCAGATGACAGGTACAACGGTAGGGTTTAAGAAGAAATAACCACAAATAATTCACTTTAGGGGAGCACATGTTCAAAACACGAGGTCCTTCTAGTAAGAATTTTGTTAAGGCCTATGGCGAGATAATTGAGTTAGAAGAGCATCGAATTAAGTGGTTAGCTCGATTAGTTTATAGCTCTCAATTCGAGTTAATAGTTGCATTTGTAATCTTAGTCAATGCGGTTTGCCTTGCACTTTTGACTATGCCAGATATTGATCCAAGTGTCAGAGAGACCTTAAATCAGTTAGATACCTATGCTCTGTTTATATATCTTGGCGAGTTAGTGATTCGCCTGGTCTCTTATGGGAAGAAACCGTGGAAATTTTTCCGCCAAGGATGGAATGTATTCGACTTTAGCATAGTGGTTCTATCCTTTGGGCTATTTTCTGGTAACACTATTATTCTTCGATTGCTTAGAATATTCCGGCTGGTTCGTATCTTTAGATTCTTACCCGAAGTGCGTGTATTAACTAGTTCTATTGTTAAGAGCCTACCTCCACTTTTGAGCGTTGCAGTGTTAATTTTCCTAGCTCTCTTCATGTATGGCATGGCAGGTGTCTACATATTTGGTGAGCAACTTCCAGAGAGTTGGGGAAACATCACCTTGGCCTTAACTTCTCTATTTATACTTTTAACGCTTGAAAACTTCCCAACTTATTTGGAAGAGGCACTTGAGACTAGTCCTTGGGCCCTACCTTTTTTCCTTTCCTATATTTTTGTCGTCGTTTTTACTGTGTTAAATGTCCTTATAGGAATTGTCTTAAATTCTATGGATGAAGCACGAGAGGAAAATCGCGAGAGAAAGCGGCAAATACAAGAACTTGATGAGATTGTTCATGAAGTTGACGATATTACCTCTGACGGCAAAGTGACCGAAGATGAGATAGAAAATTTAAGGAAACAGCTCAAGCTCATGGAGGCGATACTTCACGAAGGAAAGAAAAAGAAGAAAAAGTAGGACCGCAGGTAGCTCAAGTTCAAATACCAGTGGCCGTGATTCAAACTATGCAGGGCGTGTTCTCGTTTATCTACCGGATCTAGACTGCAGTGATATTAGAAGTTTAGGGCTAGCCCCAGGACGAATCACAGGAAGAGATGTGCATGATCTCTATCGCGATTGTGATGGCATAGGCTGTGACTAAACTAAGAAGGTTCTTTTTTAAGACTTGCCCTCAAGTTGCTTTCTAATGGCCTCTAGGTTTTCATTAATCTGCGCTAGCGTTAAGAGTTGGAGGGCATCAATACTCAAAGATGCATAATCTTCCCAATCGTTTGTACCGATAATAGAAAAGGCGGCAAACTCACCACCTGATATAGCACGCTTGTATTTCTTTGTTCCTGCGAGGTGAGAAAGGAGAGATTCAACTACCTCTAAATTCTGACTTGCCGTGCGATTAGATATCGGAATATTTCGAACTTGAGGCTGCTCTGGAACTTGAGATTCTGATTCGGTTTCAACTTCTGAGATCATCTCTTTTAATTCAGTAGCAATAAAGTTGCAAGAATTACAAAGAAAGATATTTTCTAGGCTCGTTCGCCGCGATCCTGAGGATGCGAGAACAGTTTGATCGCACTTGCAGGGAGCAATCTCTTTTAAGTCACGATAAAAATCTAATTTTCCTGCTCTTGCCTCTGGAATTTCTCCAGTACACCGCAGACAGCGGTTATCAATATCTCGAAATGGAATTCCACAAGAGCAGGGCTTAGTCACTAAATCAGAAATCCATATCGCCAGCATCGAACTCTGGCTCTTCTTCTGCCTTCTGCTCTTCAACATACTGTTGAGCTGATTCTTGAGCACGCTTCAGCGCAGCCATCTGTGCTGCGCTCATTCCTGCAACGGCTCCTGCTGCTCCACCTGCAAGGGCAGAGTTGGTT
>Ga0255075_1000113_pt1 | contig 18113 bp, 43 predicted proteins | sample Colum_Law_RepA_8_FD_188579 | JGI IMG/M metagenome (GOLD analysis project Ga0255075, IMG submission 188579) | Freshwater microbial communities from Columbia River, Oregon, United States - Colum_Law_RepA_8h | ecosystem: Environmental > Aquatic > Freshwater > River | place: USA: Oregon | collected...
ATCTTCTTCATCATTGTTTTAACTTCGTAGATAAAATCGTCCCACAACCATTCAGCATCGTGTTCATCTTCCATATCAAATGGATTGTACTCTGCAAGGATTGTTCGGTGCTTTTTAATTGCGTCTGCTATTGTTGGCATATACTTGTTTTTTTGTTGGTACAAAGGTAAGTGTAAAAAAGTTTACAACCTAATTTATTGTGAAAATAATTTCCAACCTAATGATTCCTCGCTTGATAAGTCGCAAGCAATTTCCATATTGTTTAGGTGCGTCCAACATTCGTCAGCCATTGGTGTTGGTTTTTGGAATGTTTCGTTTAACCCTTGCTCATAGATAAATGCTCTGATAACTTTTAGGTCATCTTGGATCATTGCAAGTCGGTGCTTTAATTGTATTTCGTTTTCCATGATACAAATGTAGTTATAAAAAAGTTTACAACCTAATTTTGTTGCAACAATTTTAAAGTTTGATCCAACTCCTCTCTGTCACAACAAACCGCTACACGTTTGTATGTCGGTATCCAAAAAAACCTCTCGTTTCTTACAACCACATAACCCAAATAAAGTTTACAATCGTATAAATAAAGTTGGTTGTAGTAATCGTAACCCAAGTCCTCAAACCCACGTTTAAAAAAAGCAATAATTTTTTTCATCTTGTTTAATTTGTTATATCAAAAATACTGATAAAAAAGTTTACAACCTAATTTGAATCAATCTTTTGTTCAATTTTTTGTAAGTGGTCTTTAATCTCCATGAATAAAGCAAGACCAAGGTATTCGTAAAACCCAGCATCATTACCTTTGTAACTTAAATACAATGCAACGAAAAAACAAACATAACTTAATATGCGATAAAATCTCCAATTATACATCTTATTTTGTTTTATTTTGTTTCAACTCTAATAGTGAATAATTCACCCGACATTTCGGCTTTATCAACCATATCTCTAACCTTTTTTGCGGTTTCGTGGTGGTTGTCCCCAAATACCTCGATGATATACTTCGCTTTACCCACTTTCTTTCCGTTAGGGATGAAATACTCTCTTGTTGGCTCGGTTGTCTTCTTAACCGAATTGTCTCTGCTTGAGACGTAAAAATAATCTGTTGTTGGCATATCGTTTAATTTATAATGTAAATTTACTGATAAAAAAGTTTACAACCTAATTAATCTTCAGAAACTTTTACCCAAAACACTGGCAAGTTACCATGTTGGTTTTTGAACTGCTCAACACCAACATCAGCAGCATGGTCTTTATTCCTTGCTGAAACACTATAACCATACTTTTGGCTATCATCACCTTGTTCTCTACCATGGTGGTCATTCGGGTCAATCGACATGATTGTTACATAAAAGTTTTTCATATTAATCTACTTCAATTAGTTGACAATGTTTTTCCAATTCATTCAAAGCAATTCTACCCTTGTTAGATGAATAGTAACCTTGACCTTCAAACCTTTTCTTCCACTCAAAGAATGCGTTCATCGCATCTTCTTTGGTTGCGTATGTGTCGCTGAAATGGATACTGAATCCATCGGGACTGATTACATCGTATCTTGTTTTGTTTTTCATAATTCAAAGGTAAACATAAAAAAGTTTACAACCAAATTTATTTACAATTATTTTTTGATCGAATGAAAAAAAATGGGACCCTAAGGCCCCACTCTTTTTAATTAAAACAAATAGATATATGAGTAAACAAAAACTCCTTAGTTTGTAAAGTATGGTTGGATGACTTCATTGCCACTCAACTCAACTTGTTCTTTTACGTACTCAACCGCTTTAATATCGGTCGGGTCATAAACATACGCTCCATTGCTAGAAGCCACTGCGAACTGACCATTGGATAAACCCCAAAAGTAATAGCGGATTGTATCGTTTGGTTCTAATTCATTTAAAGCATTTGCGCACACCTCATTCAACTCGGGGAATAACTTTACTCCACCCGTAATTGATGATACTATGGCAAGCTTCATATTGCCGTTTGCGAACTCATTTGCTTCGGTAGTTCTTCCGATAATTGTTAGGGCTGAAACCAAGTATGGTTTGTACGCTCCCGCTTGCGGTCTTGGAAATGGGTTGTTCATTTTATTTTGTTTAATTGATTATGGTACAAATGTAACTATAAAAAAGTTTACAACCAAATTAAATTACAAGATTTTTTTCTTCCACCAAAACACATTGTCCGTCCATGTACTCCAAGAACACTTGTTTGGCTACTTTAAAATAACTCATTGGGTGTCTGCGACCATTCTTGGTCAAGCGATAATACCCTTGTCCGAACATTCCACTCCAACGGAACTCCCACGTCTTGGTTGTGCCGTCTGCATAAAGGTAGGTTACCTTTGGCTTTGCTTGTAAAAAATCTACTATATTCATGTCTAATTGTTTTGTTAGTTCAAATGTAAGTATAAAAAAGTTTACAACCAAATTTAATTTGGCCAAAGCATCATCGTACCAGCATCGTGCCACTCGTAGTACCAGCCACGCTTTTCGGTTTGCTCATTCAGTTTTGGTTCAACACCATGCGAATTGTACCAACTCTCACGATAGTAATCGAATAGGTTTGATGTGCTCTCACCTGATACCCAAATACCTTTACCTTCACTCTCACCATAGAATTCTTCTGTGGTACCAGCAACGTGAACTCCTTTTGTTTTGAGCCACGCAATCATTTGTTCTCTGTTTAATACTTTCATCTTGTTTAATTTGATACTTCAAATGTACTGATAAAAAAGTTTACAACCTAATTTATTTTAAACTATTTTTGGATCAATGGATAAAAAAAAAGGGAACTTTCGTTCCCCTTTTAATTCAGTTTACTTTGTAATTCGTATACCCAACTTACCAATGACAACCTTGCCGATGATACCTTCTTCAATGAATAACGATACCCCGTTAATATCCATTGTAAGACCTTTGGGTTGAACCAATGTAGATGCGATTGCGTTCATTGACATACCTGTCGCACCATACTTTGCTCTGCGAGTAGCCCAAGCATCTTTCTTGGCTTGTACTTGCTTGTTTGCTTTTAGGTTTGCTCTGCGAGTAACCCATGCTTTTTGACCTCTTGTTAATGATGAATTGTTCATATTGTGTGTTTTTATTTGATACTTCAAATCTAACTATAAAAAAGTTTACAACCAAATTTTATGCAACATTTTTAAACCCAAACAAAATCATTTCAGTTGAATTGGCGTTCAAAGATTTATTTTTGTATTGGTATGGCTCAACAAACATATCCAAGTTACAAAAATCTTTGAGCATACTTGGGAACACATTGTCTCTAAAATCAGCCATATTTTTTGCACCATAGATGTCAAAATGCTTTCTTAATAAAGTATTTCGTACATTCTTGGTCATTGTGATAAAGATAGTTCCTTTAAAGCCCTGCAAAGAAGCCATAAGGCGATTTACCAAGTCAATAGTCAATGAACCACAAAGGTCTAGGTTGATAAAATCATATTGTTTAAAATCAACTGAAAAGACATCACCCAAATAAAAGTTCAACTCTTGATGTTTTTGTTTTAATTTGTCAAACCTTTTTTTACCCTTTTTGTAGATTTCTTTGTCATACTCGTAAGCATCAATCACTGGGTTTTTACTGAACCTACTATTCAACACCATGTTCTCAAATGAGAATGTATCTGCTGATAGGGTTAAAACTCTCGCACAATCGCTTGGAATGTGGTTTAAAACAAACTCTCTTGCGGTTTGCTTCTCTACTGCTTTCTCGTAACAAAAAACTTTTACTCGTTCTTCGTACTTACATAATTGTTTTGTTGCCATGTGTGTGTGTTTAATTTGATAGTACAAACATACCTACAAAAAAGTTTACAGACAAACTTTTTTACAACTTTTTTTATGGATCAATATAAAATAAAAAAGGGACCGCATTTCTGCAATCCCCTTTCCATATACATGAACAAAACAGATTTCTATATGCAAGGTAACCATTCACTCGGTTTGCTCATTGTACCTTTGGCATCACGAAAGCCTTCCACCATTTCACTGGCAACCTTGTGACTTGCTTCGTTCCTGCCGTCAAAGTGGTATTCTTCGCTGGCACAATTCTCCAACCATTCCATACATAGTTTGGTGAAGCCTTGTTGCAAGGTACGATGTTCTCTATTCATCTCGGCAATAAACTCTTTGTTCTTGTTGCTGAATGAATTTAGGTAGTCAGTTACATTTTGTACTACTTCCTTTGCTTGGGTTTGTGTTGTCGCACTCATATCTAATTGTTTTTTGATACTTCAAAGATAGGGATAAAAAAGTTTACAACCTAATTTATTTTAACTTTCTGCTACAAGCAATTCAAGATATTCTTTCTTACTCAAATGTCTTTCCCTACCAAGTGTTTCGTACTTTGCCTTTGGTTTAATCATAATACAATCACCTTGTCTTACAATCTTCTCAATTCCACCTTGTGCGATATTGGTTTGAATAGTCCAAGCAATACAATCAATAGCATCAATTTTTGTCGCATCAAACTGCCAACGATTTAATCTCTTATCGTTCTCACATTTAATGTTCCATACACTATTCAAATCAATCCAAATAAGATACTCTCTATCGGTGCTTGTATCTTTGCAACGAACATAATAAGCATCATTCATTTTTCGCCAATTATCAACCCCTTGGTTAAAGTATTCACCATTCACTTTGTAAAGGTCGTAGGTATCGTTAAACTTGTGTTCAACTAACTCACCACTTTCAGTAACCCAAGTGGTTTGTTTCTTAATTGTTTTGGTGCTGACCAAGGTTGGCTTCACCTCTGCAATCATTCTTTCCAAACCAAGAAACAATAAAGCAATTCGCCTTTGTTCCAAGTTAGGAATTTGTGCTATCTCGTTAAAGGTTAAGGGTTGTATCTCACCCCAAAAATCTTGTAACTCATCAAGGGGACAATCACCACCTTTTGTTTTGAGCATACGGCAACCTAAATTAAATTCGGTTGGTACATTGTTGATTACTATTTCCATTTTCTATTTGTTTAATTCAAAGGTAAATATAAAAAAGTTTACAACCAAATTTAATTATCACTATCAGTAAAAACATAGTATTCGTTTGATACACTCACGATAAGTTTGTTATCTTTGATAACCACTTCGCTATCGGTAATATCATCTTCGTTTGTAGTGTATGAATACCAATCATTTATTTCACCATCACCCTCAATTTCAGGTGTAAAACCACCACAAATATCACTAACTTTTTCACCGATACTATCAATCAGTTCTTTCCTCTTTTGGTTAATGATAAAGTCCTTTTTGTAGTTAAAGTTTGCACCCTCACTTTCACCACCATTTATATCCCTTACGAACTCCTTAACGAACTCAATTTCCTCATCAGTAAGTTCAACCTCAACCTCGTTTGTAATTCTCTCGCACCACTCCGATTGAGCCGATTTCATAAAGACAAAGGTTTCCTCATCATCACTCAATTCAATCAGCACATTCCCATTCTCACCCATATAGTGTCCATCGGAATTTACATAGAACTCTACTGCGTTATAGACCTCGTGGTCAAAGTAAGTTGCAATAACATCGTTCTCAATAATCTCATCACCCTTGTGGATATTAAGGGTTGTGTCGTTCATACTATCACCACCACAAGTAAACTCAAAGTCAATGTGGGTGATTTCTAATTCTTTCCAAAGTTGGATAATTTCTTGTTCGTTTTTCATTTCTCTATTTGTTTAATGCAAAGATATGTGTAAAAAAGTTTACAGCCAAATTATTCTCTAATTCTTTCTAATAATTCTTCTGCTTCTCTTGTTGCTTCGGGGTTCTCAATATCCTTAACTCCATTGTTAAACCAAGGTTGTACTTGTAGGTGTTTAAGATAATCTTGTGGGGTTGGTACGAACTTCATACGAAAATCCTCTGCGATGTGCAACATAGCAATATCAATCGTGTCCACACTCTTACCACTTGAATTGGTAATGTTGTAACCAAATATCTTTGGAATGATTGTGTAAGCAAACCAAGTGTTGTGGGTTAATGCTCTTGATGAATTGTTGTTCATAGTCGCCTTTGGACTATCTATCAGTTCGTGGATTGCGATATAATCTTCTATCTTACCACCCCAACGCTTAACTGAACTTTTTGAATGAATTTCTGGGTTTGCCATTTGTCTAATTGTTTTGTTACTGCAATACTACGCATAAAAAAGTTTACAACCAAACTTTGATGCAAAAAAAAATGGGAAACTTTCGTTCCCCACTTTCATTTAGATTAAAATAAACTTAATCCCAAACTCGTGATACTTGCTGACTGAATGGGTTGTACTCAACTTGTTTACCCATTACCCAATTACCTTTCTCAACTTGTAAGGTCTTGTGTTCGTTACTCCAAGCACCATTAGGTTGCTCGTGCTTTAAGAAACTCGTGTCCTTTACCTTTACTTCGGCAAAGTCATTGATTGTGTCGGCAACCATAAAGTCGCCATACAATGTGTGCTGATTGATACCCTCACCAACCAACAAGGTTTTTTTGTTTTTGAACTTGTCCATTTGCTTATTATTTAGGATACAAATATAAATATAAAAAACTTTACAACCAAATTTATTTCTCTAAAAGTTTTATCCAACCTTGCGTGTGTGCTTCGTTGATTAAATACTCATCACTGGCATCGTTGTATGTCTTATCACCTTGTGAGCGTAAGAACTCCACCATTGCTTCATCACCTTCGTAGGTGATCCCTGTGTTATTGTCAATCCAAATGTTTATCATAAGTGTGTAGTATAACCGCAATTCATACATTCGCAATAAGGTTTACCACCTTCTTTCACCTGGATACTATCTTTGGGTAGAAGATACCACTCTCTCCTGGAACTATCACACTCGGGACACAATGCGTCATCGGGTAATCTTTCTTCCAAAGTAATCTGACCTTCTTTAAGGTGTGGGTAAACATGCTTAATAACATCACCCTCAATAGGTACTAAAACCGCTTGATAAAATGTTGCCTTACTCATAGTACATTATCAATTAAAATGATTTGTGCTTCAAAACCACTATCGGTTCTATCCCATTCATCATTCAACGCCATTTCTGCGTCATTACGCAAAGTATTCAATGTGCTTACCAAAGGTTCAAACACCTTATCAAACACACTTGCGTCAAGTGTGGTCATATCCAAAGGTAATCTATCTTCAATCGCAAGGGCGACCAAAATGTCTTTGATTTGTTCCGTATAATTCATCATCGTTTTTTCCATAGCACAAATGTATTCATAAAAAACTTTACAACCAAATTTATTTATAAAAAAGTAAGGGGGATTGCTCCCCCTTACTTTTAGTATTGGTATTTCGCTGAATGAACATTAATGTAATTCTCCTTCTTCTGCAAGAATGGTTTAAGTTGTTTAATAAACTTCTTTTCAAACTCCGCATCAAAGAAACCACCCAATGCACTCTTAACCACTTCAAGTATTGGTGTATTGGTTGTGGTGTCTGCGAATACACAAAACAACTCAACCGACCAATCCTTTGGTATTGAACCATGGTCATCGTGGCTTATCTTTGCCTTCTTCAAACCTCTCTTAATGGTAATGCTTGGTGTCTCATACACATCGCACATATCATCGTACCAATCGATCTCGCTGAACGATACATTCGCCAACAATAGTTTCTTGGTTTTGATACCTTTCCAAAAAGATTCTAAGTTGGTTGCCAATCTTTCCTCGTTGACATATAATTCACTCTTACGGCTTGAACCCGAAAAGTCCGAACTGATTGTCAAAGCAATTTTGTTTTCTTGTCTGCGAGCCACATTAATTGATAACTCTTCTTCTGTAAATAAATTTCTCATGTTTAATTGAATTAGGATACAAATGTAATTGTAAAAAAGTTTACAACCAAATTATTTTTTGTATTTCTCCGAAACTTTTTCAAGAGCATTCAAAAATAAACTAAATTCATTTTGCATCTCATCCAAATCAAAATGAAAGTTACCCTCGTCATCAACATAGTAGTATACACCAACATTTAATTCCTTTGGTAACATATCCCTCAACTCCAGTGTGCCGTCCATAATCGCCTTATCAATGGCTTGTTCGTACTCCAGTTGACGATGTGGTGGTGCATCACAAACAGCGATTGCCCTAAACTCATCTTTAGGTAATCCTACTAATGCATCCTCAACGCTACCTGCGTAGAATATCTCTTTGTTCGGTGTTGCCCAACGAACGTATTCACCTGTCTCGTTCTCAATGACAAGGTAGGTGTGTTGCTTTCTATATATTGCTTTGTCTATCATAATTCAAAGGTAAGCATAAAAAAGTTTACAACCAAATTTATTTATAAAAGGGTGGGGGAATTTCACCCCCACTAATTTACTCTGCGGTCTCCTCTTCCAACTGACAAGCCTCTCCTCTTTCGGTGGCCTCAATCAACTGACGAATGTCGTGGTTGATGCTGCTCTTCCAATCTTCGGTTTCAAAATGAACCTCATCAATCTCAATCTCATTCCCGTTGGTGATACTGAACTCACATCGTCTTGTATTGACCTCAATCCCGTCATTGTCTGCGTTGTCAATGATTGCCTCAATACGCTCCGTTAACTCTTCAAAGTTAACCTTGTTGGTTGTTTCCTCGATGTTCAAGATTAATCTCATTACATCTTCCTTGGTGAACAACGAACCTGCGGATTCATTCACCTTGCTAATTACTTCTGCTTTTGTCATAATAAATTATTTAATTGATTTATGATGCAATACTAAACATAAAAAAGTTTACAACCAAACCTTTTTGCAATTATTTTCTTTACTTTTCAGATTAATTTGTTTATTATTGTAGCATGAAAAAACTATGGATCATCATGGTACTAGTTACCATGGCCGCTGTGTCTTGTACCAGCACAACAACTACAGAAACTACAACAACCGACAGTACAACTGTAACAACAGTTGACACTGCCAGTGTGGATACCGCTTCACACAAATAAGCTGCTGTACTTACTGTAAGTAAAATGGGGACTCTTAACAGGTCCTCATTTTTTTTTAATCTTTTTTGTAAAATTGTTTTGCTGTAAACTTTTTTATGCGTAATATTGCATCAACAAAACAATTAGACATGGACTTAAAAAAAGCACAACAACTAGCACTAGACCTAATGGAACAACACAACCTTATGGAAAGAGGTTGGAGATTTGGTTTTGATACAGCAAAGCGTAGATTTGGTTGCTGTAATTACAGTTACAAAGAGATTACCTTATCAAGAGCACTAGTTCTAGTGAACGATGAGGATAGGGTTAAGAATACAATCCTACATGAGATTGCTCATGCGTTGGTCGGTCGTGGACATGGGCACAACAGCGTGTGGAAAAGAAAGGCCATTGAGATTGGCTGTGATGGCAAACGCTGTTACACAACAAAGAATACAACTGTGCCTGAGTCAAAGTACATCGCTGTATGCGGTACTTGTGGGCATATACATAGAAAGCATAGGGCAACCACTAAAACAACAGCGTGTGGTATCTGCTGTAAGGGTAGATTTCAATCACAATACACCCTTCATTTTAAACTGAACCCAAAATACCAATAAATTAATTTGGTTGTAAACTTTTTTTCACTTACTTTTGAATTATGGAAAAGCAAATGACGATAGACGACTTCTATAACAAGTACACCACACAATACAATCAGGTGGAACTTAAGAAGCTTCAGGCAATGGAAGATACTGGTAGTTTGTTGCCAGATGATATGTGTTCATTCGGTGGTTGTATGTACGAAACCTTTGGCGAGGAGCTGGAGTGCGTTAAGCAAAAGGAGAACAAGCACATTTGGACAATCGTGGACAACGAGGATGGCGAGTTAATCATCATTGCGGGCTTTCACTTCGTCAATCGCTTGGGCTACCTGATTACAGATGAGGCGTGGGAAGATGAATACGAACAATACCTTGTGGATTAAATTCTTTTTGTATTCAAAAATAAATTTGGTTGTTAACTTTTTTATGTATACATTTGCAATATGACAAAACCAACTAACTTAAAGGATTGGGATTTCGTTAAAACCCAAAAGCACGACATCAGCCGTTTGTTAGAGAAATCGTTAGACCCCAATGATTATTACTACCAATGTAATAATGGGATTTATACACCTTCTATTAGGGTTTGTGATTGGCAAGAACATTTTAATAAATAATATATGGCACATTTTATCGACTTTGAAGAAACAATCAGCGACTTGCGTCTTGCTATGAACAAAGCAGTAACCGAGGAACTTAAAGAACATAACATAGGTTTATTCACACCACTTGAATTAAGTTCGTTGGACACACCTTTATACTTCATCCAACCAACCGAACTTGACGGCAGAAGCAGAGCGAGTTCAATCTTATTGGACGGAGTGGATGTGATTATCAAAACGGATGTTGGTGAGTGCGTTGACTTCACCGACTTGGAAACCGATGATATGGTTGCAATCTACGAATACATTTACTACGAATTAAATTAAATTCAATATGGCACAGGAAACGATGCGACAAAAACTAATCGATGCTATCTTCGATATGGCAGGTGATGAAATCGAAACAGTACAGGATGCAAAGAAATTTGCAGCGATGTCCGATGAACAGTTGGTTGACGAACTAATCAACATAGCAGAGTATTATAGAAATCAATCCAACGATGATTTCAGGACCTTTAATGAAGCACCTTATGGAGAAAACGACTAACACACTTACACGCCAGGAAGCAATCAACAAATTGGTTGATGATGACCTTGACTCGTTTGTTACAGGACACCAACAGGGTGATGACTCTTATGCAGCAGCACTGTTAGAATTCGGACACAAGGGCTACTCTGATTACACCAACGAGGAACTTACCAGTGAACTTCACGAGAGATTTGATTTAATGCACCTAGAGGAATTAGAGGTGATAGATGAGTACGATCTATACTGTGAGGAATGTGGTTGGATTGGTAACGAGGATGAACTCAAGACAGTAATGTTAGAGAATGAAAACAACCCTCAGGATAAAACTTTATATGAATCCAAAGTATGTCCTGAATGCGAGAAAAATAATTTCTCAAAATAAGTTTGGTTGTAAACTTTTTTATGCTTACCTTTGAATTCTAAATCAAAATAACAATGCAGTTACTTCCAAAAGCGGTTACTCAAAGAGTAACAATCAAAAATGTAAAAGAGAACTTCGGTCACGACTTGGGTGGTTTCTTTTGCGACATCTACCTTGACAATAAAAAGGTTGCGTACCTGAACAACGATGGTTGGGGTGGTTGTCCTGATGTAAGACCTTATGGTTACGAAGCAAAGGACAAAGCAAAGATGCAAGAGTTAGAGGACTTCCTGATGATTGAAACCAAAATGGCTCAATTCCAAGCAGAAGATTACAACAATGACACAAGAGGTCTTGGTATTAAAACTGATTGGAAAGAAAGTGATTTCAGGTTTGATAGTGTTGTTGAGTTCATTTGTGAACGCCTGAACTTCCTGAAAGAGATTAATCGAAAGCAAAAGAAAGCAATCTTATTCGGTAATCCAAGAGGTGGCTCTTATAAGTATATCACTTACAAGTATGCTATCGAGGACTTGAAGAAAACACATTCAGGTATACTGAGAGCAAAGGTTTTGGAAATCCAAAGCAAACTGGAAAAGGGCGAGTGTATCTTTAACACAAACCTAGATGGAATATTGTAAATCAATTAAATTAAAATAAAATGAGCAGATTTGAAATCACTTCAGGGGCTATGGTATGTAGCGACCCTTGTTACACCACAGACATTTGGTGTATGGGAACAGTTGATAATGTAAAGAAAGGTACTTGGTCGGCTGAGGTCGATGAGGTTGAAATGGGTGCTTGGGGAAGGCGTATCGCCCAACTTCGAGTATACCACACCAACAGCAGCGTGGAAACAATGAGTTCTAAATGGGAAGAACTTCCAGGAACCTTTGGCGTGGACAGTGGGCAGTTCGGTTTCTTCGATCGTGAACACTACCGTAAAGCTGATAGTGTTAAAGAACAAACCAAGTACGACTTCGGTGGTGACTTCCTGACTGACGGTAGCGACCGTGACGGAGAGGAGTGGTATCACGCTTGTTGTCACCTGACACTAGGCCCTGACAGTTGGGGTGTAATTCCAAACGGTGCCGTATCTTCTTCAGGTTATGGTGACGGTTCTTACGGTGTCTACGGGCTTAAGAATGCAGACGGGGAGTATATCGCTTTAACCGTAGTATTCATTGACCAAGACGAACAAGATGAATTGGATGAATGGGATGAGGATGAAAATTAATTTGGTTGTAAACTTTATTTCAATTATCTTTGAATTCTAAATTTTAAATGTATGCACAAAGGAGTAATTCTATTAATTAAGGCCTCTGATAAAAATGAGGCAAAGGACAAAGTCCAAGAGTTTATGGTTCAGTATGGCGATGGCGACATATGGGATTGGTATGTAATCGGTGGTCGTTGGAGCGGAACGCTTAATTCAAAATCAAAGGAGTTCTTTGAAAAGGTTGATGCGCACTTCAAAGCAACCTATCCCGAGAACAACCCACACTTCATCTCAACTAAAATGGTTGAGGAACAAGCGGATGCGCTGAATACTATTTGGACTGAAATCGGTGGCGAGGGTTCGAACCCATACAATCGAAACAACTACAATGACTTCGGTTATGATGATGATGCTATGGCTTTATCAGAATGCAAAGATGTTGTTACGGAATGGTGTAAAGATGTGACCATTGAGGCTGAAACCGCTTGGAACAAAATGCTCGAGGCTAAAACCATAGAGGGTCACGATATGAGTTCTTACTACGCAAGACAATACGCTGACTTCAAAAACGATGTGTTTTGTTTCGATAGCAATGTCTTTGACACCGAAAACTATACCAATAATCCTACTCAAGCATTCTCAGAGGTAGATGAATACTTCGCAGTGATGATTGATATGCACAACTAACCTACAGAGCGGGGTTAACGCCCCGCTTTTTTTTAAACTAACTAGCACAACACAACTAAATTAATGGCCGTAAAAAAAGTAAAAATCACGAAATCAACTTACAAATATGTTAAAGTAGCTAAGAGCACGCAGAAAAGAGTACCTAAACCGAAAAAAAGATAAAATAAATTTTGTGGTTAAACTTTTTTATTATATATTTGCAGTATCAAATTAAAAAAAACGAGAAATTATGTTTTCAGTAGAAGAATTAAAATCAAAAGCACCTGCTGTGTTTAGAACAGCAGAAGAGGGAGCAAAGAATGGTGCTTCTAGTAAGTACCTGTTCATCCCTACTGTGGATGTAATCGAGGACCTTTCAAAGTTTGGATGGGACATCTATGATGTTGCCCAGCAAAAGTCGAAGACCAGCCCTGATACCACTAGACATCTGGTGAGATTCCGTCACAAGGATTTCGGTGCTGTGGGATTAAACGGTAATGTACCTGAAATCCTGTTCACCAATTCACATGACAGAACCAAGTCGATGAATTTCCATGTGGGAATATTCAGGTTAATCTGTAGCAATGGTCTGGTTGTGGCTGACTCAACATTCAGCAAGCTTAACATTAAGCACAACACTTTGATGGGCCATACACTTGACAGCGTTCGTGAGTTAATCAATGATGTGACAACGAATTTACCTGTCGTGTTTGATAACATTAAACGCTTCGAGGCTACAAAGTTAAACGAGAAGAAGAGACGTGAGCTGGTGATGAAGATGTTCGCTGTTCGTTATACGGATTACGTTGGCGAGAACGGTAAAGTTAAGATGTCCGACATCGAGGCTTCAACCGACATCGATGCATTCTTATCAGTACGTAGAGCAGAGGATGCTCCTGATAACCTGTGGTGCGTTTTTAACCGTGTTCAGGAGAAGTTAATGGGTGGCGACTACAAACACATCGGAATTGATGGAAAAGTTCGTCAGGCACGCCCTATTAAGAACATCTCCCTGAATTTAGATATCAACGAAGGTTTATGGCAAGTCGCTAACAGTTTCCTGAAATGAGAATCTACACATCACAATCAGACCCACTGGATTTCTGTAGAGCATGTGCCCCAACAGAACTGGAAGCGACCCAAGAGTTCGGTGACCTAGGAGATGGTCCTGATGATCGTGGTAACTGTTTCGCTTACGATGAAGAACATCCACCATATGAAGAGACGGATTATACCTGTCATGCCTGTGGGGATGTTCTGGAAGCGGCAGACAATTAATTTTTAAAAATAAATTTGGCTGTAAAGTTTTTTATCCGTATATTTGTACTCTAAATAAATAACACATGGGAACTAGAAGTTTAACAACATTCATCTCGACTTGGAAAGACGAGAAAACAGGGAAAGTAAAGAACGATAAAATCGTTACAATGTATCGCCAATATGACGGCTACCCAACAGGTCATGGTCTGCAACTAGCAGAGTTCCTTAATCAGGGTAAGTTGGTTAATGGCATCGGTTCGGCTGAAAAGGGTTTAGTCTTTAACGGTATGGGTTGCCTAGCAGCACAGGTGGTTGCACACTTTAAAGAAGGACCTGGAAACATCTACCTGCACAGGGGTGGTACAACCAACTGTTGGGAAGAATACCGTTACGAGATTATCGGTAACGAGGAAACGAAGGAGCTAACCTTTAAGTGTATCGAAACTCACGGTAAAGCGGTAACACTTTATCAGGGTACGGTTCAGGGTTTCCTAGAATTCGTTGCAAAGGAAGAAGAAAAAGCGTAAAGAGAATGGGGAGTTAAGCTCCCCATTTTTTTTGTAATTAAATTTGCACGAGAACTTTTTTATATTTACATTTGTATTCTAAATAATTAAAATGAAAGCACTACCAGTATACGCCAAAACACTTTTATTACAAGGGGCTTCAATAACAGGGAACTTCACAGAAGGCTATTTCTTTGTTGAGGAGAGTTTAAGGGTTAACCATGCTGATGAACTACAGAGTTTTTGCAAATGGATCGATGAGAAAATCGGTGGAGCGGCTGGTGGTAACATCGATATGTTGTTCAAAGCATATAAGAACCCAGACGATATGGAAGCTGTGAGGGGTGCAAATGAATTAGCTAAAAAAATATCTGAAATTAAATTTGGTCGTTAACTTTTTTATACTTAGATTTGAACTCTAAATAAATAACACAATGGCAAAACAAATTCACTACTTGATTATCGCCACTCACCTACCAAGTGACAGCGAAGTTCTTTTCTTCCCCACAGTAGAGGAAGCGAAGGCTGAATTCCAAAAACGTACACAGGAACTATTCGCACTGGATGAAAATCTGGAAGAAGACCTTGACTACTGGTGCGAGGATGAATGGGCTGTAAGGTTCAATGCTGGTAACAATGAAGCCCTGTCAAATTTCTTGGGGGATGTTGACCACTACTTTAAGGTTGGCACACAGGATGTTGAGGATGATTGTGAATACTATGTGGCTGACTTTTCTGAACACGTGGATGAAGTCAGGCTTAAGTTCTTTAACAAGGACAATGCTATTGTAACCTACAACGACATGGTTGATGAGGGGATTGCAATTCAGCACACACACCACAGAAATCAGGACGGTATTAATCGTTATGACCAGTCAACTTGGGAAGATGAGGATTACGGTACGCTGTTCAGTGAATCAGATAACAGCGATGGCTCAACCGATGCGTTCTTCGGATACAGCGATGTCTACTGGACATACAGAATTGGTAAAGTAACCTTGACTGTTTAAATTAATTTATTTATATTTGTAGTATGAATATTCAACTAACTACCAAAGGACAAGAACATATCAGAAAGGTTGTCGACATGTATATGCCACAGGAGAGAACTCACCTGGATGAGCACATGGCAACCAAGTATGATTTGGATACGACAGAGCTGCCAGACGATGAGCTGTACCTGTTGTGTGAAGAAAGAGGTGAAACAGACCACATCTGGTATTCACTCTGCACGCTCTGGGAAATTTAACCAGGACCAGACTTTACTTTAAAGCCCATGTTGTTATAATTACAGCATGGGTTTTTCTTTAAAGGACGGTGAAAAGTTCGTGATTGTATCTGGATCAGACAGGTTACTGGAAAGGGTTTATAAGAATAAACCAGTCTGGACGATCTCTGGACCCAGGGTTAAACTATTTAATACCAAAGCTTCGGCCCAGAAATGTAAAGCTGATAACCAGATCTTCGGCACAGTTCACCAGTACCAGGATCTATATGTTCCAGTTTACCTGGTGACCAGACCTTCAAATGAATCAAAACGAATTGTGGCTGACCTGGTCTGGGTCCACAGGAATTCAGATTACCAGAACCCACCGTATTACCAGACAGCCCAGAAAGCTCAGGAAGCTCTGGATAAAGAAAAACTGGAATTGATTAACCAGTACCAGGAGATCATCATGTATTGTCAGACGTTAAAGCTACCAGAATTCAGGTAAAATACAAAACCCGCATCGCTGCGGGTCTCATACTAAATCAAATAAACACACATATGTTCACCAACACATGTTTCTTTTACAGTGGCTACTTCTTATCGTAGTAGATGTAGCTCACCGTATCACCCAGTTTTGAATTCTCACTGGTAGGGACGGTGTCCCCGTTTTCCAGGATAGCTCTGTACTTCGGTGAAATATCGTCATGCACGCTCACAGGCGGCACCTTAAACTTTTTTACAATCACATGGTTCACCTTGGTTCCCGTCATTTGTTGACAGGAATTCAAGATGATCATTATGAAAGTTATTTTAATTAGTTTCATCGTTAAATGCTTCAGGGTTCTCGAAATCGGTTTCAGTATCCATGAACATGAAGTTATCTTCAAGCTCATCATCCGTCAATGGTTCTTCCATGATAGAATTCAAAAAGTCCATGGCTTCTCTTTTGTCCTTGAACAATTTGTAATCTGTGTTGTCATCATTCATCAGGTACTCAAGCCCGTTGATGCTAATGCCGTTAATCGGTCTTCCTATTACTATACTCATTGTGTTATTGATTTATAATGCAAATATAGTATATAGTTAGTTAACAACCAAATTTATTTCAAAAAAACTTTTTTTTAAAATAACACATAAAAAAGTTGCGTGTAAACTTTTATTACGTTATATTTGTAACCTAATCAAAATAACATAATTATGTTCGACTTATCTTACAAGTACAAAAGACCAACCACGTTGTTCGGTACACAAAACGCCAAGACTATTAAAGGCGAGAAATTGGGTTTCACCACATTCATCCTGTACATGTCACCTGAAAAACAAAACACATCGGGTAAAAACTTATGTGCACATGCTAGCGAGGGTTGCAAAGCTGCTTGTCTCTTCACAGCTGGCAGGGGAGCATTCAGTAATGTAATGACTAGCCGCCTGAATAAGACGGAATACTTTCTACGTGAGAAAGATTTATTCCTGGATCAGGTATACAATGAAGTTGCCAAGGGTTATAAAAAACATGGCAAAGCTTTGGCCGTTCGTTTAAACGGTACATCAGATATCCCATATGAGCACATCAAAATCAGGGACGGTAAAAACATCATGGAGTTATTCCCCGAGGTCCAGTTCTATGATTACACAAAAGACTTCTCTAGAATGTTGAAGCCACAGGCACCTAACTATCACCTGACTTACAGTGTGGACGAACGACCTGTCACCAGAATTAACGCTGTCACAGCTTTGAGTTCAGGTTTGAATGTTGCAATGGTCTTCAATGTAAAGGACGAGAGTGAGCTGCCTGCTGAATACATGGGCTTTCCAGTTATCAATGGCGATGAGCACGACTTAACTTTTTTACATGGCAATGGAGTAATCGTTGGCCTAAAAGCTAAGGGCAAAGCAAAAAAAGATAATTCAGGTTTCGTAATTCAATTGTAAGCCATGGAGAAAATGATTGTAATGCTGCCGATCGATAAGTTTGATCGAAGAAGAGATGCGGAGCACCTGGAGAATAATACCCTGAATGAAGTTCAGGTTGCTGAATGGAGATCGAGGGGCGCTGCTGTGTTGGCGCTCACCGAGTTCATGGACCTGTGTAACGACATGGAGATAGACCTGGGTGGATACTGGATCAGTTATATCACCGTAACCTAGAATAAATTGTCCACATAAGAAAGGTGGGGACTTGACTTCCCCACTTTTTTTTGCTATTATTATAAACGTATGATAACTCGT
>Ga0255075_1000128_pt1 | contig 17510 bp, 10 predicted proteins | sample Colum_Law_RepA_8_FD_188579 | JGI IMG/M metagenome (GOLD analysis project Ga0255075, IMG submission 188579) | Freshwater microbial communities from Columbia River, Oregon, United States - Colum_Law_RepA_8h | ecosystem: Environmental > Aquatic > Freshwater > River | place: USA: Oregon | collected...
GCCTTTGGTGTCAATTTTTTTCGAGTGGGGATTACATTGGTACTATTCTGGATCTTATGGGCCTTCTCAGGCAGAAGTGCCGGTATTGATAAAAAAGATATCCCCCGTTTTGTGGCCTGTGCATTAACAGGTGTAGCCATCAATCAAATGCTTTTTATCAAAGGACTCACGCTCACTTCTACCATTCATGCAGCCTTGCTGATGCTAAGCACCCCCATGTTAATCACGTTATTTGCATTGCTGTGGTTGCGAGAATCTTTTACTTTTTCAAAAGGGATTGGGTTGGGCCTAGGAGTAGCAGGAGCTCTGCTATTAATACTTTCAAAAGATGTTAGCGGTATTTCATCGATCACCGGAGATGTTCTGATTCTGATCAACGCCATTTCTTATGCTATCTATTTTATATTGGCTAAACCCTTGATGACGCGATATCCACCCTTACATGTAATTCGCTGGGTATTCACATTTGGATTTCTGCTGATCCTCCCGTTCAGCTGGCCTGATGTACAACTCATCAATTGGGAACAGGCACTTTTTTCACAGATAATGGCCCTTGCTGCGCTGGTGTTCTTTGGAACATTTCTCACTTATTCTTTTACTACCTATGGATTAAAACATTTGGGAGCAGGAATCACAGGCAGTTATATCTACACACAACCTGTATTTGCAGCTATCATTGCTGCGCTCTTTTTACAAGAACAATTCAGTATAGAAAAGGCAGTCGCAGCATCACTGATTTTTAGTGGCGTATACCTAGTGAGCAGAAAAAAATAATTGTGTAGAATTAATAGCCTCTGACGTTCTTTCCCTCCATATAATTCATGAAGGCCTTATTGACAACGCGGTTACCACCCGGCGTTGGATAATTTCCCGTAAAATACCAATCCCCCAAATTGTTCGGACAAGACGCATGCAAGTCTTCAATTCGTTGGAAAATAACTTCCACTGGAATATTCAACTCAGGTGGCGTGATTAATGTAGCAATTTTACCAGTAATTTGTTCGGTAGTGAATTGTTTATAGAGTTGACGAACCACATTCTCTTCCTGCAATTTTCCTTCTTTTTCCAGCGTCCTACAACGCTCCAGCAATTCCTGCAGAAAATCTGCCCGTCCCGCCTCTTTCAATAATGACACCGCTGCATTAAAAGCAATAAAGTCACCCATCTTACTCATATCGATTCCATAGCAATCCGGATAACGGATTTGAGGACAAGAGGAAACCACAATAATCTTTTTGGGACGAAGACGACCCAACATACGGATGATACTTTCCTTTAGCGTAGTACCCCTTACGATTGAATCATCGATCACTACCAAAGTATCCTCACCCGGACGAACCGTACCATAGGTAATATCATAGACGTGTTGCACCATTTCATTACGACTTACATCCTCGGTAATGAACGTGCGCATCTTCACGTCTTTGATTGCAATCTTTTCAATCCGAATAGTCCGATTGATCATTTCCCGCAACTTCTCCTCATCAAAATCTTTTCCCCAACTTAAGATTCGTTCTACTTTAATGCGGTTGAGATACTGCTCCATTCCTTTGAGCATTCCATAAAAAGCCGTTTCAGCCGTGTTGGGTATAAAGGAGAAAATAGTATTTCGTAAATCGTATTGAATCGCTTCCAAAACCGGTTCACTAAGCCTAAAGCCCAGCTGATTCCTTTCACGATAAATCTTTTCGTCACTGCCTCGTGAAAAATAAATTCTTTCAAAACTACAGGCTTTGCGTTCTTTAGGCGCAACCAATTGTTCCACCACCGCACGGCCATCTTCATACACAATCAACCCCTGTCCGGGCATTAATTCCTGCACTTGATTCTCTGGAACATTAAATGAAGTACGAATAGCAGCTCGCTCCGAAGCGGCCACCACTACCTCATCATTGATATAGTAATAAGAAGGACGAATCCCATGAGGATCGCGAAACACAAAAGCAATTCCATTTCCCGTTATACCTCCCACATTAAAACCACCATCTAACAGGGGAATCGTTTTTTGCAAAACTGATTTGATATCTAATTGATCCGGGGCTTTTTCATCAGCCTCATTAAGAAATTTATAAATCAACTCAAGTAAGGCAGCCAGATCACTGGAACGCACCTCCTCGTTTGGTTCCTGTCCGATATGCGCATATAATTCCTCCGCATTGATAATATTAAAATTACCAGCCAAAGCCAAATTTCTAGCGGGAACAATATGCCGATTGATAAAGGGATGACAATACTCTAATTTATTTTTCCCCTGCGTTCCATAGCGAAGATGACCGAGTAAGATCTCTCCCATGAAATCAATATGCCCTTTTAGTAGTCCGGGATGGTTACGAACGCCCGGATTATACTTTTCAAATTCATTAATCTGTTCCCCGATTCGATGAAAAATATCAGCAATTGCCTGAGGGGCATTACTGCGAATTCGATTCATGAAAGGATATCCCGGCTCAGTATTAAGTTTAACAGCGACCACACCTGCACCATCCTGTCCGCGGTTATGCTGCTTTTCCATAAGCAGATATAACTTGTTCAATCCCCAAAGGGACGTGCCATACTGTTGCTGATAATAAGAAAAAGATTTGCGCAGACGGATAAAGGCCAGTCCGCATTCATGTTTGATTGAGTCACTCATAGAGGATCAATTATCAGCTGAGAATTTTTTCAGCTGGGGGCACTCTTCGGCCGTACCCGGATCAATCTTTACGTAATAAGTTTCCAATTTATTCTGGATCCATTTCTCCATCACTTTAGCCTTTTTCTCTTCCAGTGCAAACTGTGCAATCTTGCTATAATCATCTTGGAAATTCATCCGGTGAGGGGTTGAACGGGATTTAAGATGAACAATACGAACACCCTTTTTGCCTTGCTCATTCTCATAAGCAACAGGCATAGAATAATCTCCGGGCTTAAGCTTAGCCAGCAAGCTGACCATATCCTTATCCAGCTGATCAATCGTAACAAAAGTAGAGCCATCACGATTAGTCAGATAAGGACCCGTATACTTTGCAGACTCTTCGTCACTATATTTTGCAGCCCCTTCATTGAAAGTTAGCGTACCAGCAATAATTTTAGAACGAACGGTGTCCAATTTGCGTTTAGCCTGATCCAATTCATCAGAAGTTACCGGTGGAATACGTAGTATATGACGAACAATGGCATCATCCCCGTTACGCTGCACCATCTGAATAATGTGAAATCCAAATTTTGATTTGACAGGCGGAGAAATTTCTCCCTCTTTCAATCTGAATGATGTAGAAAGAAATACAGGATCCCAGGTTTTCTCATTTCGATTTAATTGATATTGACCACCACGATCTTTACTTCCCGGATCCTCTGAAACACGTTTTGCTAATTGTTCAAAGTTGGTCAGTTTGAGTTCGATCTGGCGTCGATAATTGTTCATCTCACCAATAATATATTGCTCCAAATCACGGGAGGCTTTTGGATAAAGTATTATTTGACCAATCTCTAACTCAGACTCATAAAATGGAAGACTGTCTTTTGGAATTTTTTCAAACCAGGCTTTTACCTCTACAGGTGTGATACGCACATTCTCTACAATCTTACGTTGCATCGATGCAGCCAGCTTTTGTTCACGAACAGATTCACGTGCATCATCCTTGATTTGATAAATAGTTTTTCCTGCTATCTCCTCTACGGCCTCCTGACTACCAAACTGATTGATGTAAGAACGAATACGATTATCCAAATCAGCTTCCACATCCTCTTCCGTTACAGGCAATGAATCTTTCTCCGCCTGTAGCATCATTACTTTGGATACAACCGCCTGCTCCATGATCATACACTCGGCATTCGGCGGTAAATTTTCACCCCGGCGTGCCATATCAGCCACGGAGTTCCTGACATCTGATTGTAGAATGATTCGATCTCCTACTACGGCAGCTATTTTATCAGCTACCACTTTCTTAGGTTGTGCGCACAGGGCACCAGCAAGCAGGATAAACGAAGAAAGAAAAAAGGTTCTTATTGCACTATACATAGTTACCAAAAGTAAGCGGCCTTTACAGCACTCTGAAAAAGCAGCTTGAGTTTAACAAAAAGTTAGAGCGTTCGCTTTACTTCCTCCAATTCGTACGCCTCAACCACATCCCCCACTTTGATATCCGTAAAGTTTTTGATAGTCAAACCGCACTCCATACCGGATACTACTTCCTTAGCATCGTCCTTGAAACGCTTCAAAGAAGCCAATTCAGCAATCACACCTTCTGCAGTTGGATACACAACAATACCATCACGAATCAAACGAATCTTGGAATCACGCTTGATTTTACCATCACGGACAAAACATCCGGCAACAGTAGCTTTATCAAACTTGAATACCTCACGAATTTCCACGTTGGCCACGATCTTCTCCTGTGTTTTCGGCTCCAACATTCCCTCCATGGCACTCTTAACTTCCTCGATAGCATTATAGATAATAGAGTACATCTTGATTTCAATACCCGCATTCTCTGCCAACTTGGAAGCCTGTAATGAAGGACGAACGTTAAAGGCAATTACAATCGCATCGGAAGCTTCAGCCAACACAATATCACTCTCGTTGATCTGACCAACCCCTTTGTGAATCACCTTCACTATAATTTCCTCTGTAGAAAGTTTCTGCAAAGAGTCACTTAAGGCCTCGACAGAACCATCCACGTCACCTTTGATAATTACATTCAGTTCTTTAAAGCTTCCTAATGCAAGACGACGTCCAATCTCATCAAGGGTAATATGCTTCTTGGTACGAATTCCTTGTTCACGTAAAATTTGTGCACGACGGTTAGCAATTTCCTTAGCCTCTGCTTCGTCCTCGTAAACTTTGAATTTTTCACCCGCTTGCGGAGCACCATTCAAACCTAATATTAAAGCAGGAGCGGAAGGACCGGCCTCTTTCTCTTTTTTATTACGTTCATTGAACATGGCCTTGACCCTACCATAATACTGTCCACTCACAACCAGATCCCCAGGGTGCAGGGTTCCGTTCTCAACCAATAAGGTAGCTACGAATCCACGTCCCTTATCCAATGAGGCTTCAATGATAGTACCCATCGCTCCACGATCAGGATTCGCTTTGAGATCCAACATCTCGGCTTCGAGTAATATCTTCTCCAACAACTTGTCAATATTCAATCCTTTTTTGGCAGAAATCTCTTGACTCTGGAATTTACCACCCCACTCTTCTACCAAAATATTCATTTGGGATAACTGCTCATATATTTTTTGCGGATTAGCACCATCTTTATCAATCTTATTGACTGCAAAAATCATGGGCACACCCGCAGCTTGTGCGTGGCTGATGGCCTCACGAGTTTGAGGCATGATCGCATCATCCGCTGCTACTACAATTACAGCTATATCAGTAACCTTAGCACCACGGGCACGCATGGCCGTAAATGCTTCGTGACCTGGTGTATCAAGGAATGTAATTTCTTTTCCACCGGCTACTTCCACACGATAAGCACCAATGTGCTGTGTGATACCACCTGCCTCACCCGCCACTACGTTGGCACTACGGATATAGTCAAGCAAAGAAGTTTTACCATGGTCAACGTGACCCATGATAGTAACAATGGGAGAACGATGCTTCAAGTCTTCTTCTTCATCCTCATCATCGCCATCTTCTTCCATTTCCATCTGCTTTTCCATATCAATGAACTCTACCACAAATCCAAATTCGCTTGCAACCAGCTCAATTACTTCCGCATCCAAACGCTGATTGATGGATACCATGATCCCCAAGCTCATACACTTGCTGATTACTTCTGCAAAGTTTACATCCATCAAACTCGCCAACTCACTCACACTGATAAACTCTGTTAATTGCAACTTGTTATCTGCTACTTCTTCGCCCATGGCCTCCGCCATTTCCTCTCTTTTAGCACGACGAAGCTTTGCTTTTACACCTTTTCCTTTTCCGGTACCGCCAGCTAGTTTAGCCTGCGTTTCCTGAATCTTCCGCTGAATTTCTTTTTCGTCAATCAGTTTGTCCTCCCGACGAGCTGCTGGTCGCTGTGGCGGACGTTGATTACCTGCACGTCCTCTATTAAATCCACCACCACCGCTAGGTCTATTATCATCTTTATTGATAAATACTTCACGATGTGTTCCATCTTTCTTGGTAATAGGAATACGCTTGCGAGGTCTTTTTTCTTCCCGCACAGGACGCGTGTCATTATTAACAGGTAAGTCAATTTTTCCAAGAATTTTTGGACCTGATAACTTTTCAACTTCAATATTTTCAATAGTAGGAGGCGCATCTTCCACAGGCTTAACTGGCTCCACAGCCGCAGGCGCTGCTTCAGCTTTCTTTGGCGCTTCTTCCTCTTTTTTCTTCTTCGCAGGTTTTTCAACTACTTGCTGAGGCTCTTCTTGTTTTGCCTTTGCTCCTTTTTTAGGACGAACCGAGGAATCAATAGCATCTAGATCAATCTTTTTTAAAACCTTAGGGCCTTCCATCGTGGGCGCTTCCGCTTTTACGACCACCTCTTCCACTTTCTCTTTCTCTTCTTTCGCTGGTTCGGGAGCGGGTGCAGGAGTTACAGCTGCAGGTTCTTCTTTTTTCTTCGTAGTCTTTCCTGACTTAAATGAAATTTCTTCCTCTTCTTTTTTCTTACGTACTTCTCCCTGCGCCGTTTTAGGAAGTTCCAGCTGGTCGCTCTTCATTTTAGCGGCCTTGTCGCTCTGAAATTCCTGCTGGAGCGAACGGTACATATCCTCCGATAATTTAGAGGTTGGCTTTAGATCGTCCTTGGCAAAACCTTTCCCTACCAAAAACTCAATAAGGGTGTCTTGTCCAATGTTGAACTCTTTGGCCGCCGCCAGTAATCGAGGAAGTTTTAATTCTGCCATTCAGTTGTTTTAAAAAAACTATTTATTCATTTTCAAACTCGGTCTGAAGTACCCGACGAACTTCGTCAATGGTTTCTTTCTCCAGATCCGTACGACGCTCTAATTCATCTGCAGACAACTTGAGCACACTGCGAGCCGTATCACAACCCACACGCTTCAATTCGTCAATCACCCACTCATCAATCTCATCTGTAAATTCTTCCAGATCGATATCGAACTCTTCTTCTTCTTCGCCCAGGTTATCTCTGTACACATCCAATTCGTAACCTGTCAACTCAGTTGCCAATTTAATATTGACACCACGACGTCCAATAGCTAACGACACCTGATCAGGTGCTAGGTAAACATTCGCATGTTTATTTTCGGTATCCAACTCCATACTGGTAATTCGAGCAGGAGTTAAGGAGCGCTGGATGAGCAATTGAATATTAGTAGTGAAGTTAATCACATCAATATTTTCGTTTTTTAATTCGCGTACGATACCATGAATACGGCTACCTTTCATTCCCACGCAAGCACCTACTGGATCAATACGATCATCGTAGGACTCTACTGCTACTTTGGCACGTTCTCCTGGATCGCGAACAATTTTTTTAATGACAATCAAACCATCAAAAATTTCAGGTACTTCAATTTCCAGCAACTTCGCTAAAAATTCCGGAGCAGTACGTGAAAGAATAATGACGGGATTGTTATTTTTTACATCTACCCTTCTGATCACAGCACGGATAGATTCTCCTTTTTTGAAATAATCTTGTGGGATTTGTTCACTCTTGGGAAGGATCAACTCATTGCCTTCTTCATCCAACAGTAAAATTTCTTTTTTCCAAACCTGGTATACTTCCGCACTAACGATGTCCCCAACACGGTCTCCGTATTTTTTTGCTAATGCATTTTTCTTGATGTCACCAATACGGCTAGCTAAGGTTTGTTTAGCAGCAAGAATGGCACGACGACCAAAATCAAGAAGGTCAATTTCCTGGTACAATTCCTCACCTACTTCAAAGTCAGGCTCGATTTTTACAGCGTCGGAATATGCGATTTGGGCTAAGGGGTCTTCCACTTCACCATCTTCAACAATCATCCGGCGACGGATAATTTCCAAGTCACCTTTTTCTGCGTTTACGATTACGTCGAAGTTTTCGTCACTTCCGAATTTTTTGCGCAACAATGTTTTGAAAACGTCTTCTACCACCTTCATCATGGTCGGACGATCGATGTTTTCCGCATCTTTAAAATCCTGGAACGCATCGATTAGATTAATACTGGCCATACTGCAAATTTTTGAACCGTTTCGTTTTTAAAATTTGATTTGAACTTTTGTTGTTTTTATAGTTGATAGAGGAATTGTCAGCAAGCTGACAACTGCCTTTTTCCCCTTTCCTTTTGTTACCTCCAGCTCTAACTCCGTTTCGTGAACCGCCTTCAAATTCCCCTCCTCTTTTATACCATCCTCCAGAACCACTTCTACAGGCCGGCCTACATTTTTAACATATTGCCGGTGAAGCTTCAAGGGTTCATCCAACCCCGGTGAAGACAGTTCCAGTGAAAAATCCCCATCTGGAAATAGAGCCTCTTCCTCCAATTGGCGATAGAATTTTCGGTTGTAGGAAACCAACTTATCTACGCTAACTCCTTGATCCCCATCTATATACACTTTGATATTATTAGTGGGTTTAATACGAATCTCCACCAAAAAAAGGTCTTTTTCCGCCTCAATCAGGCGGTTAACCTTCTCTGTCAAAGTACTTATCAGGGCGCTTTTCTCCATATGGGTAAAAAGAAGAAGGGAACGAATTCGTTCCCTTCCATCATCTTCAGGTTGCAAATTTAAGCAATCCCCCCGTTTTGACCAAAAAACAATAGGGGAACCGCCTTCCTATCTTTGCCTCTCCATGAAATACATTCTTTACTTCTTTTTGGCCTATTTTGCTTTTCAGTTCATTTTCAGGCTGGTAGTACCCCTTTTTCTTGCCGGTAGAACCCTTCGGAAGGGCTTCCGCCAGATGAAAGAACAGATGGAGCAACAGGTTCGGCAACAAGGAGGGTTTTCAAATGGTCCAGCGGAGCAACCGTCCGGTTCTTCCTTTACCAGTACCAAAAGTGGCAACACTACAAAGTCTCGAAAAGAGGACTACCTGGATTTTGAGGAAATTAAAGAAGAGTAAAACTAGCTTTTTGCGTGGCCTGGCTATTCCCTCCAATGTAGAGATGGAACGTTCCCGGCTCTGCGACCAACTCCAGGTTATCATTGTAAAAAGAAAGATCACGTGCGTCAAGCGTAAAAGTGATCTCACGAAATTCTCCAGGTTTTAGAAGAACTTTTTCAAAAGCTTTTAATTCACGCACAGGTCTTACAATAGATGCCACCACGTCCTGCATATAAAGTTGTACCACTTCCTCACCCGCATACTTCCCTGTGTTGGTAACAGTAATTTTTGCTTGCAACTTTTGATCCTTTGAAAGCGTATTAGTATTTAATTGCACAGCACCATACTGGAAACTAGTATAACTAAGTCCATAGCCAAAAACATAACGTGGGCTATTGGGCAGATCCGTGTAGGCAGTAACGTAGGTATTGTCAGTATCTGATTTAAATGGACGACCTGTGCTGAGATAATTATAATAAATAGGAATTTGGCCTTCGTTACGAGGAAATGTAATAGGCAATTTGCCAGAGGGGTTATAATCTCCAAACAGCACATCCGCAATAGCATTTCCTGCCTGGGTACCCAACCACCAGGTGTATACAATAGCAGGCACATTGTCTGCAATCCAATTAAAAACTAAAGGACGACCCGCACTGATCAAAACAACAACTGGTTTACCAGTTGCAACCATCTCTTTAACTAACTGCTCTTGCACACCCGGCAATTGCAATTGACTTCTGCTCTTAGCTTCACCAGACATCGTAGCTGATTCTCCTACGCTTACTATTATTAGATCGGCAGCGGTAGCAGTTTGTCGAGCGGAAGCAAAACCTGTTGTATCTGCCCCCGAAATATCACAACCCTTTGCATAAGTCAGTGAAGTAGCACCCGCCAATTTATTGGTTACTCCTTGCCAGAGTGATACCACTCTTGAAGAATCATCCGGCCAACTATAACTCCAAAATCCATTATTATCTCCTATTGCTTTTACTAAGGGGCCAACTAATGCAATCTTTTTATTGTCGCCCTTATTCAATGGCAACAGCGGCTTATTGACTGCAGGCACAACTTCATTTTTTAACAACACAATACTCTTACGAGCCATCTCCCGTGCTACTTGTAAATGAGTAGTATTGTTCCAAACCGCCTGTTCTCTTTTTTCATCAGAAAAACGATAGGGATCATCGAATAGACCCAATTCAAATTTTTTATAGAGCACCCGTTTGACCGCATCATTAAGGAGAGTGGTGTCAACCTTTTTTTCCTTTATCAACTGGGATAAATGTGCGCTATACGCCCTGCTTTCCATATCTATATCGGAGCCCGCGCGCATAGCAATTAATGCTGCATCTTTTAAATCCGTTGCATAACCATGGTTTACCATTTCTCCAATACTTCCCCAATCACTAACCACAATTCCCTTGAAAGTCCAATCGCCTTTTAACAGTTTGCGCTGTAAAAAAGAACTCCCGGTGGCAGGCACTCCATTGAGATCATTAAATGAATTCATAAAAGAAGATACCCCAGCTTCCTTAGCAGCCTTAAATGGAGGAAGGTAAACTTCATAGAGTTTTCTAAGACTCATGTCCACCGAATTGTAATCACGGCCGCCTTCAGCAGCACCGTAAGCAGCAAAATGTTTAGCACAAGCCATTACTGCATCAATGCTTCCAATTCCTTTTCCTTGAAATCCCTTTACGCGAGCTGCAGCAATACGACTACCGAGATAACTATCTTCACCCGCTCCTTCCATCACACGCCCCCAACGAGGATCACGTGCAATATCAACCATCGGTGCAAAGGTCCAGTGAATACCGGAAGCTGCTGCTTCAATAGCGGCCACTCTTGCGGTTTGCTCCATAGCAGCAATATCCCAACTAGCTGCTTCTGCCAAGGGAATTGGGAAAATAGTACGATAGCCATGAATCACATCCTGTGCAAACAACAAGGGAATCCGCAAACGAGATTGCATAGCAATTTCTTGTAATGAACGCGTGCGAGCTGCACCAGTTACATTCAAATAAGAACCAACCTTACCCTGACGCACACGATCCTGCTTGTCCCCATCTTTTGTGATGGGACCTGTGGCTACAAAATCACTACTCAGCTGGTGGAGCTGTCCAACTTTTTCCTCCAATGTCATCAACCTTAGAACAGAATCAACTCTTTTATCCAATACTGAGGATTGTGCAAAGATTATATAAGGAGATGCTGTCAGTACCAACAGCAACAGACGAAAAAAATTCATACTAAAGATTTATTGATACACACGCACATAATCAATTAATAGTTGCTGCGGAAAAATAGAATCATCAATCCCATACTTTCCTCCCCAGCCTCCGCCAACAGCAATGTTGAGAATCAGATGAAAGCGCTGATCATATGGCCAAGTCGCAGACCCTTTCCCATCATTCTCGAAATAATTAATAAGCTGATTATCTACAAAAAAGGAAATAGTTTTTTCATTCCATTCAATAGCATAAGTATGGAAGGCAGTTGAAAGCGAACTAACTGATATCCCTTTTACCTTTTGCGTTCCACGCATTCCATTGTATGCCTCTGTATGCACGGTACCAAAAACTGAATCAGGATGATACCCTACAAACTCCATGATATCAATCTCTCCACTTTGGGGCCATATACCATATTGGTTATCGGTTGGCAACATCCAAATAGCAGGCCATATTCCTGTGCCCTTAGGCAATTGCGCACGAACTTCAATTCGTCCATACTTCCAATCCCCTTTGTTCTTACTTACTAAACGTGTTGACGTATAGGCGGCATCTTCCCATTTTTCATGATGTGCCTCAAGTGCCAGATAACCATTTTGTACTCTTGCATTTTTCTCTCTATTCCAAGTATAAAATTGTGCTTCTTGGTTTCCCCATCCACAATTCACCGGACAACCTCTGCCTTTATCATAACTCCAACGAGTAGAATCAGGTAATCCTTTATAAGAGAATTCGTCGGACCATACCAGCTTGCGTTTAGTATTAGGACCTTGCGCAAAGGAAGGTATTACTCCCAGTAAAAGCAACAAATAGCACCAAAACCATATATTCTTCCTAAGCATGATCGTGTCAATTATAAACTCTTACATAATCAATTTCCATAGCACTACTCGTGAAAGCAGGATCGATTGCTCCACCAAAATTTCCCCCCATGGCTATATTAAGCAACAAAAAGAAAGGCTGATTAAAGGGCAGTGTTGCTGAATTAGCAAAAGTGAAAAAGACTGCATCATCAATCAAAAACTTGATATACTGATCTGTCCATTCGACACTATACACTTTGAATGAAGTAGATACATTTGAACTGAGTACAGTACCACCAATACCCCCACCCCCTGAATTTCCTGTGTAATGTACCGTACCATGAATTCGGTTCGGATCATTCCCTCGATGCTCCATGATATCAATTTCGCCACAAGCCGGCCAACCCACTGTTCCAAAATTATTTCCAAGCATCCAGATAGCAGGCCAGGTACCCGCACCTATCGGTAATTTGGCACGTACATCTACACGGCCGTATTTGAATGAAAATTTATTACGAGATATTAATCTTGCTGAAGTAAACGGACTCCCAGAAAAACTTTCCCTAATGGCTGAAATTTTCAATGTGCCATTAGAAATACTGGCATTCTCTAGCCGATTAGTATAATACTGTAACTCGGCGTTCCCCCAACCACCAGCACCAATATCGTATCCCCATTTAGCAGGGTCGGGTGCACCGGGTGAATCAAACTCATCAGCCCAAATCAAAGAACGAGCTACAGCAACCGTAATGGTTCTTCTGAGTGATGCAGTTTGCCCGCCTGCACTTTTTGCAATAACATTTATATCATAAGAACCCGATGCAGTATATCGATAAGTCAAATTTCCATCTGAGACGGAACGAAACACCCCATTGCCCAGATCAAAATCGTAAGAAACTGCATTGGTAGCCGTAGCTTTAAATTGAACAGTACCGCTATTGTCCGTACTAACCGTTACTGTTAATGCCAAATTAGTCGGCGGCCCTGCTGGCAGTGGTGTGTTATCCTTACCACACGAAGCAGCCATTAACAGAAGCGAGCAACAAACAAACAAAAGCGAACGCAACACAAATCAAGGCTTAGGTTTCAACTTTTGGTACCAGGAATTATTATCAGCACCAATATTACGCAAATGTATAGCAGTAGGCGTAATCGAAAGTATTTCATACGTTACACCACCAGTACCAAAATTGATAATACCATTGCCAGGCACTGTAAATTGAATTTGAGTAGAAACAGATGCACTTGAACCAGAAGTAGCATTCATAAATATCAATTGCTTATTTCCACCTGTAGACATCGGATAGCATCCATCGCCACCACTGAAACCGTAGAATCCAGTGGACGCTCCAATGGAGAAAGAAGCACCTTTGTTATCAACATTCATAAACACACGGCCGTTTGCATCTTTTGAAAAAGTTATCTCGTCATCATAGGCACAAGCTTCACGTGTGTTAGGCACTGCAGCATACCAGATTGGAGAAAACTCATTATTGGGTCCTACACCAAAATGTCCAGGAGCATCTTTGTCAGTCACCCAGACTTTCGAGCCGGAACCAGTTAGAGCAGAAACAATTTCAGTAGGAATTTGAAATGCAACGAATACTGTAACACGCTTGCTGATTGTAGAAAGAGAACCTCCTGTACCTACTGCATTCACAGTGATAGTATAGGCGTTGGTGCCCGGATTATTGTATTTATAAGTGAGCGTACCTGATGGCACTACTTGTTTAACGCCATCACCAAAATCAATTTGATAAGTAAGTGCGCCTGTTGCCGCAGCTGTGATGGTGACACGACCAGTACCATTACCATTAGGGTTACTGGCATCAACACCCACTACAGCAGTTGTGAGTGTCAGGCCTGATGGATTAACCAGGTCGCCAAAACTATATTCCTGTTTTTTACACGCAGTTAGTGTTACACTAAACACTAAAAAGAGTGCGATTAATTTGTTTAAAGGTTGCATGGCAAGAAAATTTTAAAATTAATTGAGGCGAATATCATCAAAGTAATAAGTGAAATTGGGTGAACCGTCTCCCATAACACCTAAATCAAAAATGATTACCACACGATCATACGGGTTAGCGGTATTTATACCAGTAAAATCAAAGCTGAGCTCTTGCCAGGCATTTCCGTTGGGAATGACTACCTCGCGCTCAAAGTTTTGACCGGGGTTCGCTGAATTTTCAACTTTCAATAACACCTTGGCACCTGCACGAGGAGAATAAACTTTCATGCGCAGTGCACGAGACAAGGCAAAGTTGATGGGTCCATCAAGTGTTAAGAAACTACCTCCCCAAACCTGTCCTGCATTCTTAACCATTTTTGCAACCTTAGCACTAGTATTGATCCCTGCTACAGATGGATTAGCTGCCACAGTTACATTACCTCCATCAAAATCAAACCATCCGTAAGTGATAGGATATTCAAAGTTTAAAGGCAATTGAACTGGGAAGGTGTTAGTAAGACGAATATCATCAAAATAGAATGTATAGTTCGAGGAACCATCGCCCATACTACCCAATTCAAAAATCAACACAATACGATCATAGGTATTAGAAGCATTGATACCTGAATAATCAAATACCAAATCCTCCCAAGCATTGGCAATGCTGGTGGTTACTTCCTTCTCATAATTCTGTCCAGAGTTTGCAGAATTTTCAACTTTCAACAACACTTTGGCACCCACGCGAGGAGAATAAACCTTCATGCGAAATACCTTGTTAGTTGAAAAATTCATTGGAGAACTCAGGGTCAGGAAGCTACCGCCCCAAACCTGACCAGCATTCTTAACCATTTTACCAACACTGGCGCTGGTATTAATTCCTCCAGAAACAGGATTAGCAACAACGGTAGCGGTACCACCGTCAAAATTAAACCAAGGATAAGTTGAAGCGCCTGCTTCAAAGTCTAGAGGGAGTTCAAGTGGCAAGGTGTTAACCAAACGAATATCATCAAATAACCACGTGAAGTTTGCAGAACCATCTCCCGCAGTGCCATTATCAAAAATCAAAACAATTCGGTTATAGCTATTTGCCACATTGATGGCTCTGTAATCAATAACCAGATCTTCCCATGCGTTTGCGCGTGTAGTCAAAACTTCCTTTTCAAAATTCTGACCAGGGTTTGCTGAGTTCTCTACTTTAAAGAGCACTTTAGCACCCACACGAGGAGAATACACTTTCATTCGGAAAATCTTGTTTGCAGAAAAATCAATATTACTGCTCAATGTTAGGAAGCTTCCACCCCAAGGCTGTCCTGGATTCTTTACCATTTTGGCCACCTTGGCACTGGTATTAATTCCATTGGACTGTGAGTTAGCAACAACAGTAACATTTCCTCCATCAAAATTGAACCAGTTATAATTGATAGTTGGAGATTCAAATGTCAGGGGAAGTAAAATTGGATCTACAATGGTAACTGGAACTATGCGTTGTGTAGTAGCCGCTCCACCACTGAACGCAATCACTTTTACCTGGTAAGTTCCAGTGGCTGCATACACATTACTCACTGTTTGTCCTTCTAAGAAGGTAACAGGAGTTTCTGTAGGGCTTACACCAAAATATACCTTGAAATTAGTTTCATAAAGTGCCGTTGCACTCACATTTACCTTGTAATTGTTAGCAGGATCAACGGTAACACTTACCTCAAGATTTTCAGGAGCACGGAAAGTAACTGTAAGCTGTTTTGTTACTTCTGTTTTTTTGCCACTGACAGAATAGCCAATAATTTTTACTGGATATACTCCCTCTGGGTACACATGCGTTGTATTTTTCCCTGCAACTACTTTTGCGGGTGTGTTGTTACCATCACCATAATAAACATCATAGGTAACAGCCCCTACGCCATTGGGAGTGATAGTAACCAATCCGGTATTGTCTTGCGTAATTTCAAACATGGCAGACAACTCAGAGGGCGCTTCACCGCGATCTACAAAAGAAGTATCTGTAAATTCTGTTTTGGTACAGGCGACCAATAGCAGGGCGCTCATTAACCAACTTACAAGAATGTTTATCTTTTTCATAATTAACTTTTTTATTGTCTATTAGTAACCTGCATTTTGAGTTAGGTTGGAGATCAATACTTCCTGTTGAGGAATAGGAAATACTTCGTGCTTGTTAGCTGTAAATCTAGCGATCTTGGCAGCCGCTTGCCCAGTTCTAACCAAGTCAAAGAAACGATCACCCTCCATAGCTAACTCTAAACGGCGTTCTGTCAATATCGCTTGGTACAAGGTTGCACCTGTGGCAGTAATATTATGAAGGTTATCACGGAAAGCACGCTGACGAACTAAATTCAGATAAGTCTGCGATTTAGTATCATTCGGCGTTGTGGCCTTATTAAATGCTTCCGCAGCCATTAATAAAACATCAGCATAACGAATGATGCGGAAGTTATTCAAATAGTTCAATTCGATCTGACCAGAAGTCTGTCCTTTTCTTGGCAGATATTTCTGGTTATACAAACCAGTATTCTTATAAGGAGCAACCTGGTAAGTGATGCCAAAAGAAGGATTCGCATTCTTATAAGCCTCAATATCCAAAACGGTAACGCTTTTGCGCTGATCACCAGCCGCGTAGGCATTCGCTAAATCCTGTGTAGGAAGATTAGTACTCCAACCAGCAGCATAAGGCATTGCAGCAGAACCATTCAATCCTCTGATACCACACTGTTGGATAGCATAGTTACCTTGTCCGCGAGTTACAGCACCCCAGTTGTAATAGGGGGAGGTATTGGTATACTGAATTTCAAATACAGATTCAGGTCCATTTTCTCCAGACTCGAGGAACATGGCACCAAAATCATCAACTAAACGAAACGCATTAGAAGTAATGATGCTTTCTAAAATAGGAGCGGCAGCATCATATTTTTTCTGATATAAAAGTACTTTTCCAAGTAAAGCCTGTGCTGCATACTTTGTAATTCGACCTTTCTGTACCTGAATGGCTGGTAATGCTGTGATGGCAGCATTGAGGTCTCTTTCAATCTGTGCATAGACATCAGCCTTAGGGCTACGCTGTAATGTAGCGGACTCACTCAAGGAGAGACGCTTCTCTGTGAAAAGAGGAACATCTCCAAAAAACTTTACTAGGTGGAAATAGTAGTAAGCACGCAGGAAATAAACTTCACCGTACAAGGCATCCTTACCAGCAAATGTAACTGCGTTGCCAGCTGGATTTTTCTCCTTATACTGATGCAGATAATTGGCGCGGTTAATTCCCTCGTAAGCAGCTTGCCACAACTCGGTTAATGTTACATTAACTGGAGTATGAGTCATATCATCGATTTGCTGAAGAGAAAGTACGTCAGAAGCGTTCTCTCCACCACTCACTGCATTATCAGAGGCAATATCACCTACCGGTACAGCCTGGTTCAGCCATTGAAGTGGAGTGTAAGCACTCACGGCCATAGTACGGTAATCAGATTCAGAACGGAGATAATCCAATTCAGTAATTCTGAAATCCTCACGG
>Ga0255075_1000129_pt1 | contig 17467 bp, 32 predicted proteins | sample Colum_Law_RepA_8_FD_188579 | JGI IMG/M metagenome (GOLD analysis project Ga0255075, IMG submission 188579) | Freshwater microbial communities from Columbia River, Oregon, United States - Colum_Law_RepA_8h | ecosystem: Environmental > Aquatic > Freshwater > River | place: USA: Oregon | collected...
TTCAATCAGTGAATCCAGACATGAACGCAGTTGTGCATGGTCAGGATGCACCCAGAGCACCTCAGCTAGCAGCAGAAAAAAAAACAGCAATCACGAAACATCAACATGGGGGGTTTATGTCGTCCCCATGCTAGCAGGTGACTAGAGATTTCCATAACCGGGTTTTTCATCGCCTCGAGGAGGGAGGCACCACGCGCTGATATGGTCGAGGCGGTTCCAGCACCCAACCAATCACTTGGCCCAGGGTCACCCCCCAGAACATGATGCCAGACAACACCAAGAAATTCAAGAATATAGGATGCATTATGCCGCCCTCGCGGTGATCACGGTGAACCCACTGGTGTCCTTCTTGGCCTTGCCGTTCGCCTTCAAGCCCACCACCACGTTGTTGGGATCCAAGAAGCGTAGATCCGTTTCCGTACCGTCGATAACCGTTCTGCCCAGATATGTTGCCGGCAGTTCGTCGAACACCACGGCCACGTTGTACTGGGAGGTGGCCACATGCTGCTGATTGCTTTCACTACGTGAGAACGTCAGGTGGTAGTTGCTGGGCACGTTCCTCCGGTTCGGGATCTTCGTATAATCATAGAATTGCACCATGGGGAAGGCGTCCATGATGGATTTCACACCCAGCACCGGGATGGACTCCCAGCGAATGTCACTAGTACCATTCAAGCGGACGACCGGTGTCAGCCCCAGCTTCTGCGATGATTTCACGGCAGCTCGCACTTCCTTCACCAGCTGCTGCATGAATGCCACACGATCCTGGAAGAACCGCTTGGTCTTGGCGACACGTGCCGCTTGCACGGTGCTGAACCTACCCATGCCACTCAGGTTCAGGCAGGCGGTGCTGCACCCCAGGGATGCCATGGGACACACCTGATACCCGGACAGGGTGCTAGGGGCAAGATGCATGATGTACGTCCGGTAGCCCAGGGCTTCTCCCTTCATGGTCTTGGTGTTGCTGATGCCCAGTAACTTCATGTTATTTGCTCTCCTGACAATGGGCGTTCCAGCGATCGGCTGCCTTGGCCATGTTTTTCAGCTCCTTCATGATGTCATCCACGGCGCCGTTGGTCTTGGCGTGCCGGACAATGTGAGCAAGGACGGGAACCAGTGATTCCCACGTGGGTGTTACGTTGACGGTTTTCGGTGTGTTTTTCATCATACTGTAATATACATGGGAAACCCCCATTTGTCAAGTGCCTTGCACCCAATTGGTTAACTTGTTGTGCTGCAACCACTTAGCCGATGTTGCCACCGGACGTCCTGCGCAGGATGGGCCGTTACGAGCCACGATGTCTAAGTGGTTGCAGCACAACAAGTTAACTGCGAGTCAGCAACACCCGACCCATGCGTTCCCAGTCTCCTGGATGACTCTTGGCAAGGGCACACAGCTTCATGGCGGTCCGAAGTGACAATTCACGTAGCTCATCTCGGTGCTTGGAGATGAAGGCGAGAATCGCCTTGCCCACGGCGTCACTCACACCCTCCCGTGCAAACAGCTTGCCCGAGGTGGTGATATGCTCGATCCACAAGCTGATGGCCTGCCGATCATGCAATCGCAAATCCAAGTACAGGCTGCGCGACATCAGCGCCTCGAAATGTGCCACATATTTGTTGCTGCCCATGTCCACATATTTCTGGAAGTCCAAATTGCTAATGAAAATGAAACTGCCATGGAATTCATATGATTGCGGCGTGTCATCCTGACGCAGCGTGGCGCTGTCTTTCAACCAGCTGACCCGGCGCACGGGCGAGCTATCGCACAACGCCTTCAGGATGTTCAAGGCATCCTCGTCGGTGAAGATGCTGTCCGCGTCATCCAACACAATCACGCTGCCCGCCTTGCGATTGCGATAGCCCAGCTTGTACAGTTCCACCGCGCTCAAGGCACCTGCCACCGTCTCATACTTGGCGTTCAGGGTGTTTTCCAGAATGTTGGTGACCGTGTAGGTCTTGCCCACACCTGGGGCACCCGTGACCACCATGCTGCGGATGTTCGCCTTCATGGTGCCTTGCGTCAGCTTGCCCAGCATCTCGAACCGGTCACGCAGGTCCGCCAGCACTTCTGTGTCGGCGCGCTTCACCTTGGGAACCAACTTGTCACGCTCGGCGATGGATGCTTTGCTGGGACGACCACGACGCTTAATCTGGAGAGTCATAATTCCTAGTGTAGGATGTTGTGTTTTTCATCGTATACTGTAATATAACACCATTTCCCGCAAATGTCAAGGGCTATTGTTCGGAATATGTGCCAGAATAGGGGCTGGGATCATCATCATACTGCGCCTGCCAGGCGTCATCCACCCACCCGGTGCCCGCGGACCGATATCGGTGAGCATGCGCGTGATCCTCGCACATCTGGGAGCAAAACTCGGTGCTGCCAATTTCCTTGCCCACTTCCCAGTCCCCGCAGACGCTGCACATTGGCACGTGGTTCATTTAATCCCATTCCTCGGAAATAGGGGTACCGATGGATTCCACCGCGTTGGGGAAAAACACCCGCGCTTCCTCCAGCGTACGGAAGGAATCAAGGAAACTACGGCGCTCCTTGCCGTAGTTCACGGAGCCCCGAGGGTAGCGGTCGTACTCGTACACCGCGTACTCGTTGCGTGCATAGGTCTTGCCTATGCTGGGGAATTCGATGGTGATGTTGTTTTTCATAATTATCCCTGAACCGGCGTGAGGTTGTCTGCGTTCATCCAATAGCAGTCCAAACCCGGAATGTTCGACGGATTGGGCATGGCGGGGTCGAATACATTTGCCATCAGCACGCCATCCCTGGTGTCATATGCGCGGAGGGTGACAATGCGACTGGCGTCAGCGCCGATGAAAAACTGCTTCCCGATATCGTTAGTATTAATCATATACTGTAATATACATGGGTTTCACCCGTTTGTCAAGCCCTGGGCTAAGTCGTTGTGCTGTAACGACTTAGCTAACCCGTTGTGCTGTAACCACTTAGCGCTCCGCCACCATGCGCATGGCATCCAGCTTGGCCAGACGCTGCGCCCGGAACTTCTCCTTGGTGCTCACGCGGTTGCGTTTCTTGTTGCGCTCCCAGGTGAGAAACTCTTCCCGAGCCTCCACCATGGCGCGCTGATACTCGCCCCCTTCATACAACCCACCCAGCGTGCGTTCCGTGGTCATACTGTCACCTCCACAGCATCAGCCACCATGTGCTCAGCAATCTCCATCCAATCCACCCGAGCCAGGAAGCTCTGAGCCAGGTCCAAGGCGAACCCCTTGGCATCCTGCTCCACCATCTCGCACACGTAGATTTCCAGCGCATCAGCGACCAGTTCCATCTTGTCATAGTCGTCCTGGTCCAGGTCACGTGGATCATATCCAAAGTCCTGCACGGTCATACCATCCAGCATTTCCAAATTCACGCGCCACGTTTCATAGTTGGCCCAACCGTTGTACTGTGTCAAACTGTCTCCTTGGGTGTAGTGGTGTTGCGGCTCTTGCGACGGCATGCCATGCACATGCCTGGGTTCTTCAGCAGCTTGGTGCATTCATAGGTGGTGCACTCATATCGACCATTCATGCATTCAGGTGCTCGTTCCGGACGGTAGCTCCATTGCCTAGACATGTTGACTCCTTGAAGTGTATACTTGAATATAACACCATATTCACCATTTGTCAAGCCCTTAAGCCATTGCCACCTGATTCCAATACTGGCGCGCTGCCGGAGACAGATGATCCAACTGATTCACGCCCTCGGCGTACATGAGCGCATCCGTGAGATGAGCAAAAAACTTCTGCCCATGCCACACCATGTCGCGGACTTCCCACTTCTCCCCGTGCCAGGTATGAAACGGGAGGGGGCGAACTTCTGCTGTGTTGGTGATGTATTTATTCATATACTGTAATATACACTAGTTTCACCCATTTGTCAAGTGCTTGCGCCACATTGGTGTAAGTGCTGATGCAGTAACAACTTAGTGCCCCGGGAGGGATTCGAACCCACGACCTATTGGTTAAAAGCCAACTGCTCTACCAACTGAGCTACCGGAGCATTCCCCTTAATCCCACGTGCAATGATGTTCGGCAATGTGCTCAAGTCCGTCATCCTCCTGAATGGTCCAACCCTTCTCCTGCAACCACATCGGGACTTCCACCACCTTCAGCTGGGAATAGGTGGAGTTGGCTTTCTCACCCAATGTTTCCACGATATGCACCAGGTCGGGGTCATCGCGCATGATGTCATAGTAATACACCCCGTCCGGGTCGGCAATGTTCTTCGCCTCACGCCACATGGCTTCCGCTTCATCCGATAACCCGAACCCGCCGTACCAGCCATTAATCACAATCTTAAAGGTGTCCATGGTTATTCCGAAAAGTTATGAGGATTCTGGCTGGCCCAGGACATCCAGTGCGCGAGCACCACACGTGCTTCCTTGGAGCTGATGCCGAACGCCTCCACAAGCACTGGGCTGGCGCCGAACATGTTGATGCTCCCGGATGCACGGAGCTGATTCAGGAATCGGAACATCGTCGCGGTGTTGTTTTCATTCATACTGTAATATACATGGGGTTGGGGGGTTTGTCAAGTGCTGCCAGCCACTTATCGGTACAAGTAGCTACCATGGGGGTCGAACCGCTGGCGAATCACCGCCATGTCCGTTTCCAGATTGTAGCGGGCACCCTTGGCAGGTGCTTTCCACCCTGCCGCCTTGTACAGCATGCCATCTTCACCAATGAAGGCATGCACGCTGCGGCTGCTGCTGCCACCCCGATCATGCTGCACCACCCGATGGTACTTTCTGCCCCGCTCCACATAGTACTTGGGCGCTTGCAAATTGGAGTAATGCTTGGCGAAATATTCGCTGGTCATCTTCTGGATCAGGTCCAGGTATTCCTGCGTCAGCAGGTCGGTGTTCGTGTTTTTCATCATACTGTAATATATACAGGATTTCACCATTTGTCTAGTGCTTGATTGTAACGGACATGTAACGGCGCTGCGTGCATGGTTTGCTTCTATATGATGCACGCACGTAGGCAGCAACAGGGCAGCAAGGCGCTGCGTGACACGCTGCGACACGATCTCCTGCGGGGAACACCTAGGTATGGGCGTGCGGCAGCAGGTTTACATAATACCCATTATATGACATGCTTACACACGAAAAACTGGTAAGTGCATATCACACAACAGGTTGCGGAGGTTTACATAACATGTTATATACGACATGATTTAATTCAAAAGGAAATCATCAAATCGCCCATGTCAAGTGCTGGAATGTAACGGACATGTAACGGCAATCATGAAATTGAAATCATCAGATATCTCAGCACCAAGATGATGGTGCAACCAATTGCCAATGAAAAAAAGCACGCAGCGTGCATTGCTGCTGAAAAAATCCCAGCATGCTCCTGAGGTGCAATGTTAAAATTCGCGGCGCTTCATGTCACGGAACAACTCCAGCGCCAGCAAATCTTCTGCGCCTGGGCGGCCATGCACCGTGTCATCCACCCAGCGCTGTTTTTTCCCAGCATCTTGCTGTGCATCCTTGCGTAGCTTTTTCATCAGCTTCTGCATCTGTTTCTGGTCTCGGGACATTTTCTGTGTCATGTCATCATCCGTGTCAAGGGGTTGTGTATATGTATATGAGCGTGCAGCAATGCATACATGACTGCATACATGACTGCCATACATGATGCACCCGCATTTTTTCTTCAGAAAATTCCCGCGTTTTTTCTTCAGCATTTTCCCGAATTTCCTCCCGCGTTTTTTCTTTCGAAACTTCCCGCAGTAATATCATGATATCCTCCCGCATATTATGCTATCCGTTTGCTAGTGCGTTTCTCCCGCACTTTGCAGCATTTCATGATAAATAACAACATATGCTCATGGAGTTTATCTACAACTGTTGCCACACCATCGCGACACCAAACACCGCCAGGAGGGTGCATGTGGTTTCCCACACAACCATTCAATGTTCGGCCCATGGCCACCATGATTCAAGACATCTGGTTTCCCATGCCGGACATGTGTATTAATGATTTGAAAATGGCCATCCGTGTGGCTCAGATGGTTGCTGCACGCAGCCGTGCCACGCGGGCTCAGGTGGGGTGCGTGGTGATGCATCCTGGCACCAGAAACATCATCAGTTATGGATACAATGGCACCAGTGCAGGAGATGACAACGTGATGGAACATGCGGGCAAAACATTGCCTCACGTGGTGCATGCCGAACAGAATGCCTTGCAGAAGCTGCCCTTCTGGGGTGCCTGGCGCTGTCATGTGATGATCACGCATGCGCCGTGTGTGAGCTGTGCTCACCTGTTGCATCGCCGTGGGGTGCATCATGTGTACTATCAACACAACTATGGTGATGGGGCAGGCATCATGTGGTTGCGTGAGGCGGGGCATGTTGTGAAGCGCGTGATGTTGACATGATGTTCATTTCCCAGCATGCGGGTGTGTTGTTGATTCATCGTGAGCCGGTGCGCACGTTGCGTGAGCAGTATCCTGGCATGGAATTGCTCCGAACATTTCAGAAAATTCAAGATGCCATCACCTGGTGCAAGCGGCAACCCCAGCAATACATCAATCTCACCGGGAAAATGCATTCAGGCATCACACCAGCTGGGCGTGAGCGAATGCGTGAGCGCAAACGGGGTGCCAACAATCCCAATGCTTCAGGCTTGAGTGCAGAACACCGGGAGCGGATTGCCCTGGCATTGCGCCGGATCCGGCAGGGGGAACATCACCCCATGTGGAATCGTCGGCACCGTGTGAGCAGTCGCTTGAAAACCAGTGTTGCCATGCAACGCTTGCCCAAACGCATCTGGTGGGTGGACCTGGATGGGGTGGAACACTTGTGCTTCATCACCCAGCAGGTGCCGCCCACCTGGCGCCGCGGACGAAAGCGAGGCCAGGCGGGCAGATACATCACGGCATGATGCAGTTATCGCAGCATGAACCTGTGCCCTGCTGCTTCAACAAGGCGCTTTGTTTCCAGAAATTCCGTGGCAGAAGAAAACGACCCAAATTCAAATATCACTTCAGACAGACGCTGGGTCTTCACGGAGCTGGGGGTGGTGTTCTTGCTTGGTGCGTTGCCACGCATCAACTGGAACTTGTATGCCGTTTTCTGAAGATTGCGCGCGGTGATCGGTTTCCCGAAAATTGTTTCAGAATTCTTGGAAATTTCACTAAAAATCTTTGCGGACTTATATCCCAAGGCCTGATATTCTTGAATATGCTGCTTGAACAGCGCCTTCATGTCCACCGTCCACTTCATATTGATGCCCCAGCTCATAGTTTTCTCCTTGATATGTAAGATACGATTGTCTGCTTCTTGATGATGTTGCTTGCAATACCAATTTAAATTATACAACCGATAATTCTTCCAATTGCCATCTTCATGATGCAACTCCACATCATGTGTACACTTGCATTTGCAGCATCGTTTCACCTTCACCAACGCCACCATCTTCAACACCCAGCTGGGATTGCCACGGGTTCTGTAGGGTTTGTCTTGCACCCTCAGGGTTTCTTGCAGCAATCGAGCATCCACTTCATCCCATGTCATATTCCTTCATCCTGCGGCTGATCTCACGAACGCGCTTGTGAGCACCATTGCGTCGAGGTTCCACAAAACGGAGATGATCCGTTAACCCACCTTCTGGGTCACCATTCTTTCGGATGGGTTGAAAATTTTCATAATTGTCGTAGTCATCATCCAGATACTCCCACTTACTCATTGTTGTCATCCTCTAGTAGTTTTGAAATGAATTTATGAATGCCCATCACCAACAGCCCAACACCAAACACTGCAGCCCCCCACCATGTGCCTTTGTCGCTCATTAAAACCCCCACGTGGTCACACGGTGTTTCATGGCGATTTGTCTGGGCGTGTGGTCGATCAGCACCCAGGCACCCTGATGTTCCGCTCGGACAATGTCATGAGCATAGATGCTGCCTGTTTCAGTGAACACCCCTTCCACAGTTGCCACACGAACATCTCCCTTGCGATTGTCTGCCATGGTGGCGTACCAGCCATTGGCAAGTTGCACGCGCGCACCTTTCTTGATGTCGTTCGTCTTACACAGCGTCATGAAATTGCTTCTCCAAGTGATCGGTGAATAGTACATCGTAACAATCGTGGCAGAATTGCCCTACACCAGTAATATAATAGATACGCTGTGAAATGTCAAGTGCTGTGGGAACATTGGTGTCAATGCGACATGATACACACATATCATTGCCATGAATTCTATGATTCACGAACATGCCATCTGGGTGCCGCCGAGGATGTTTTCGCATAAATCTATTCATGATGACAGACTGGCAGAATGTTTGCACTTTTTCCGAAATGTGAAGCCAGGACAATCGCACGTGATTTCTCCCGTGTTGTAAATGGTGACGATGTATTTGCCCACATGCTTGGTGATGATGGTGGGTGCCACAAACACAGGGCGCTGCCAAGAAAGCATATCCAATGTGGTGCCCTTGGCAACTTCCTGCCAACTGGGCACCACATAGGTTTTACCGTGAATTTCTGTGATGGCTGGCGGAACTGGCGTGAACACTTCAATCATGACATCCTCAGTGTATAGTGATATATTTAAATATACACAGGATGCCACGATTTGTCAAGTCCCAGCTAAGTGCTTATAAATCAACGACTTACGGCATTTCCCAGATATTTCAGATATAAATCGGAACTATGGTCTTTGGCGTCACCTATCATCATATTAATAATACTTTTCGGATTCATCAATTTCAGCATTCGCTTCCAATGCCAGGTGCGTTCATAATTCACGGTGATGTCACCCTGAGTATCAATATGGTGCATCACGCCACAATGATAGAAGAACGGTGCCAAAGGAATCTTGGTGACAATATCGCCGTCATTCACCCAGCGATGATGTGGCACGGGCAATGTGTTGAAATAATTGATGAAGGTGCGATCACCCACACGCGGACTACCATAGGTGAACAATCCTGTCGGCGTGGGCAAGGCATCATCCGTCGCCAACCGATAGGTGATGATGGTGGCCATGGCGGCACCCAAACTGTGTCCTGTCACCCAGACTTGTTTTTCCGTGTTTCTGACTTTATGCAAAATCAAAGGCCATATTTTATCCACATAATGATTGAAGCCAATGTGCAATTTACCATGAGGTGTCTTGGTCTTGCTGATGCTTAAATCCGCCTTAACATCAGAAATTTGTTTCACTTCCGTGCCGCGACAGGCGATGATGATGTTCTCGGCATCTTCCAATGTATAGGCATCAGCACCAGCATGCCCGTGATATTCCACCTGAAAGGCGTCACAGTTCACGCGCATGAATGCCAAGTCTTTGTAGGCATAATTGCTTAATCGTGCAAAAAACGCGCTGTGTTCCAACATTGCTGTATTCATGGTCATAATGTCATCCTTGATCCAATCAGTAAAAAGTTTAAAGGTTTTTGTTTCTGTGCAAGCATTACACGATGTGCTGCTGTGACACCAAAACGGCGTGTCAATTTGTAATCCCACCCGCTCCCTAACATCAGGTTCACGCCCGAACTGGTGCTGAATCCCATCATGGGACTGTATGCGACAGGACTGGACATCACGAACACTTGTGGCGATACCGTGACCTGAGAGTTCACAATGATGGGTGGATGCATCCAGAACGCCACCGCGGATGTGGCCCAGTTCACATTATACCCATATGTTTGCACAACTAAACTGTCAGGCATGTACGGTAATGCTGTTTGATATTTATCAAAGAATGTACGACGAATTTCCACACTATCCGTGATGACATTGCGCTGTCCGTTTGGCATGAACAATCCAATGGCACCTAAGCTGACGCCGTACACCCCATACTTGGGATGGGGTTTCACCCAGGTGTAGCCGGTCATTTGCATCAACGTGCCTTTCAAATAGGCACTGGTGCTGCCAAAGGAATGAATGGTGGTTAAGTTTCCTTTTTTGAAACTCATCTTGGTGTAGGACAAGGACAAGGCACCTTGATCCAGGCTTGACCATAACATGCTGGTGGCGCCGTAACTCTTGTCTCCCATCAATGAGGATTGTGATACACCCACTGTGATGATTTGTGACACACCCCCGCCAGGATTTTGTCCTGTGGTTAAATCCGATGCCACCATGAGTGGATTCACCCGTGCTTCATTCTTTTTCTTGTCATCCTTTTTATCTTCTTTCTTTTCTTCTTTTTTCTCCTCGGATTTTTCTTCCGACTTGCTTTCCGATTTACTTTCCGACTTGCTTTCTTCTGTCTTGGTTTCTTCCGTCTTGGTTTCTGATTTAGCTTCTGCTTTAGCTTCCGTCTTGGTTTCTGTTTTTGTTTCCGTCTTGGTTTCACTACTGGAACTGCTTGAACTACTTGAAGAAGAAGAACTTGACGATGATGAACTACTAGCCGCAGGTGCAGCAGGTTTAGGTGCTGGAGTTGGTGGCGGAGCGGTAGGCGCTGCCGAAGTGGCGGCACTTGATGCCGCGCCTGATGCGGCAGCATTGGCGGAGCTACTAGCGGCACCTGACGCGGCACTTGATGCGGCGGAAGACGCGGCACTTGACGCTGCTGATGACGCAGCAGCACTGGCAGCGGAACTGGCGGCAGCACTAGCGGCAGCACTGGCAGCAGCGGTCGCGGCTTGTGTTGCCGCCTGTGTCGCAGCTTGTGTTGCCGCTTGCTGAACAACAGGATTGTTTGTGACAGGACATGGAGCGTTCATAATCAATTGATTGATCCATGCCAGCAATTCACCTGCTGCTGCTTGTTGTGCCGTGAATACTTTTGCTTGATTACGAAATACAACAGTCACCCCAACGTTGCCTAATGGGAATGTTGCCGTTTGTACAAGCCCTGTGCAAGGATCCAACCAAGTTTGCACTACAATCTGAGCATCCACCTTAACAGGCACCAGGCATAACAATGCCACTAACAGAAATTTTTTCATTTTCTAAGTTTCATCACACTATCTTTCGATACAACATGTGATGTAAAAGATTGAGTTTTCAGTGCAACATTTTCAAACACATAGGATGTCACTTGTTTTGTGGCACGCACGTCCACAATCTTCCAGCAATGTGTAGGTACGGCAACACGGGCAATATGTTGACGAACGCCCACACATCCTGCTTGCACAAACACACTATCATGTTGTTGTGCCAACACACGAGTATGTTCTTCCAACGATTTCCATTGTCCACGATTCATTCCAGGATATTGCGGTGCCATGTTACTGAAATAAAATGTTTCCGCCATGTCTTGCGCGGTGCCACATTTAAAATCAGCAGCAGGTGCCAGATGTCCTCTGTCAAATCCTGATGCCGTGTAATCCTTTTGCAAATTGGTGTCATCTTGCAATAACGGATCTGGAATGAATTTATCTGTTCGAGGTGTGCCTTTCACACAAGAAATTCGAGCTTTCGTGACCCACCATTCCACACGGACGGGATATTTTTTACTTTTTGAAAAATATGTTGTGTAGTTGGTGTGTGTCAATTTCACAACATCTTTTTTCTGTGCAGACAATGCCACAGGAAACAGAAGCGCCATTAATAGTTGTTTCATTTCTTAAATAATCCTTTTTTCACCATGCGTGTGAGAATTTTAGCTGAAGCATCTTCCAGTGCCTTCTTCGTGGTGGTACCAATTGTACTTTGATTGAATTTCACTTCTCCAAAATTATCATCATTCATCAACGTGAGTTCACGCACTGTGGTGGCGTCACCCAATCCTGATCCCGTGAAATATTCACCTGTTTCAGCATCCACAAACTTCACTTGAAGACCGAGACGAGTTACCACTTTGTTTTTCACGCCATCTTTCAGATTCACCGTTTCATCTTCTGACACGGAGAAATCATACACTTCAATGTATACGAAATATTGTGCCAATTTGATTTTCCCACGACCATCCAATTTGTTTTCCGTGATACCTGATTGTGACGCTTGAAATTGCTTCACCATGCGATTCTTGATTTCTGTTTTATCTTCTGTGAACGTGAACCGATTGGTTTCTTCTAAAAATTCCACAACAATGTTTGTGACACCTAAGCCAACACGCTTGTCTTTCAACTCTGGATATTGTGAAAATACTTCTTCACCAATACCAATGTTTAACAATTGCACAGGAATCTTTGGGCCATCGTAATCCATCAGTGAATCAATGCTCACCTTTTTTTCAAATGATGCTTTATATTCTTCCGTCTTGGTCTTGCCAACCACTTGTGCTGACAAGACCGATGGGACAAGAAGAAGAAATAATATCTTCTTCATATCATTCACCCGATGCTGTTTCATCAGTGGCGCGCTTGGCACCTGCAGGTGAGAACTTTTCTAGTCCTGCAATACCAAAGGATCCCAATGTGATGTACATGAATGATTCATATACAAATTGATGAATTTCCAACGTGATGCCCATAACACCTGTAACAATATCCACAGCAGAATACAAGAACATGATGGCGAATGCCATGAATCCAATCACAGTTTTTTCATTGAAATGATTGGTGTCCTTGAAAATTTCAGAAAACTTACTTAATATGGTTTGTTGCACTTGTTTCGCGTCCATGTTAACCACCTAGTGTGTTTGAAAGTGAGGTTCCATCTTCTTCATCCATCTTCTGCACTAACATTTTATCTTTATCCGTGTCCGAGAACCAGTAATCAATAATCTTCCCGTAACTACCAATAAAGGCACCGAGCATCAACAGCAGAATTTCCTTCCATTCTTGGTCAAGAGGAGCTTTGCTATGCACTGCACCTGCTATGCCCATGGTGATGAACAAGAACGTGAGTAACACCACTGCGGTTATGCCCCAGCGGCGTGTCATTGTGGTGCTCAGTAATTGAGCAAATTTGCTTTCATCCATTTACCTTACCACTTGGGTTCAGCTTTTGTCCAATCATCCTTTTTAGGAGCAGGTTTTGCTGCCGGAGCAGGAGCTGATGATCCGCCGCCTGATCCACCCTTCACGCTGTTGTTGTTTTCTACATTTAAATTGATGATGGGTGCAGGTGCCGCAACAGCAGCTGCTGCAGGCGCTTCGTCGCCTCCCATTAAATTCTTACCCACCACACCTGCCACCGCCGTGACAATGATGGTCACCAATCCAATGATGGCATTCTTTAATCCACTTCCACTTGATTCTTCTGACATGTGTTCTCCTTGTTAACGTTGAATGATAACGACTACTTTTAATAGCCGACCCGTGTTGTCCATAAGAATTAAATCATAGGCGCCCGCGGGAATTGTTGAATAATCTAATGCAATGCTCATACTGGCTTGTGTTGCAGTGAAGCCATGATTATGAAGAACGGTCCCATTGATGTGTGTTAATTGAAAACTATATGTGGCACCAGGTGTGACATTCACTCCAATGGTGAATGGGCCTGTTGTGACAGGACCTGATACTGATGCCACACTCATTGTGGCTGAGGCAACACCCAAAGAAACATCTGATCCTGATTCTTGTCCGCCAACAACAACGGGGCCTGCTGGAAACTCAATATCGGTGCATCCAACAGTTGTTACGAGTAGTAAATACGCGAGAAATTTTTTCATGGTTGTTTAAAGAAGTTGGCACCAATCAATTTGATGCTGGTGGTGTTGAAGTTGATTCCTACTTGTTTACCTTTATCATCTGCTGCATCCATGGTAGGATAAATTTGTACTGATGAATTTAAATCCACCCCTGCTTGTATCGAACTGAATTGCAATTTAAAAGGAACCAATGCAGCGCCTGATAGGAAATTTTTAAAGTCACGATCAAGTGCACCGAAACGAATCACACCCTTGTCATCATTCACAAAGGAAATCCAACTTGGGGTGTTCACTTCCAATTTTTCAAATTTCACTTTGGCAGGATCATATTTCACTTCAAATTGTAATCCTGACAATTTCAAACTCTTGGTATCCACATTGAATGGGATGCTAAGTGTGTTACCAGTGACAATAACATTGTTCAAGTTGACATCAATGCTACTGGCTCCTGGGACAATGAATCGTCCCATGGTAAATGCTGCTGCTTGTTGTGCTGGTGCTACCGAGGTCACAGGAGATGAGTGTGACAAATTCACATCACCTCGTAACACATATTTCACTGTCACGTTTTGATCCGCTGTGCCAGTTTGCAGTTGTATAATGGTATTTGTAAATGTTTTCCATGACACAAATCCCAATGAGTCATAGGTTTCACCACGAATGGTGGGGATAGACAACATGCAACTTGCCGAACATCCTGCTGGGGCTTTCATCAAGGTGTCCAATCCTGCCACGGCATTGAAGATGCGTTGCAAATCACCCCCATCAAATTGATCGTTGTCGTTGGCGTCGGCGGCGAGATATTTAATGCCGCGGTCAATGTTTTGATTTTTAAATGTCTTGTCAAGATTTTGTGTGATCCATTCCTGCACCGCCATGGTGTAATCAGACACAGTGACACTGGCGCGACTTAATGCTGCAATACTATCACCGGGCACCAGCACGCGCATTCTATACCAACTGCTGGGTTGTAATGGTGACCCGAATCCAAATGTGCCCGCACCACCTATTGCTGTTATGGCAACTTCTGTGGGTTGTGTTGCAGTATCAGTTACCCACAATCGCATCAATCCTTGTAATCCTGTAGATACATTGGCGCCGTGTTTTACTGTCCCAGACAATAGATTGTTGGCACCTGGCGCCAATTGCACCCAGACACCCTTTGCTCCAGTATTTTCTGTGTTGGTCATGGTGCTACCTGCTGCATCATATCCCACGGCAAAGTTCATGTAAATGGAATCGTATGCAAACCCGGCAGCAACATTGGTGACGCGAAACCGTAGTCGTACATATGTGGCAAGACTGAGATTTTGTGAACTTGCCACGTTCACCATGATACGATTGATGGCGTGATACGGAACCGTTGAACTATTACATGTGTAGTTTGCTTGTGCGTAATTGGTCCAACCATTGGTTGTGGTGTTTCCTGTGGTACGATTGAACCGACAATTGGGATAATAATAGTTGGTGTAACTGAATGATGCTCCGCTGGGAATGGCTTCCCGCTGCTGCACATCAAGAAAGGTTAATGCATCCTTTTGATGTTGGAAATCAAAGTACACGGAACGAATGGTGGTGTTGTTGGGATTCACTTTCACATCAATGGAAATGGTGTCATCTTTTACGATGGGACCACCATTCACATCGGTTGTTATCGTGTTCGCCGTCCACGCTAAGGAAGGTTGCGCCAAAGCGGGAACAGGTAACAGCAACAATACTGCTGCTAAAAAGTGTTTCATATTACTCCGTGAGTTTAGTAATGAGAGCAACGCTGGCTTTCTTTAATGCGTTGCTTAAGCTCGTTTGATTGAACTTGCCGCCATTATCAATGAGTAACGTGGACATGGAAACTTCACTGGAACTTTCTTCCACAACAACTTCCTTCACCTTCTTTCCATTATATGTCAACACACCTTTCAATCTGATAACAACTGCCACATCATTCTTATGAAATACTGAAACATTCTTTTTTGTAGTAAGAACATCAAGATAGATTATGTCCACTTTTACATGCAGCGGAGCATCGGGCTTCAGCTCAAATTCTTTTTCCAACAGAGCTTCTTCCAAGATGTTTTTCACGCCGAATTCTAAATTTCTATTACCTGCCAAGGCACCTATTTGCACCTTGTTTTCCACTTTCTCTACAAAAATTGCTTTTTCTACATTCACAGGCATAGTCACTATGCCATACATAATGATCCCCAACAGTGTGGACATCATATGTTATTGCTCCGGAATAGGGAAACCCCCATGATTTCTACAATAATATAAAAATCACGGGGGTTCTGTTGTACTGTTATTTATATCACATCAATTTGTACATAATACTTCCTTGAGGCGATCTGCTGCCACTGATGCTGCAAAGGCGAAAGGCTTAATGTGTGGTGTCATTTGACACACACCTCGAATATATCCAATGGCTTGTTGAACCACCACGTTGCTTGCATATTCTTCACCTGGGTTGATATCCAAATGAATTTCCACATGCCGGTCCACAAGAACATCTGCCAATTTCAAATACAATTCTGTCACTTTATACACTTCTGTCATGAGTCGCACAACAGGTCGTTCTTGGCGCTGATCGTAATCCACTTCTGTTTGTATTTCTCCAAAAATCTTACACCCATGGCAGCCGTCTATATGAATCACGACTGCCAAGGTGTAATCTGCCATCCATCTATCATTTTTACGATATCGTTCAGAATCGGCACCCAGATACACCCGAGTTTCAGCAGTTTGTGAATTGAGGTATTTGACCACTTCTTCAATATTCAAGGACCTTCGCATAATATAATTATTTAAGGATTAAGGAACAATTACCACTTTTGCGTTATCTGACACTGCTCCAATTGAAGCTGACACCAATGTGGTTCCTGTAGCGATACCCAACACCAGCCCAGTATCAGACACTCGTGCCGTTTCCGTGTTGGCGACGGTCCAAGTGAACGGACGACCCGCCAATGCCGCCACACTCAACGATACACTATCCGCATCAAACGCAGTAGCCGTGTATTGGCGTGTGGCACCCACCTTGAGGTCTGAGCTGTCAGGTGACACCACAATGTAATTGATGCCCGTTTCCGTGACATTCACCACCAATGTGCCAACTTTGTTTTCAACAACGCACGTGACAATCGTGCTGCCGTAGGTAAGGCCGGTGATGACACCTGTTGCAGAAATCGTGGCGATGGACTCATTGCTACTATGCCAACCAAATGTACGAGATGTGCTTGACAATGCCGTGCCTGAACTATTACGCAAATCTGCTGCAACACTGGTGCTACGTCCCACCTGTGCCGCCTTGGGCAACGTGAGAACCACACGGGCAACCGGGACCAAGGTCACCGTGATGTTCAACGTACCCGTCTTTCCACCAGAAGATGCCGTGATGGTGGTGGTGCCTGCCGTCAATGCCGTGATCAATCCTGAGGTAGACACAGAGGCAACAGTGGGCGCGCTTGATGTCCAGGTGGTGATGAATGACGTCAAGGCGTTGTTATTGGCATCGCGTGATGTGGACGTTGCCTGTAATGTTTCTCCCACGAAAAACGATGTGGGGACAGTTGCCGTGACGGTGACCGTGGCGACAGTGGGATCAACCACGAACACAGGAACTGTTGTGCTCTTGCCTTCAACCGAGGCGACAATATTTGCCGTGCCCTTGGTGACACCCGTGACCGTTGCCGTGGTGGTACCTGCCGTGGCCACTGCGGTGACAACCGTGGCAACAGTTGTGTTGTTTGACATCCAGGTCACCGTCTTGCCCGTCATGACAGAATCACGCTGATCCTTGACAACAGCCGTTAACGTAACGGTGCGTCCCATTTCCATCTGGGAAGCGGTGGGAGTCACCACAATGGTGGTGACCTTGGATTCAAACGCAGGTGTGGTAATGACATCATCCGTGCATGCCATGAGTGAAAGTGATGCAGCTGCTACTAACAAA